>Ga0213861_10000832_pt1 | contig 27592 bp, 48 predicted proteins | sample PICome_4_FD_160110 | JGI IMG/M metagenome (GOLD analysis project Ga0213861, IMG submission 160110) | Coastal seawater microbial communities near Pivers Island, North Carolina, United States - PICO131 | ecosystem: Environmental > Aquatic > Marine > Coastal | place: USA: North Carolina... | reverse complement strand
GGCAGTATTGAAGCCGTGGTGCATGATGTTAATGGTGGTACTTTTGTTACTGACAGCATCAGATTAGACATGGATGGTGGTAGACTTATCATATGTCAAAAGAATAGTCCTAGTTATGAGAGTAATAAACTTAACTGGGAACAAGAATTAAACTTTGTGAAGGAGGAAGTATGTTAGAATTTATTGGCTTATGTGCATTAATGCTCATAGCATATAAAGTGTTACCGGACCTAATTGGGTTCTTAGTAAAAGTAGTAATTGGATTTATTATTGTAGTATTGATGATGAATCTTTTCGTAGCGATCGGACAACCATTTATATTCATATAGGAGAAGGCGATGCCAATGATTAATAATGTGATTAATAGTCTTGTTAATTTTATGCACAAGAAAGTTGACGGGATTGAAAACGATTGGGGGCGAAGAAGTGCAGGTCTTGTAATTTTTACACTAATGGCTTTTATCGCAATAATCGGATGCTCAATTGAATTAGCAGTACTGTGTGCTATCAGTGTAGTTAAACAATTGTGGACAACTATAAGTTGTTATTTTGTGGATACCAAAGACGATGCTATCTCATTCCTTGAGAGGTATTTCGATCTATGGTAGAAGTAGCAAAGCAAATCAGAGATTGGTGGTACAAACAGACTACATCAGTAGTTCATGTAGGCAAAGATGCCTATGCAGTTCGCAAGTTTTCGTTCACAACTTTTACGTTTGAATACTTAGACTTGTCTATTGCACAGACTGGACCATTAACCAGTAGCAAACTAAAGAAACTTGGTAAAACTAATCCAGGTAGTGCATATGGTTTGCCTGCACAAGGTCCGTTTATGTCTCCACCTCATTCCGTGAATTGGTGGGCAAGTGCTGATTCAGTTAGTAAATACTGTGTAAGCAAAAGCCTTCAATCAGTAGTTGATGCCAGAAATGCATTGATAAACTTTCGGCCCGTCAAGAAGGTTACCTTGCCAACAATAACTAAAGTAGAGAATGTAGACTTAGAGTTAGCTCAGCAGAAGTTAGCAGGTGTGCATCTAGAAGAGGAATAATAAATGAAGATAGCATTAACAGGACACACCAGAGGTATTGGTGCTGAGATACTCAAACTGCTAGAAGGTGAAGGACACGAAGTTGTAGGGTTCAGTAGGACTAATGGCTATAATGTTATGCGTCCTAAGAACATTGTAAAAGATGCAATGGACTGTGATGTGTTGATCAACAATGCATGGCAACCAGATGCACAGCCTAGGTTGTTATACTTGATGTACGAAGCATGGGCAAACGAACCTAAACATATCGTTAACCTTAGTTCAACAGCAGGAGACTATCCAGACTTCTTTGGTATGCATGGTTTCAACAGTTGGGTACCTTATGTAAGCGACAAGCAAAGGCTAGACGAGGCAAGTTATAACCTAAGCAGGCTTTGGAAGCCAGGTATGTGTAAAGTAACCAACATCAGACCACACTGGGTACGAAGTGATGCCATTGAAATGTTTATGGGACTGCTACAGAAAGCAGACATTCCGTTGATGGAACCTATTGATGTAGCAGAGCAGGTTGTTCTTGCTATTAACTATCCAGAACACTTGCAATTGCGTAGATTAGATGTAGATGCTGGTAGTCACGTTGGCTAGTGTATGAAGAATATCCTTGTAACTAAATTTTACACATTAACAGATCGCTTTTTCGTGTATGACGACATGGAAAAAGTACAGCATCGATATGCACAGGCTCGTGACATACTGTTAGCCAGTGCTGATAAATGGTTACAAGATGTTGACGAAGTTATAGTAGATACCTACACTGTAAAACATGATCAAGAAATGTTTTTACATCACACTCAACGACTAGAGCAGTTGTACAACGCAGAGCCATGTAATATTCTCTACTGTGACTTGGACATTGTGTTTGTAAAGCCTACTCGTGTGTTTGGTGTGTTTGAGGATTTCAGTATGTGTTCGGGGAACTGCGGAGTTAGATATTATCCTGCAGAAGGAGTCACGGAACAACAATGGCAAATTCAAAGAGAATGGATAAGCAACTGGAAAACAGACTTTGACACAGTTGAAGAGCATATACATCACTGGCAGTATGAACAAGACATGTACAATGTTATGCATCAAAGTGTAATGGAGAAACATAAATTTATAAATCCTTTTGAGCATTTGGTTCACAACATGTACAACATGCCAAACAATGATTACACTATGGTTCATTGTTGTGGTACCAGCCAACAGTTTGACAGTGTAGATCTACAAAAAACATTGTGGGAATGGAGCAAAACAGGCGACCAAGACAAAATACACAGCCAAATATCTAACTATATGTTCTCACAAAAAATGGATTCTAATTCACCAAATAACCCTTGGTGGGACTAAGTCATTGATTTTATTATTGGTTTTTTGGTTGACTTTGTGACCTTTTGACCTTATAATATATACATAGGTTAACAAAAAAGGTAGGAATTTTATGTCAAAACTAGTAATTAACACTCAATATCGCGAAAACTATTCGTTCGATAACGATGGATACCCTGTTGAGGGTCCTGAAGCCCATTGGAAGTACAAGGGCGGCTCTGCTTATGTAGTAGAGGGTCTTACTTCTGGTATGATCAACAAGATCAGCCAGAATGGTATTCCTGAGCTAACCAAGCTCTTGGAGTACAAGAATGCTGCGTCTGAGGAGTACATCATCGATTGGGAAATCGCTGAGGACGATGCAGTTGTCTGTGAGGAGTGGGAGACTCCGATTGTTCTTGTGTTCGACCGTGAGCACCAGGAGTGGACTGCCACTAAGGTAACCAACAACGACGAAATGGGTTACATGCGTTCTGAGATCAAGATGAAGACTGAGAAGTGGACTATGCTTGAAGGCCAAGAGCGAGATGATTATACATCTCAGTTTTTGATGGCTGATGGCCAAATCCTTTCTTATCAAGAGCTTGAGCAGTTCTTCAAGGAGGCAGCGTAATGATTAAGGGAGTGAACACAACTGTACTTTCTAAGGATCATCAACCTGTTGAAAGTTTGAAAAGGTTTATCGAGAAGACTACTGGTGCTAAACTAAGACCAGTTGCTAGAACCGATAACGCATTTTGGGTATCGGGTGACAAAAGAGGCGACTACTACGAGCAAAAGTATTACAAAATAGTATTTGGTCCAGTCACCCAAGTTTCTTATGGACCAAACAGGTCTGAGAAATCAGGCTATGGTTTTGATATTCAATCATCAGGAGACTACATGGGTTGGTCACTAATGGGCGAGTACAGAACTATGATCAAGGAAGCCGTTGATGCATACAAGGAGGCATCTGCATGAGGAAAGGCAAAAAGTTTGCTGTAATTAAGACATACAAGAATTTGTGTGTCCCCATTGAATTTTTACCTAAGTTATTGGATAATTGTTTTTTAGTTGAAACAGAATACACTAGCGAAGGTGGCGACTCTATTAAATCAATAGAGTCAATTGAAAAGTGTGAATTTCATTCAGGAGAGGAAATCGATATGGCTGAGGCCTTTGATAAGATTTCATCATAATGGCAATTGTCTATTTCAGGCTAGGCGAGCCCATACAAGCCAGTAAACCTGGCGCTTCGCCTATGCCAGCAGGTAACTATTGTATAAGGGGAATGCCTGGAATGAATACTGTTCACACAGTTTGTCAAGCAATAGATGAACACGGTAGTCCGCCAGTTAAGGATAGAATACAAAATATCTGGGTACAGTTCGATGGTGGAGATAAGAATGTTATCGACTTGTACACAGGCAAAGAGTTAATAACTGACAATGAGATGTTAGATTTTGCACAAACAAAGTTAACAGCCACATTGTTTACTAGAGGTCCTGCGTATCCATTTGGGAGTGCGAGGTTTCTCAGACAAGGACATTAGGAAGTGTTAGAATTATTTCACAATTTATGGAGAGGCAAAGTGGATAACAGACCAGAGTTTGCTTCAGAAGAACCAGTAGTAGAAGAAACTACACAAGAGCCGTTGGCTGATCGTATCAACGATGATATAGTTCTAACTACACCCAAAGGTAAAAGCATTACAGTTGGCGAGATTAGAAACAGCAACAGAATCTCTAAGAGCTCAACACCAAAGAATGATTTAAGTTGGTATATCAAATGGACAGCAAGTGCATTTATACTAGCATCGATGACCATGCGTGGCAAAGAAGCATTAGTAGACTACGATATCACACTGAGCCTCATTGGAGTCACAGGTTGGTTCATTGTAGGATTTTTATGGAACGATAGAGCATTAATATTGCTCAACGGTGCTGGAATATTATTTTTTGTCAGCACAATACTAACTAAGATGTTTGGATAAGGAAACATAATGGGAAGAATTGCAATTACCTCAATAGGAATGGCAGACTCGCTAGGGTCTAACCCCAATGAATGTTGGGAAAACTTTATGAGCGACAAGCCACATGAGCCTGAGCCTTGTAGAGAATCGCACCCTGCAGTTGCAAATGTAAAGTGTTACTATTGCGATCACGAATGGGATAAACCTGAGGATGTGTTGTTTCCTATACCTCCCGGAACATACAATGGATTGTACAAGTCAAACAAAATGGCTTTACACACTACCCAACAAGCATTAAAAGATATACCACACTCTAAGAATGTTGGTGTAATATACAGCAACCTCACTAGTGAAGGCCCAACTAAATTAAAGTATGCGGCATGGCTAGGTGGGTTGGGTAAACGAATTAAGCCTAGACAGCAGTTACAACAGATGCAAAGTTTTGCAAGTGGATTGATTTCAAAGCATTGGGACTTCAACGGCGCCAGTCTAACGCAAGGAGCGGCCTGTGCTACTTCTCTATATAATATAGATTATGCTATCAAGTTATTAGAAGATGATGACTACGATTATTGTGTAGTCGGCGCCGGTGAAGCACCAACTGATATATGGAACCTAAGTTACTTTAACAGTCTAGGAGCATTAGGTACACACTCAGCACCATTTGATAAGAACCGAGATGGCTTTATTATGGGCGAGGGCAGTGCTACTATTGTTATTGAAACAGAAGAAAAAGCATTAGCCAGAGGTGCTAAGATCTACGGATGGATTCATCATGTAGGCAAAAGCAATGATGCCTCATCTGCTAACCAAACTTCACCTGACCCAGAAGGAGTAGGTATTAAGTTGTCAATGATGAGGGCTATGCGAAAGACAGTGTTCGATAAGAATCAATTAGCATTCGTTTCAGCACATGCCACAAGCACACCTGCAGGAGATGACTGCGAGTATCAAGCCGCACAAGAGTTATTTCCTGAAGTGCCTGTTGTAAGTTTCAAAGGTAAACTAGGGCACACAATGGGTTCAAGTGGAGTGCTAGAGTTATGTTATACATTACTTGCACTACAGAATAACATAATTCCAGGTAATCAAAACATCAAAGAGTGTGACTTAGAATATGTACCAACAACAAGTCAACCAACTAACAAGACATTTGCAATTAAGAACGGACTCGCCTTTGGTGGTAAAAATGCATCTGTGTTAGTCGAGAGAGGACCTGATCAATGGAACTAGAAAAGCGTAAGCCGTATTACTTTACACAAGAAGGCATAGAACGCATAGAAGAAATGCGTGATGCAACTTATATAGGATACTGGTGTGGTAGGACCAAAGATGGTATTTGGGCAGAGAAACCTTTGGATGTATTCTATGTCGAAGAACCCGACACTGACAAAGGGCATACTAATTACTTTGGTCTATTACTTAACCCATTCACCGATCAGGTAATGATTTGTGATGCCAGTAGTTGTTTCTCTGAGCCTATGACAGGCGTAGTAGAGAACGATATAGTTTATGTGAGTAGATACCGACACGACTATGTACAAACACCAAGTGGTGGCTCTATCGATGGAGGTAGAGATTACACCAAGACAAGTGTGCCAGTTGACTTAGTTAAGATAACAGTTAACAAAGACACATTTGAATTCGCTGAAATAGAGGAAACTCAAGATGGGGAACACCACAGCACCTGACCTTTACCATAGTTCCTGGAACACAATGGGAACAGACACATTCACAATAGACACTAGCACTATATCAGATACAACACTTACATATAGTTCTTATGTCGACCAAACACCAACCGATCCGGTTGAACTAGCAGAACTAAAACTTGCTGGTATATGTCCTAAGTGTAGGGCAGAAGACGGACACGAATGGAATTGCGAAGAGTCGCTTTCGTTTACAAACATTTCTACATACGCAACATCAGGCAACCTAACATTTAATTCTTCTGTTAACACTTCGCCAGTTACTATAACTGTTGGCAATGCTACACTAACAGAAGACAAGATCAACAGATTAAATGTGTTACTAGATGCATTCACAGATGAAGAAATTAACGATTTAATTGTAAACAAGTTAAAAAAGGTTGACAGTGAAATAAAATAGTGTATAATATACTCAACATCACGCTAATGTGATGCAATTAATGGAGAATGTAACAATGGCAACATCAAACGCTAACGTAACAAAAGAAAGCAAAGTGTTAGAAGCACTTCAATCAAGCAACAAAGGCTTAACAGCAGCTCAAATCGAAGCAAGATTCGGTGTAGGCAATGCTCGTTCTACAGTGTCAGCACTTAGAATGAAAGGTTTCGCAATTTATGCAAACCAAAACACAGACACAAAAGGAAGAACTAAAACGTTTTATCGTTTAGGTACTCCTTCACGTGCAGTTGTTGCAGCAGGTTATAGAGCACTTGCAGCTGGCCTAGTCTAAACCCTTAGACTTGATAAAAGAAAAGGGCCGTTCTGGCCCTTTTCAATGACTTAAGGATAAAAAGGATTATCAGTTATATACGCAGGCCAGTCACTGGCTTTCTTCTGTTTCTCAACATGAGGAAATTGGTATACTTCTGCTTTTATCTTTTTATGCTTAAGAGCTCTTCGAATAGCACACTTTAATTGTGTAATTTCTTGATACTTAGTCATGTCATTCTCCTAACGGAAAATGCGTTCCTTCGGCTTCATTGCCTACTTCCGTCCTTTACAGGATGAACGTAACAATGCGTTCCTTCGTCACTATTGACTACTTCCGCCCAATGATTGGGTGAACGTATAAGATATTTATCACCTTTCGTTAACGAATGCGTAAAGTTTAGTTGCTTCGGCAATTACTTCTTCCGTAGTGACTTTGATTACTGGGCAGTCTTCTGCTTTTCTTACTTCGTCTGGTAGTTGGTAATGTGCGTTCATGACCTGTTCTCTATTGTTTTCTAATAGACCCATAGCCATTCCTAAGATATCTGTTCGTAATTCGAACCCAGATTTGTGGTTATTTGACATAATATTCTCCTGTGTCAGTGTGTAATGTGCGTAATTGCACCTTAATACTTATGTAAGTCATTGAAAAATTAGGTGGTTTTTTGGTTGACTTTGGTGTCCTGCGGCTGTATAATATACTTATAAACACAAAAAAGGTAGGAGTTTTTATGTATATAATAGTAGATAAGTCGGATATGAGTATCCACAGGGAGCCAAGCAAAAGATCTTATGCTAGTACTCAGTACAAAAGTGCTGGTGCGGCTAAGGCTGGTATCACTAGAACGGTTAAGTATTACAACAAGGCTAAGGCACAGGTTGCTGAAGTTGTTGCTAATGGTAAGTCAGAGTATTATGCTCCGATGTACAATGCGTTCAGAGATGCTACTGACCCTGCGTTAGGTAGAACTCATTGTGCTGATGTTGACAACTATGCTGTAATGGGTGTCGACGAGTACAACATTGTTGAACCTCAAATTACCAAGACTGGCATTTGCCCAGGAACTGGTGAAGAGATCACTGTAACTTATTCAATCAACCAACCTCACTATTTGAACCCACTTAGTGAATCTTACTGGAGTGCGTAATGTTAAGCAACTTTAAAATCATTGATGTCAACGAAAGGTTGACTTCCGGAACCTCATTAGTAGGTTACATCACTGAGGACTATTCAACTCTTGTTGAAGTGTTTGGTCGTCCTCATTACGAACAACCAAGCGGAGACGAGAAAGTCCACACTGAGTGGAACTTAGAGTTTACCGTCCAAGAAGAAGGCGAAGAAGATACTACATCTGTTATCGCTACTATCTACGATTGGAAGGAACCAAATGCCGATGTTGCTAGGACAACACCTAAGTATAGATGGCATGTTGGTGGGCACAACAAGTTTGATGCATTAGAATGCATTCAACAAAGGATCCTGGACTTTTATAAGAACTAGGACCAGCGTGTAGATGTTCAGATTTTTCCACGTTGCGTGGGGGTTTGTACTGAACCAAAACAACAAAACCAACTCGAGCGGCTGTAACTCAGCTGGATAGAGTACCTGGCTACGAACCAGGAAGTCAGGAGTTCGAATCTCTTCAGCCGCGCCAAGTTTAATAACGGAGTAGAATATGGAAATAGAATATAGACCAGATCATTACTACCCAAAGGGTACATTTGACAAAGTTAAAGTCGAAGACGAGATCGTTATCGACCCGCCTACCGAAGAGGATAACAAGTGCATTTGTGGATTAGAGCTAGACAATAGCAATCCTGACTGCTATTCACACATGACACAGGGTTACTAAAAGGTTGACACAACCACCGTTTCCCTGTATAATATATGTATAAGCAAAATTAGGTAGGAGTAATAATGCAGAATTTAAACACAATAAATCAAAGTAAAGACAAGATCACATCATGCCCAGGGCAATGGATTGGTTCTCTAACTTTAATCAGTGACAAAGATCTTCCGTCAATGAATATCCAACTTACTTCGTTAGAAGAAATGTGGTATGGACATGAAGAGAATGTTGACCACCCAGAAGGTTTTGAATACCCTCAGAGTGTAAATGTTCCTCACTTCAAGTTGATGAGAGACAGAGTTTTTGCTAGTGTTCTTTCTAGAACTGGTGTTGACCCTTCACAATACTCTAGTGTGATACATGCAAGTACTCACCCTGCTAGAGACAAAAACGGTAACATCGTCGATGATGTGAAAGAAGGCAAATATGTTTTGAGGAATGTATAATGAATCCTTGCAATATTATCCAAGCACTAGAAGCTGATAACAGCACTCTAGCAAAGCAACAAATTCTTAAAGACAACATTGACAATGCAGAGTTTATTGAAGGCTCTACAATGTGTCTCGATCCTCTTGTAACATTCGGCGTCAAGCAAGTGCCTACAACAGACACTATGGGACCTGGAGTTGGATGGGATTTATTCAAGTCATTAGCAGACAAACTAATTGCCAGAGAATTAACTGGACATGCGGCCAGAGATGCTATTCAAACATTAGCAGACCATAGCACTATTGACCAATGGAACGATTGGTATCGTAGGATTCTTATCAAAGACTTGCGATGTGGCACTGGTGCTAAACTGTTTAACAAAGTACAGAAGGATACTATTCCGCTGTTTGGTTGTATGTTAGCACACGACGGTGCTAAACATCCTAAGAAGATCACAGGAGAATGTTTCATTGAATATAAGTACGACGGTGTGCGTGTTATTGCTATTGTGCAAAATGGCGATGCTACTTTATATAGTAGGAATGGAAAACTACTGGAAAACTTCCCACACATTAACGAAGCACTCAGCAATTCAGAGTTCGAAGGTCTTGTATTTGATGGCGAGGTAATGAGCGAAGACTTCCAAACACTTATGAAGCAAGTGCATAGGAAAGAAGGTGCTCAGACTGAGGACAGTTATCTTGCTGTATTTGACATGCTCACACTTGAAGAGTTTAATGCAGGTGGTACTGACATGACTGCATTTGAAAGACGAGAGCGTTTAATCAGTTATCAGTCTTACTTTAATTACAGACTACAACTTGTAAACGCTGTTAACTTAGACTTAGACACAGAAGAAGGCCAAGCAAGTTTTAAAGCAATGAACAAGCAGGCACTAGAAGAAGGCTACGAAGGCTTAATGATTAAGCCTGTTAATGAAGGCTACAAGTGTAAGAGAAGCCATGCTTGGTTAAAGATTAAGCCATTCATTGAAGTAACACTTAAAGTTATTGATGTTGAAGAAGGTACAGGCAAAAACGAAGGCATGTTAGGTGCTCTAGTTGTTGCTGGTAACGATGATGGTAAAGACTTTCATCTAAATGTTGGTAGCGGATTAACTGATGACATGCGTAAAGATGTATGGGCAGTTAAGGATGATGTAATCGGTCAGTTAGTTGAGATTAGAGCTGATGCGGCAACACAATCACAAGATGCTGAAGATACTTGGAGCCTTAGGTTCCCAAGGTTTAAGACCTTTAGAGGGTTTGAGCCAGGAGAAAAACTGTAGTAAATGACTAGTAAACAGAAAAAGCAAATCAACTCTTTCGTACAAGGTACATTAAAGATTGTTGGTTGTGCGTTCTTGTTCCTAGGCATGACAATGGCATTAGGTATAGGCATCAATCCTCACATGGAATTGTATGCGTACTTGTTATTGTTTGTAGGCACAATGTTTATAATGGTACACAGTTTTAGATGTAATGATCACATGTTCTTGTTAGTATCAAGTGCAGGGTTTGTGCTAGTAGGTAACTCTTTCTTAGATACAGAAACAGCAATCATGATTGCGAACAACTACGGCATTGCATTAACAGAAGAACAAGGATGGTTTGCAAAGTACGGTAAGGTATTTGTAGAAATTATAAAAGCGGTAGTATAACTAGTCGAGGCGATAGTATGTATTTTGGAAATAAAGAATATTTGGTTTCAACAAAACCAACTCACGGTAATGGCAAACAAAGAATATACCAATTCCCAAATGGGTTTGGTGCAAGTGTTGTAAGCCACGAATATAGTTATGGTGGCAAGAAAGGACTTTGGGAACTAGCAGTTCTTAATGCAGATGGTAGCCTATGCTACGATACAGACATCACTGATGATGTTATTGGACATCTAAATGATCCACAAGTTGACGAAGTGTTGGGACGAATTTATCGATTAACAGAGGATGGTAGTTCCAGGTAAGACCTGTAAGACTCGAAACCATACAACTTAAATATTTAGTATGCGTTTGCTGTCTTGTGATGCGATGAACTTAGCAATGACATCTGCTTTTTCATTTTTTATTACACCAATGATATTATTAGTGAGATCAATCTCACCTTTGATCATACTCATCTTTCGTAATAGATCCTGTAAGCATCGTTCATAGTATTCAAGTTCTTCTATTTTTGCTACGGTCTTCCATGAGATCGACTAGCATGATTAATTTGGAACCATCATGACTCATAAAAATATTTATCTTTTTTGCATGTTACAAAAATATGACAAAAAGAGCCACAAAAGTTAACTGATGTGTTAACTTTAGGTAAATACAGGTAGAAGGATAATTGCATACCGCCTTCTACAACAAGCAGGTTTTGGCGTTGGGGAGAGACCAACCACCAGTTGCCTCGTAAGAGGAACTAGAAAAAGTTAGGGAACTTTTTATACTGCTTGAGCTGTGCCTGTAAAGGGCAGTGAACAGGTTGCTATAACTTATAGAGCCAGGAGATACACATGACTACTTTGACTAAGGTAGGCGAGAGTATACATAACATATTTAGTGAATTTAAAGAAAGGTATTGCCCAGACGGACAAACTTGCCAAGAATTTGCTACAATTGGTGGACTATTGTTCACTGTATGGTTTATGTATATTGCAATGTTACCAATAATGTAACTAGCCCGAACACCGAAGACCATTCACAACTAATCAGATAGATTACCCAAGCCGGCTTTCACTAGCCGGTTTGTGTGAGTGCTATAAATATCTATAACAAAAGAAAGAATGCCAGAATTAAATTCTTTCCTTGACAATCAAATAATAAGGCTGTATAATCTATATCATGAGCGAGAGTAAATTACAACAATACATTGACATCATTGATCAACTTGATGCTGAAGAAGTATACGACTATGTCTTAGAGATAGGGCAGGAAACTATGACTGAGTTTTCCGATCGTTCAGATAACAGTTTTGTACACGGTTGCCAAAGCCCAGTTTGGGTAATAGGTAAAGACGAACCTACAGGATGGGAGTTCACTATCGACAGTGATTCATTTATGGTTAGGGGAGTTGGACATATCATTTGCGACTGCATGAGTGGTATGACTACAGACGAAATTGCAGAGGTTACATTCTTTGACTTTAAAGAACTATCGGGTTACTTTAGTACACAGAGGAAACAAGGAATGCAATCAATTATTAACAAAATTAAATCTATAAGTAAAGGAAACTAACAATGAATTTTGTACCATATGTAATCGAGAAGACCAGCGGCGGTGAACGCAGTTACGATATCTATAGTAGGCTTCTCAAAGAACGAATTATCTTTTTAAACGGCGAAGTGAACGATCAAGTATCAAATAGTATTTGTGCTCAGTTTCTTTTCTTAGAAGCAGACGATCCTGATGCCGACATCAGTTTTTATATCAATTCACCGGGTGGTGTAGTAACTGCTGGTATGGCAATGTACGATACAATGCAATACATTAATCCAGATGTAAACACAATTGTAATGGGTCAAGCGGCAAGTATGGGTTCATTCCTTGCTAACGCAGGTGCTGAAGGTAAGCGTTTTATGTTACCAGGTGCTAGGCATATGATTCATCAGCCACTAGGCGGTGCAAGTGGACAAGCAAGTGACATACAAATCCGTGCTAATGAAATCATGAGAATCAAAAGAGAACTAACTGAAGCCTATGTTAAGCATAATACTAAGGGTAAAACATACGAAGAGTTCGAAACAGCAATGGATAGAGATAACTTTATGACTTCACAAGAGGCCTTAGACTTTGGTTTAGTTGACGAGATTATCACCAAACGAACACCAATTACTCCATAAATATAACTATTAAGGAGTAAACAATGGAATTATTAAAGACATTTAATCCAGATAATGTTATATCATTCACTAAATCCGCACAAGAGCATTTAGAGAAATCAATTGAGCAGGTCGAAGGTGCTATAGGTGTTAGCCTAGCATTAAAGCCAGCAGGATGTGCAGGATTTGAGTATGTTTGGAACATTGTTGAAAGAGTTGACGAAGGATGGCAAAAACAATACCTAGGTGATTACTTGTTTCTAGTAGACGATTTGAGTAAAGACTTTTTAGAAGGTAGTTTAGTTGACTTAGTTGACGAAGGCTTAAAAGGAAGGACGCTAGTGGTAAAGTCACCTAAAGCATCCGGTGAGTGTGGTTGCGGCGAGAGTGTAACCTTCAATGAGTAATGCAGTATTCTTAGAGTACAGGTTCAATCCTGAAAGGGAACCTTACCAACCTTTGTTCGAAAGGCTAACCAAATTAGGCTTCACACAACGCAGTAAACACTCTGTAAGCAATGTTGAGGTTTGGGTACAATCAAGAGCAATACTTTTAGTACAACCTGACCATTTGTTTAGTCAAGAAGGACAGATAATGGGTTTAGGTATTGTCAGCAAATCTCATCCGATGGATGAACTCTCTGGTGTTTACTTAGATGAGTTAACAGACTTTTATGCTAAAGAATGTGATAATGGTTTTAAGTTTTACTTTACAGAAACAGAAAGCCTAACACATTTATATAAAGTAACTAACTCTGCACCAGCAGTTACTAGTGGCATTAATGCATTTGGTGGATTAGTTATTAGTTCAACAAGTACTGATCTTAAGAATACATTAGAACAGATTGCTGAGAAACAAGAGCATTCAGAGAAGTATACAAAGTATATATTTAAAAACAAGTTTACTATATTCTTAAAAGAAGACAAAGACGACGGTGTAGAACTGGTTGTGTCTGAAACTGTAGATGTGTTCAGCACTACAAGTTACATTAGTGCCAGAGACATTCGCACTGTTGAATTCAAAGACTTAGATGTAAGCAAGTTTGGTAACATGGCACACAAGATTATAGGATAAAATTGTAAACCATTTGGTAATGAACACAGTTATTCAATTGAGAATTATATTCCTAAGGAAGACTTTAATGTAAACTTAGTGTTTAGATCAAGGAAGAAGTATATAAAAATCAAAGAAGACACACTAGATTATTATGACTCAATTGAAACGCAGTAGAATACATCAAGAAATGTATCCAGATGAATTTATGCTGGAAGCATTTGGAAAGTTAAATCCTAGTACACAGGAAAGGTCTGCATACTTTTTTGAACTATGGATAGAGCGTAAGCCTTTTGAAATAAAGAATCAACATGGCGACTTTGCTACAGTATGCAAAGAGTTAGGATTAAAACAGCCATGGGACTATCAAGTCAGAGGAAACACTATTAGATTTGATAATGCAGAACACGTTGCTTATTATAAATTAGCACAAGGCGGTAAAACACAATGAACAGACAAGAATTTGAACAGATGGAACCAAGCAAATTGCTTGACAAGATACAAGAACTAAACAAGAAATTGTTTACAATGAATCAACGGTCACCAGTATTCAATCAGTTGCGAGGGATCATAATGGAAGCCCAGCAAGTGTATCAAGAACACTTAGCAATTGAAAGGTACGACCAACAAAACGAAGAACGCAGTAGTGTGATTAATATAGGTGAGATTGAAAGCGAAACTTATACACCAGACTACAAAGAAGGCAGTCCAATTCTAGATGTAGTGGTATCTAGTTATATGCAGGAACCAAAAAAATGACAGCAGTACTAGAACAATCAACAAAAGTTAGCCTCACAGTTATAGACAGTGCGGCAAGATATATAGACTCTAAAAAGTATACTATATCATATCAAATGTTTTCCATGGCTACCAAGGATGACTTTGGTAATCATTCAGAGAACCAAAACAAATCATTTCTAAAAGTTAACTTCTTTTTAAGATCAATATTTGATAACTCGGTAGCATTTGTAATAGAAGATATGCCTAATGCAGAACGCTTCTTAGCAGAGTTTGAAAACAACTTAGTTGTATTACCAGACTTAGATGATATGACATTGTTAGAATGCTTACATCGTAAGTTACAAACAATAGCAGGTGAGCATACATGTATAAGCAAAATAAGTTTATACGATCACGATATTGGTTTAACCTATCACGGATTCTATGACGATGAAAGATCATATTCATTACCAGCACAAAAAGACTTCTGTGGTGAGTTATCTTATTGGGAACTACCATGGTGGGATAGATACGATGTACTAACATTTGATAACATAGCAGAAACACAAGAGCTTGTAGACGAGCATAGAAATTCAGTAGACATGGAAAAGTTATCCGAACCGTTTGATGATATTGATGAGAACATTGCAGAGTTATTAAACAAAGTAAAGGATGAGTTAATTGTTGCTGAGGGTGACGAAGCAAAACCCGCAGGTGATGTAGTTTCTTTAGACCAAGTTAAGAAGAAGAAAGGCAAATGGAAACCTACTATCGTTTAATGCTTGACATACAGATTTATAGATGCTATAATAGTTGACATGAATACGACAACTGAACAGCAAGGTATCGAATTATTGTATCGTAATAAAGATATAAGCGATATTGTATTTGATGATCCTACGCAGTTTAATCAGTTTGCAAATGAATTAGATATAGCAGAACTTATACTAGAAGCAAATTGGAGTCAAGAGTTTAATATACCACAACATTACAAAGAAATAGATGTTGAAGAGTATATTAAAGGGTTAGTTCACGGAGTGGGCGGCACTGATAACGCCGAGGCCAGTCAAAGAGTAGACAGCGAACTAACTCTTTATAAGGCCAGGAATTTATATCCTATCCTGCAGTTAATGATATATATAGTTGATACGATGCGAAAAAACAATCTAGTTTGGGGTGTCGGAAGAGGATCAAGTGTTGCTAGTTATGTGTTATTCCTTATAGGTATACACAAAATTGACAGTATAAAGTACAATTTAAATATTGAGGAATTTTTAAAGTAATGCAAAAGAAAACAAGCAGAGGTCAAATTGTAGACTTCGAAGCAATGCTCGCCGCACAAGGAGATGTTCCAGCGGTTGGTAATATGAACACTAATGCCAAAGGCGATGTGTTAGGTCCTAATGGCGAAGTAGTACAATCAAACGAACAGCGTGTACGCAAGTATCTACGCGACAATCCTAGTTCAAGTGCAAACCAAGTAAGTCTAAACACAGAGCACGAAGTAGCACCACCATCAGGCGGTGAGGGTGTTGTAGAAACTAAAACAGCAAAGACTGAAGCAGAGAATGTAAGAACTGCTAAACAAAAAGTTCAGCCTGACCCTGTTGAACCAATACCAGAACAGCCAAGCGAATTTGATGAGCCAGAGGAAGAACCAATGCCTGAGCCACTAGGTTACAACGAAGTTGAAACACCTGAAGGCGACATTGACATGGTACCATACTACAACGAAGAAGATAAACTATAAATGAATATCAGACCATTAGCGGACAGACTTGCTGTACTAGCAGATGACGCTGAAACACAAACAGAAAGTGGATTGTTTATTGCTACCAAAGCAGGAGCAACAACCACTAAAGCCACAGTAGTTGGCGTAGGCCCAGAAGCAACTGACTATTTTAACGATAACGATCGTGTGTTATTTGTAGCAGGTGCTGGACAAGAAATGAACATACAAGACACAACCTATACCTTCCTTGAATCCAATGGCGTGATTGGTATTCTAAAGGAAGATGGTTTGTTTCCTACACATGATAATATTGTGTGTACTGATGCAGACCTAGGTGACCAAACAACCAGCGCCGGCATTATTATTAAAAGTAATGTCAAAGAAAGCCAAGGCATCACCAGTAGGTGGATGCGTGTTCACAAAGTAGGACCAGAACAAGAACTAGTGAGCCCTGATCAATGGGTACTAGTTGAGTATGGTCGTTGGACTGAAGGCTTTGCAATTGATGGTATAGACGAATGCTATCGAGTAGACCCCCTAGGTCTATTAGCAGTCAGTGATGAGAAGCCGGATACTGGATTGTACTATAACGACAATGTTGTCGCAACTTCTAAACAGCAATTAATATGAAACTAACTACAGGATCAGGAATAGGAACATTTGGTGTAACTGGAGTCACTTTAATGACACTACACATCACAGGATATCTAACAGGATGGGCATGGCCTATACTTTATGTAATGTTAATACTTGCAGGCGCAGGTAACGAAACTACAAAGAGTAATTAAGATGCCATACATCGAAGAAACAGGCGAGAAAGCAATAGAGCGCCAATTTAGACAATGGGCAGGCGTAATGCATGACCCAATGATAGATGGCTTCAATGGCTGGGGTTGCAAACAAAAACTATACAGGCTTAAATTCTTATTAGACCAAATGGTTGAGGACGGTCCTGACTATGCAGGCGAAGAGGAATGGCTTGAAGAACAAAGGCTTGAAAAAGCACAACGAATACTCGCTGGTAAAAAAGAAAGTTACCCAGCATTCTAGTTAAAGTCGAGTGTGAGCTGACACTAAAAGGTATCCTACTACCTACACTTGTTAAAGCACTGGGAGGTGACAGCACAATTGATCTTGTCAGTTTCACACTCGCAATTTTCTAAATAAGTACTTGACATTCCAGTACAAATAATCTATAATACACTGTAAACTTAAAGAGGTGATATATGGGTATCAATATAAAACAAGCAGAAGCAGTCATTCAACTGCATGATATAGCAAGATTTGTTGAACGCGAGTTCGCCGCGGCAGATATAGCTCTAAAAATTAGAGAAGCAGCAGATAAAGTAGATCAATTGAAGCCTACTGAGGACAGTTAATGACAAAGAGTTATGTCAGCACTGAAACTTATACTGCCTATGAAAATTTAATTATTGTTGGTAATTGGAATTCTGAGAGCGTTAATATACATAACGGCAGCCCGGATGACATTACAGAAAACTTTTACGGCTTAAATCAAGCAGTAGGTTTCCCAGAGAAGTTAGTATATTTTTATAGGATAACTGCTCTTACAGGTAATGCTGATATACCCAACGAAAGAAAGGTTGCTATTAACACAATAAACAAAGTAGTGTCGTGTAAACCTTGGCAACGGCCTAGGCCTCGAATTGTTAAAGAAGATAATGCAACTGTGGTGTTTGATGGACAGGGAGAAGGACTGCCATATAATGTTGTAAAGATGTGTGCAGAATGGGCAGAACAAAATCCCCACGCAAAATGTTTTTATCTATCAGGGGCAGTACCATCTAAGATTACACACGATACATTCAAAGAGATTCGTGGCGAAGTAAAAAACTTCCAACTAATAACAACTAATGTTTTTTCAACAAATCAATATGAAGGAGGATACAAAGGAGGATATACAAAGATTAAACAAGATTGTAAATCTGATAGGCCTTTTAAGTATCACTTCTTTGCAGGTGCTCCGAGACCACATCGATACATGTTGCTGGCATTGTTAGCAGAGCGTAAAGTATTAGATAAAGGTATACTATCGTATGGTTGGTCTGGTAGTCCTAGTACACCAATGCAAGTACTTGAAGCATTCCATCAAGAGCATAATGCAGGATTCTACAATAATTTTAAAAACATTATGAGAGTGTGTGAGAAATACTTTCCAACTATACCAGAAATGCAATGCCCTTATGATAAGACAGGATTTGAATTTGTTGAAACAGCATCTAGGATCATGCCCAAGAAAGATGTAGAGATATACAATAATACTTGGTTCCAAGTATCTACGGAGACATCAAACATAACAAGTTCTGATATGCCACACTCATGGATGTATCCTTCTAGTCGCCCTTTGTTTCTCACAGAGAAAACATATAGGCCTTTGGTATTAGGACATATGGGACTAACAATAGGTCAGCAAGGACACATGAAACATTTACAATTGTCAGGTTATCAGCCTTTTAATAGAATGAGAAACATAGAGAAAGTAGACATGATATACAACGACGAGGAGCGTCTCATTGCACAGGCAGATGCTATCGAAGATATGTGTAACTGGCCTGACAATCTCTACAAGGAATATCTCACAGAATTCCAGAAAAATGAGATGCCACACAATAGAGCGAAGATAATTAATACTACACAAACATATCAATCACACAGTTATTAACACAGAGGAAAACAAATGAAAGAATTATGGACTGAAAAATATCGACCTAGCAACATAGACACTTATGTGTTTAGGGACGATAAGCAAAAGCAACAAGTAGCAGGATGGGCGGCTGATGGAGCATTGCCTCATTTGTTATTCTCTGGTGCACCTGGTACAGGTAAGACTACACTAGCAAAGGTATTGCTAAATGAACTAGGTGTTGATAGCATGGATGTGTTAGAGATTAATGCTAGTAACGAAAACAATGTAGATACTATTCGTAACAAGATTACAAACTTTAGTAGCACTATGCCGTTTGGTGATATGAAATATGTATTACTAGATGAGGCAGACTATATTACTCCAAACGGACAAGCGGCATTGCGTGGTGTAATGGAGATGTATCATACAAGTTGTAGATTCTTGTTAACTTGTAACTACCCACAAAGAATTATTCCTGCACTACACAGTAGATGTCAAGGCTTTCATATTGAGAAACTAGATGTGCAAGAGTTCACTGCTAGGTTAGCAACTATTTGTATTGATGAGAATGTGCAAATAGATTTAGAAACATTAGACACTTATGTACAAGCAAGTTATCCAGACTTGCGTAAGTGTATTAACCTTGTTCAGCAAAATGTAGTTGACGGAGTATTGCATAAACCACAAGACGGAGACAGTAGCACATCAGATTGGATGCTTAATGCTATTGAAATGTTTAAATCAGGTAAGTATAAAGATGCTAGAACTTTGATTTGTAGCCAAGCAAGACCTGAAGAGTATGATGATGTATATCGTTTTATGTACAGGAACTTAGAACTCTGGGGTGCAACAGAACAACAACAAGATCAAGCAATTGTAATTATACGGAACGGTATGGCTAAGAGTAGTCTATGTGCTGATCCAGAAATTAACTTGGCTGCAACACTGATTGAATTGCAGTTTAACTCTTAGGAAGGTAGATGACATTTGTAGTAGGCGAGAATTGTATAAATTGTAAGTTCACAGATTGCGTTCAAGTATGTCCAGTAGATTGTTTCTTTGAAGGACCTAACTTTTTAGTTATTGATCCTGATGAGTGTATTGACTGTGGATTGTGCGAACCAGAATGCCCAGCCAATGCTATATTTGATGAGGACGATGTACCAGAAGATCAAATAGAGTTCATAGAAATTAATGCAGTGTACAGCAAAGAATGGCCTAACATTGTAGAGATGAAAGAGCACCCAGCCGATGCCGAAGAATGGAACGGCAAACCAAACAAAAGAGATTTATTAGAAAAATGAAGTTTATATTCCACGGTGACAGTTGGTTTTGGACATGGGGTTATGAAGCCGCAGGAAAGGATACTTTAATTCGATCAGATGCAATAAAAGAATGGTTTACTGATGGTATATATAAAGATAGACCAGATGATATAATAGGTTGTATTCCTTTTATACAGATATTTTTAGAACGCATGGGTCACACAGTTGAACATACTAATATACCTGGCAATCCTTTCTCTACATCAATAACTAATCTAATGGAATACAAACCCGATCCGGATGCAGTTCAACTAGTATTTTTCTCTTCGCCTTTCAGAGGTGACCAGATGAAAAAGGTACTTGAAAGCGAACCGTGGGAGAATATGGAACAAGTAGATGCTGTAGTTGATGCAGAAACAGTAAAACAACTTAGTCGTTTAGGTGCTCATGCCAATGCTACAAATCAAAAGTATTTAATATCAGGTGGACAATCAACTTTGTTTAATCATGTATTTAATCGTGTTCAGCCAGAACTTAGGAAAAATCTAACTTTGCTACACGAATGTATTCTATCAAGGGTAGCACCTGTGTGTGGTACAACATTTGGTAGATATAAATTTGCAGACTTTGTTGGACCAGAGTTCGATGTTAGGTGGGAGTCAATAAGTCCTAACATTATTAACGAAATACATGACCAGACAGAGAAAGTACTAAGAATTGGTACGCCTTACACATGGCCAGATGCCTCTCATATGAATGTACTAACAACTCTTTACTTTTTAGACGATCTTATGTGTGCAGTAGAAGGTAAATAGTTGTATGCCAAAAGAAAAAGTCATACAACAGAAGCAAGAAGAAACATTAGTTACAGTTAGTCTGTGGGCTAAGATCAAGCACTGGTGGCGAACACTTATAAGAGAAGAATGGGAACTAACAATTTATTTCCCAAGCGAAGTTAAGTTTATGGAAGATGGTTCACGCATTGAAAGCCTATCACCTAAAACTTTCCGTTGTAAGGCACTTAAAAAAATCTCCCCAACTAACATTATCTTTATCGACCTACTTGGTGTTAAGCATGAAATCAAAGTTGTTCATCCTGTGGGTTACGATCTAAGAAAGATCTACTAGCATCATGCCATTATTTGATGGCGCAATAGTCCTCGAATTATCCAATACAAAAGGCTCATTAAACAATGCTAAAGCCAGCATTATCATGCGGCCATTAGCAACATTCGCTCTGCATGAAACCATGTTAGAACAAGATGTTCCAAGTACTGTGATTAACTATGTAGAGTTTTGGAACGCTGATGAACTAGCAGATTATATGGATACATGGTGTGCAAAACACGGTGTTAGACGCCCTGTAGTGCTCTGTAGCACACTTTTTAACAATAAACTACTACATACCGGTACAGTGGCCTACAAAGTTATATCTAAACTGAAGTTAAATTATGATGTAACTGTAGTTGTGGGCGGTCCTAACAATAACTTTAAATTTCAAGACCTAATACCTAATGCTATGTTCCTTGGTAGGTCTTTACATTTGTTTAAGCAATGGTTGTCCGGAGGCGAGGTAGAAGGTAAAGTCTCTAATGATTATGGTACAACTGTTTACAGACCTTTACAAGATAGTGTGATAGTAGAAGAACCAATAGTAAGCGACTTGTATGACGACTACTGTTTACAAACAACTGATGTAGTGCAGTTTGAAACAAGATTAGGATGTAAATTTAATTGCAGTTTTTGTGCATTTGAATTTAGGAATGCTAAGAGTACAAACAATGCAGGCACAGAAGCATTGCTACACTTTTTTCAAAAGGCTAACACATATGGACTTACACATTTTAATTGTGTAGACGATACCCTCAACGAAGATCAAGAGAAACTTACATTATTGTCTGATGCTGTAGCACAGTTGGACTGGCAACCTAAGATATCTGCATTTATTAGATTTGATATTCTCAGAGCAAAGGAAGAGTCACAAATGGAGTTGCTAGATAAAGCAGGTGTGCATTATCATTTTTGGGGTACTGAAACATTCCACCCTGAAGCAAGTAAAGGTATTAAAAAGAAAATGAATCGTGAGGACAGTTTCAGCACAATGCATTACATAAAGGAAACATATCCTCATTGGCATAGATTTGCTACACACATTGTAGGCTTGCCAAAGGAACCTATAGCACATATCAAAGAGAGTGTAAAATACATACACGATAATGATTTAGCAGACCTACAAGTGCAACCATTAATGCTTGAACGCATTGCAGGAAGAGCCCAAGCAGACTTTACTGCTGACCCTGATAAGTATGGTATTACTATCACAGGACTTATAATGTACGGTAAAAAAGTTGCACCTTTAGATCAAGCAACTGACGATAGTAACTATAATTACGCATGGTCACATGCTGAATGCGATTGGCTTGATGCAGAGATGCTTTCGAATAGGTTGTATAGATCAGCATTAAAGAAAAATAAGATACCTACCGATACCTTTAATAAGATATGTATAGATGCACTAAATGGGCTAGAACCTGAGCAACATATACAACAATACATTGATTTGAAGAAAAATCTGTTAAAATAGCCCGTTTTTACCAGAAAAAACTATGTTTTATTACATAAATCATAAATATCATGGCAACAAAGAAATGCAAGGGCAAAAGGATCGTAAGAGAATGGAGTCTACTGTAAATCCAGACTTGCTGTAATACTACACAAGGTAAGTTGATCGTAAGAGAAGCAAACCGAATGGTAATATTACATTGAATAAGTAACACTGCTTAGATAGTTTACTAACAAAGCATTACTTATTTTTTGGGGTATCCAACAAAGGACCTGAGATGGCAACATCAAAGGAAACCAAGAAGTATACCAAGTAGAATAGAGGGACAGGACACACACTAACGAATGCCCCTCTACTCCGCGAACTTCTTAACTATCCCCGTATAATTTTAATACTTCAGCAACAATAGGATGTCTTTCTACATCACCCTTTTCAAACTGAACTAACTTGATACGATCAGAACCTTGATCAATTAATCGCTGTATAAAGCACTTGAGTCCGTTGCTCTCAAATCCTCTATCGTGTTGGTCTAAGTCTCCTGTTACTACTAATTTTGATCCATCTCCTATTCTAGTAAGTAACATTTTCATTTGGTTGTCTGTGGCGTTTTGCATTTCGTCTGCAATGATCCAACTGTCTTTGAATGTTCTTCCACGCATATATGCTAAGGGAGCAACTTCTAATTTATTGTCGTTAACCATAAATTCTATTTGCTCTGGTGAATAGTATTCTTCAAATAGATCAAAGATTGGTCTTGTCCACGGCGCCATCTTTTCTACAAGTGTGCCTGGTAAGAATCCATGTTGTTCGTCAACAGACACTGCTGGTCTAGTTACAACGAATTTATTGATCTTGTTGGATTTTAATAGTTTAAGGCCTGCCAGTGTACTGATAAGCGTTTTGCCTGTACCTGCTGGTCCTACAGCAAAAACTATGTTTATGTTGTGGTCTTCAAGATAACCTAGTAAGTCATCTTGGTGGAAGTTTCTTGGTGAAACTTTTACTTCCTTTTGGCGTGATCTGCTTAGTGCAGTATTGCCGCCATCTATTACTCTCAAGTTATAATCTCCTCCTTTTTGTTTTTTATACTTATTGCATTTCTCTTTACGAGCTCTTCTTGACATAATGAGTCCCCTTGAATAATCGTGAAAATACCGCGAAGACAGATTTGCCTGCGGTGAGTACTGTGTCGTTGATTTTGTATTTTGATATTGCGAATGCACTTCATACACTTTTATTTAACTCAGTAACACTAGGTCAAATAGTGGTTGTTTTCGGTTGAGCGAACTTAGATATATAGGCAATTCTAACCACTGTAAGTCACTGAGTTATAACGGTTTATTGTGTTTGACTTAGCCCAATAATACTGTATAATATACACATAAACAAACAAAAGCAAGGTGAAAAACATGATGATATTTGAAGGTGATTTTGTTAAGTTGCACTTGGTTCAAGACCAACTGTTTAAGGTTGTAGAGATACTGCCGTTTGATATCTGTGTGCTAGACAATGGCTATCACGTTTGTGCTAGTCCTGAGTACATTGCAGACTACTACTCTGCTAACGAAGTTATGGTAGTAACCAACCCAGATCTAGTGCTAGATCCCACAAAACCAGCGTATTTTGTTAAGCAAACCACTGTAAGTCATTGAAATATAAGCCGGTTTTTTGGTTGACATTTGGTGGTTCGAACTGTATAATATATGTATAAACACAAAAAGGTAGGAGTTTTTATGTATAAAGTATATCAAGTTAAGTTAAGCGAAGCAGTTTACGATTTCGTTAACGGTCCAGAAGGCGGTCACACTGAGACTGCTAAAAAGTTTCCAGAGTATAACACTCATTTAGAAACTATGCATGCCGGTGCTGAAGGCTACAAGCCTGAGATGTTTGAGCATTACACACAGGTTTGTGAAGTTGCTGAGTTTGAAGGTAGCAACCTAGAGACTGTTTTCAAAGTGTTGAACGGTTACTACTTTGATGACGAGACTGGAAAGGACGAGTGGTTCGATGCATTAGTAAGTGGTTTTCAAATGAAAACTATCACTCGCAAGGACGGAGAAGTTGTAACTTTTAGAGACATGCATTCACTATCAGTTGGCGACATTGTTGAGCACAACGGTTCATTCCACATCGTTGACAAGTGGGGATTCAAAGAAGTTGAAACTAACACACTGGAGGTAGCGTAATGTACGATTTAAACGCATACCCAGTGAAGACTTCAATGACCAAGTACCACCTAAGTGGATTGCTTGAAGGTGAGAAGACACAAGAAACAATGGGCTTCATGACATGGGACGATGCATGTACATGGGCTAGTGAAGTAACAATGAGCACCAAGTGTTCTTATGTTGTGTTGGAGTTAGAGAACTTAGCAACAGGAGAAAAAGAGCACTTCTAATGGGTAAGTATCTATCCAACGAACAACTAGATACTATCATACAAATTCTGAATGCTGACGAAGGCAGTATTTGGGATAGGCGAAACCGAATACAGTCTGAGTTCAACATAGATATCTTAGACAGTGGCGACTCTCTTTCTACAATCCGAACTGCTGAATACATCAAGTCATATGATCCAAGTTACAATCCTAACTTTCATAGGAATGGTGTTGATGCTGTATCTGATAAAGGTGACATAGAACAAAAGACTACAAGGGTAGACTTACTAACACCAACAGGAAGAGCTAAGAAGCAACCATACAATGCTACATGGACATTCCATGCCGTTGCTAACTACGAACAAAGATATATTTTTGTAGTAATGGATAAGAAGACTTGGACTCCTGTGAGGATATATGACATCTCTAGTAAGAAAGGCGTAGAGAATATCATAGGAACCTTAGAGGAGCAAAGGCAAACATACTTGGATGGTGTTATCAACGAGGGCAAGTCGGCAAAGAATGATAGGATAGGCATTAACGAATTGTTTATTCGAGACGCTGTGGATATGTACAATCGCAGTACATACCAACAATGCACCATCTATACAGATTGAGGGCATAAATACGTTTATGAAAATATACACATTCGAAGACTTGCTGGCTACAATTGAGCTACAGTCTGTTGACTATGCTACCTTTAGAAAGGAACTAAGTATACTAGACATATCAGATGTCACAGGTACATTTAGTGTGCGTAGTGACTTAGACACATTCTTTGATCGTGTAGCAAACAAAGAAGATGATTGCAGAAAGGAACGAGCAGAAGACTACTGCAAAAAAATGTATCAGATATTAGTTACTGATGCTGAAGCAAGTCTGCGTTATTTCTTTGACAAGTCAGGTGCTCTCTTAAACCCAATAGAATATTACTTTGACATGCCCACAGGTAACTGTTTAGATGACGATACCTTTATGGGTATGAACAATAGTAAGTATGGTAGAGTGTGTAAGAACATTAACTTTGATGACTTCTACAATACTAAAAAGTTGTACAGCAACGACAGTCAGTATGTGTTTGGATTGATAAAGGTTATGTATGAGAAGTTTCACATTAGAAATAGTTTGTGTGCTCCTGCATTCTTTGATCATATTGTTAACACAGAAGAAGACTACACACAATTTTGGCATGACTTTTGGATAGGTGCTAACAAGGCAAGTATATTCAATCCCTTTACATTTAAGAGCATACTAGATACGCAGTTCAGTGGTGATGTTTTGTTTAGTCCTTGTATGGGTTGGAATGCATATCAACTAGGTTTCTATAACAGTGACTTTACACATATGGTAGCAACAGATGTTATTCCTAATGTAGTAAACAATGCTAACCAATTGCACGATAGGTACACAGAGTGGAAGGACAAGAATACATTTCATCAGTTCTTTACAGAGCAAGAAAAAACAACAAACTTTTATTTGTGTCCTAGTGAGCAGTTGGATGCTAGACATAACTTTGTAGAGAAGTATGCTGACATGGTTGATGCAGTATTGTTTTGTCCACCGTACTTTGACTTAGAGATATATCCAGGTGAGGAGCAAAGCACAGACTCGTTCCCAGACTATGCAGACTGGCTTACTGGTTACTGGGAAGAAACAGTTAAACTGTGTGCAAGTGTTATGAAGACTGGTGCTAAGTTTGGATTTGTAATTAGTAACTACAGGAACCACGAGAAGGTAGACACTACAATTAGCCAAGACATGAAAGCAATTGTAGATAAACACTTAACATTTGACAAGCATATGAAAGTTAGATGGAGTGGTATAAGTAGCAGTAGACAAGCACATAAGCAACGAGATGGTAATTACGAAGACCTCTGGATGTTTAAAAAAGGTTGACAACTATTTTTTAATACTATATACTATACAGGTAGTTTTGCTTAATTGCATGTGAAATGGTCTACATAACTTTAAATAGGAAAATGATATGAGTATTGAAAAACTAGAGGCGAGAGCTTCGACAAACCCTTTTGCAGTTAAAATTGCAAAGTCCGAGTTAACTACTAACTCAAAAGATGTATACGAAAACCTTGTAGAAAGGACTGAAGTTGCATTCAACCCCAACCGTAAAGAACGCAGAGCAATAACAGGTTCTCTGAAGAGCTTACGAAAACGCATGGGCAAAGATAAAGTGTTTGAATCTAAACACTTTGGCTACACCGAAATGGTTAGGCTAGGTGACATGGTCATCAACATAGATAACCAACGAGATGTAGATTGGGACCATGTATGCTATATACTAGAGAATTTCGATCCTAGGATTGTGCAAGTTGTAAACACTATTAAATTAAACAATGATCTATACAGTGTACCGGAAGGACAACACACTGTGGTTGCATTGTATATCTTAATGAAGGAAGG
>Ga0213861_10000830_pt1 | contig 27612 bp, 20 predicted proteins | sample PICome_4_FD_160110 | JGI IMG/M metagenome (GOLD analysis project Ga0213861, IMG submission 160110) | Coastal seawater microbial communities near Pivers Island, North Carolina, United States - PICO131 | ecosystem: Environmental > Aquatic > Marine > Coastal | place: USA: North Carolina... | reverse complement strand
GATATGCGAACCTATATGGTAGACGACGTACTGACAAAAGTAGACCGGGCCAGCATGCTCAATTCGCTCGAGGTACGGGTGCCAATCCTGGATCACAAGGTTGCTGAATTGAGTTTCCGCATCCCTTCGGCCTACAAACTCCGGGGCCAGCAGAAAAAATACATCCTCAAAAAGACAATGGAACCCTACCTGCCGGCGTCTATTTTGGCCCATCCCAAACAAGGGTTCGGCGTACCGCTAAAAATGTGGTTCAAGGATTCGCTGTGGGAATACGTCAATGACCGCCTCCACAGCAACAACAACCGGCTGACCGAATATGTCAACATGGGTTATGTGCGCAAAGTGCTCCAGGACCACGACAAGGGGATGCGCGACATGAATTTCAAGATCTGGTCCTTGCTGGTGCTGGATGCCTGGCTGGAACAGTTTGAAGGTAGCACCCGATGAAAATCATGATGCTCAACGACAACCTGGTGAAAGGAGGACGGGAAAGACGGCTCCTGGAGCTGCTCAAGGGGTTGGCGCAGTATCCGGAGGTAACGTGCGAATTGGTGATCTTTTCTGACAAAATAGCCTATCAGGAGGTCTATGACCTGGGCATCCCCTTGCACATCCTGGAACGCAAGCCCGCTAAAGACCCGCGCGTGTTTTTTCGCTTGTACCAGCTCTGTCGCAAATTCCAGCCGGATATCATCCACAGTTGGGGTTCGATGACGTCGGTCTATGCCATCCCGGCAGCCAAGATGCTGGGCATCAAATTGCTCAATGCCATGGTGGCTGATGCGCCCCAAAACCAGGGCTGGCGAGATACACACTGGTTGCGGGGCAGGCTAACCTTTCCTTTCTCCGACGCCGTTTTAGGCAATTCCCGTGCCGGGTTGCAGGCTTATGGTGCACCCCGTTTTAAAAGTCATTGTTTCCACAATGGCTTCGACTTTAAAAGGATCGCCCGGCTGAAACCGGCAACGGAAGTAAGAACACAGTTTGGGATCGAAACCCCGTTAGTGGTAGGGATGGTGGGTGCCGTGGAGGATCGCAAGGACTACACCTTGTTTGTCGAGGTGGCAAAGGCTGTTTTGCAGGTTCGGGATGACGTGAGCTTTGTGGCGGTTGGCGATGGTAAAAACTTGGCGGCTTGCCGGGCACGGATTCCAGCCGCCTATCAAAACCGGATCATTTTCACGGGCAACCAAAATGAAGTAGAATCCATCATTAACACCTTTGACATTGGTGTGCTGATGACGAATCAGTCTGCACATGGCGAGGGGATCTCCAACGCTATTATGGAATACATGGCCCTCGGGAAGCCCGTCGTTGCTACGTGGGGTGGCGGAACGCCGGAAATTGTGACCGAAGGAGAAACGGGGTATCTGATTAGAGAAGCTACGACCACTGCCTGGGCCGACAAATTGATCTACCTATTCGATCATCCAGCATTGGCGGCACGAATGGGCGCAGCAGGCCGCTTGCGCATTCAACATTTCTTCAACCTGGAGCAAATGACGTCTTCCTATTTTCAATTGTACCAACGCCTACTGGGCATAACCCCAAAACACCCGCAAATAAGCTAACAGTTGACCTCTTTAGTTTTATGGCTCTCTGCCAATTTTCGTGATTGAACCATGCCTTAACCCATTCTATTCAAAAATTATGATAGCTATTTTAATCAATTCCCTTGCCCGGGGAGGGGCGGAAAAAGTAGGATTAACCCTACTGACGGAATTCCAGGACCAGGGAATCGAAAGTTTGTTAATCATTGTGGAAAGAGAAAAAGGATATCCTCCCGCACCGGATCATCGCGTAATTTACCTGACCCATTACGACAAGCTAAAAAATCCGTTGGCCAAAGCATTTTATGTCTTCATTTGCGCCTACCGGTTGCGCAAACTCATCCGGCAATACAACATCCAGGTCGTGCAAAGCCACCTGATTCGCGCTAATTTTATTAACACAACCGCTTTGCTATTCGGATCTAATCACCAGGCACAAATAATCCACCACAAACAACTGGCGTTCTCCGAACCTTTTCCTTTCCGGCAAATCAAAAAAAAAATCTACAAATGGTTCTATCAACAGGCCCACGAGATCATTTCTATTTCTAAAATAATGAAGCAGGAGTTGGAAAGCTACCTCAACCTCAAAGCCTACCAGCACAAACACCGAATCATCTATAACCCCCATGACATTGAAAAAATCATCTCCTTGTCCCAGCACCAGGTGGCCGCGTTTTCTTTTGCGCCGGAAAAAAAGTACCTCATCTCCGCTGGCCGGTTATTCGCCGGCAAACGGGTGGATGATATTATTAAAGCATTGGCTATTATCCGAAAAGAGCGGCCCGAGGTCGAGTTGATTGTTGTGGGTGACGGCGAAGACCTGGAATACCTTCAACAAGTTGCGGCAGAGCTCGGCCTAAGCGCCGATGTTCATTTTTTAGGCTTTCAAAGCAACCCCTTTGCCTATATGGCCCAGGCCGATCTTTTCATCATGGCTAGCGAAAGCGAAGGCCTGCCCAACATCATAATCGAATCCCTGGCGTGCAGTACGCCGGTAATATCTTCGGATTGCATTTCTGGCCCGCGGGAAATTTTAAGCCCCAACTCGAACATTGAGTTGCAACTGACCGACCGTATTGAATACGCAAAAAATGGGGTCCTGTTTCCCGTAGGAGCCATACCGCTGCTGGCTGAGGCCGTGATCAGGTTGTTGGACGACGACGACCTGCGAAACCAATACATGGAGCGCAGCCTGGCCCGGGCCCGCGATTTTGACAAGATGGTCATCACGCCTCAGTATTTAAAAAACTTCAACCTACCTGCTGCTCCCAAAAGAAAGGAACAGGTTTTTTAAGCATGCCGGACCAAACACGCTCTTAGGGGTCGGCGAATAAAAAGTTCTTCGACATTTTTTGTGCTTTAAGCCAAGCCAAACAAAATCAATATTTCTTGGGTAACCTATCTGCTAATAATATTGCTATCACTTTTCACGATATTCATTCCCGTGATTGGCTTCGCCGTACGCTGCAAGCAATAGCATCCAGGTACGACTTTGTTTCGATTGACGAGGTTAGCAATTTTTACCATTCCGGAAAAACACTGAAAAACACGTGCCACATCACTTTTGATGATGGCCATAAAACCTTTTATGAAAACAGCTTCCCGGTTTTAAAAGAACTCGGAATACCCGCCAGTATTTACGTTTCCCCGTTGATCATAATAGAAGAAAAAAACTTCTGGTTTCAGGAGATAGCGGGCATCGAAGAAAACCACTTCAAGCAAGAGTTGGCGCTTTTTCTACAACTGGAGGAAGCCAGTTTAGCTCGATTTTCCATTTATGCGATCCTAAAATCCCTTCCGGTCGATGACATCCACGCGGTAATTGACCAGTATTTTACCAAATACAACAGGAAACGGTTGCCCCCCCAAAACATGAATACCGACCAATTGATTGAGGTCGACCGTTCGGGCCTCATCAAGATTGGCGCACATACCATGAACCATCCTATCCTGAAAAATGAGACGGATGAAAGAGCGTATGACGAAGTGAAAGCTTCTATTGATGGGCTGGCCAGGCTGCTGGGTAAAAAAACGGCGTATTTCGCCTTCCCAAATGGTATTCCACTATTGGACTTTGGCCCCCGGGAGCAAAAAATCCTGGCGGATTGTGACGTATCACTGAGCTTCAGTATGGAGAAAAAGCGCTATTCCCAGGCTGATCACCATTTGGCCGTTCCCCGCAATGCACTGGAAAGAGGTGGGCCCAACCTGGTTAAACTCAAATTGCTGCTGGGCAAAAGCTGGTACCAGCTAAAAAACCGGCTCACCCCTGCCAATGAAATCAGTCAGCGGATCCATTTCCAGGCTTTGTATTCCACCAACAGAACAACCGCCCAGCCGTAAGAGCGCTGATTCCCCCTGCCATCCCAAAGTCAAAACCACCAACTTTACCTAACGCCATGACTAAAAACATAGCCCTTAACGACCGCCAAAGTGCGCCGCCGGTGCGCCGAAAAACCATTGCTATTTTCGGCATCAAATACTATCCCTCCAAAGGAGGCACCAGTAGAGTGGCCGAAAGCATCATCCACGAATTGAAAGAAAAATACGACATCACCATCTATTGCTACCCCGACCCCGAAGCGGCCAACTACATGAGCAATGTGAAGGTGATTAGCATGCCCCAATTCCCAATGGGTTCGGTGGGGGTCTTTATGTACTATGCATTGTGCAGTATCCATTTGCTGTTTTCCAAAAAATACGACCTGATCCACGTACACAAAACCGATAGCGCTTTTTTCATCCCGCTGTTGAGCTGGAAGGGCAAAGTCATTGCAACTTCGCACGAAGCACCTTATTTACGAGACAAATGGAGTGCCGTGGGCAGGGCCTATTTCCGCTTTATGGAGTCTGTTTTCATACGTTCCTCGGCCACGCTGACGTCGGTGTCCAAACCCCTGGCTGACTATTATTTCCAGACCTATCAACGCGAGGTACTCTACCTCCCCAACGGGGTGGATCTTGACCCAAGACGGAATGACCAGGCCGCCGAAACCTTACTCCGCGCGCACGGGGTGGAAGGCGATTTTTTGTTTTTTGCAGCACGCCGGATTATGTCGACCAAAGGCTGCCACACCTTTCTGCAAGCCATGAAAAAAATAAATTACCAAGGCCCGATTGTCATTGCCGGACAAGAGTCGCACGGTGCGCCTTACCTGCAGCTTATTAAATCATTGGCGAAGGGATTAAATGTGAAATTCATTGGTTTCGTCGGAGACAGACCCACCCTGATGGCCCTGGTAGAAAGAGCCAGGTATTTTATTTTCCCCTCTGAGCTGGAAGGCTTATCGCTGATGCTTCTGGAAGTTGGCAGTACCGGCATCACGCCGTTGATCTGTAGTGATATTCCACAAAATACCCAGGTGTTCTCGGACCGGGAGGTTTTGTTCTTCCGCAACAAGGACGTAGACGACCTGGCCGAAAAATTCCAATGGGCAGAAAACCATCCGGAAGAGATGGCCACTAAGATGAAGCAGGCCAAAGATTGGGTTTATCAGGAATATTCCAGCGAAGTATTCGCAACGAGGTACGATACTTTATACCAGCAAGTCATCAATACTTAAAATACCAAGGGATGCTAGAAACGAAGAAGCAAGAAATGGACCAGGAAAGAGTCCCCTTCCGTATCATGTTATCGGTACTGGTGTTGTGGATTTTGGCGCAAATCGTTGTTGTCATTTATTTCTGGGGCGAACCGCAAGGAAGTGACCAGGGAGCGTATATTGATATTGCCAGGCGTTGTTTTGCGCACAACGAATGGTACCCCATGCAACAGGACATCTATTCATCTTATATCTGGGCGCCAGGTTTTATCAATTTCCTCATTCTCCAGCTGAAGGCGTGGGGGACATTGAACCTGAATATGATTTTAAATTTGCTGATGAACCTGCTCATCGTCGGTGAGATTTTTTACCTGGGAGAACGGTTTTTTAATCGGTCAACCGCTATTTGGGCCGTCATCCTGTGGTGTTTATTGTATTCGAATCTCATGATTGTTGCACCGGCCGGAACCGAGATTCCTTTTCTGTGGCTCTCTTTAACGGCCTTCTGCTTTTGTCTTTCGCCCCGCATTTATTTATTGATCGTCGCGGGGGTATTATTTGCCCTCGCGAATTGGATTCGCCCACTGGTAATCATATTCGTGTTGACCACGTTGGCCTTTATGGTTATCAAAAAATTCAAACCCGTCAATTTCCTGGCACTCCTGTTGCCGCTGTTCCTGACCGTGTTTGTAATAGGAAAGGCAACGGAACAGAAAACCGGTTACTTTGTCTTCCAATCCAGTACTTCGGGGCTAATCTAATCATGACCGCCAATGACAAAGCATACGGCGGTGTAGCGGTATCGGTTTTAACAGACAGCACCAGTATTGCCTATATCCCCGATGCGGGTTCCTTTACTTTTGCCCAAAAAGATTCGATTTGGAAAGCCCGGGCCGTCGCGTGGATTAAAGAACATCCGGTAAAATTTGCAAAGCTCTATTTGCTGAAATTTGGCGGGCTTTACGTCGAAGATTCCTGGGCAGACCGCCCCTTGCTGGGCGGTGGTTCTTTTGTTAGTTCCTACGTCGTGGATGGGAAAGTTACGCAAGCTGCTTTTGTGGGCCAGATGACCATTCGGGTGTTAAAAAGTATCGGCTACTATTTGGTGTTGCTCCTCTTTTTTTACGCCCTCATCGTCCACCGAAAATCTTTGCTTTCCGAAAAAGGCATCCTCCTGATGATCTTAATTACAGGCACCTTACTGACCAATATTTTCTCCGTTTCCCCCAGGTACCATTATCCTTTTGTTTTTGTGTTGGTTCTTTTCGCCGCCTACGGCATCGATGGCATCTTAAAAGAGCGGTCGCCGGTTTGGAAATAAGCAAATCCATCTTCCCATGATCCTGGATATCCTAAAACAACTGAGGCTACACCAATGGCTAAAAAACACCTTCATTTTTTTACCCTTGTTCTTTTCGGGGCAGCTGGGCAACTGGTTGGGTTGGAAAGCTTGTATTGTGGCCTTCTTCGCTTTTTCGCTGGTGGCCAGTTCTATCTATTGCCTCAATGACATTTGTGACCTTGAGGTCGACCGACAACACCCCGTAAAACGCAACCGCCCTTTGGCAAGCGGAGCAATCAGCAAATTCAACGGCTATTTCTTGCTCTTGGTTTGCCTGTTTTTAGGCTTAACTTTAATCATCTTATTTGGAGGCGAACAACGATGGGCCGTACTGGGTATAATGTTGTTTTATTACACCATGAACATTGCCTACACCTTAAAACTAAAATTCCTCGCCATCGTTGATGTGTTTATTATTGCCATTGGTTTTGTCTTGCGGGTCATTATAGGGGGGGTGGCAACCCAAATAGTCGTCTCCCACTGGCTCGTACTGATGACCTTTCTGCTGGCTCTTTTCATGGCGTTTGCGAAGCGCAGGGATGACGTAATTATCTATCGGAATACGGGGGTTAAGTCGCGAAAAAATGTAGACGGCTACAACTTAGACTACATGAATCAGACCTTAAGTATCCTGGCTACCATCACGTTGGTTTGTTATATTATGTACACTGTTTCGGAGGAAGTAATTGCTCGCCTGGGTCCTTATGTTTTTGTAACCGTTATATTTGTTCTGGCAGGTATTTTAAGGTATTTACAGATTGTGATCGTGAATGCCCAGAGCGGTAGTCCTACTAAAATATTGATGAAGGACCATTTTATTCAGGTATGCATACTTTGCTGGATCACCAGTTTCGTTATTTTAATTTACTTCTAGCCCAAATGACCATCACTGCTTTTGATTTCGATGGTACAATTACCACCAAAGACACTTTGCTGACCTTTATCAAATTCAGCAAAGGAACCTGGCCATTTTTAGTCGGATTCTTTCTTTACAGTCCGCTACTGATCGCCTACAAGCTTCGGCTTTATCCAAACTGGAAAGTCAAACAGCACATTTTTTCTTACTTCTACAAAGGCACTTCTATTGACCAATTTAACCAGTGGGGAGCCGCCTTTTCCGAAAGAATAGCAAAAATAGTTCGCCCCAGAGCGCTGACGGCCATCCATACCCACCAGCAAGAAGGGTGTGTTTTGGTTATCGTGAGTGCTTCCGTGGAGAACTGGATTACGCCATGGGCCGCTGGCCAGGGAATTGACCGGGTACTGGCCACTCAGGTTGAAATAGACCAGCAGGGTAAATTGACTGGAAAATTTTTAACAAAAAACTGCTACGGTCGGGAAAAAGTGAATCGAATACTGGAAGTTTTTCCCCGAAGAGCAGATTACAAGCTACTGGCTTATGGCGACAGCCGGGGCGACCTCGATCTGATTGAATTTGCCGATGAAGGTTACTACCATAAATTCAAATAATAATCATTGAATTATATTTTATATTTCACCAACCTGAAAAAAAAGAATTTTTTCCAGGTGTGATCCGTTTTACATAAAAAAAATCATGAAATCGCTACTCCACCCCTGGTTCTTTTTGTCCTTTTGTCTCTTCCTGCTCAGCCTATCACCGGCCTGTAGAATTCCGCTACCCGACGAGCCAGAAATAGTGGACTGCCGCTGTCAAATCTGGGATTGGTCAAATTATGATGTACCGATTAATACGTGGCCAGTTGGCGCAGTTTTTGCCAGTGACTCCTTTAGAATAGATTCCGAAACCGATCCGCACGCGGTGACCAATGCTGGCAACAAGTTGAGGTTTTACCTCGATCCGATCCGGCCAACCCCTCCTCCAGAAGCCGACAACCGGTTCAACATGAGAGCCGAAATCCAGACCGAACCGTGGGATGTCCAACATCCGCTGGGCACCGAACAATGGCTGGGCTGGCGCTATACTTTTGGCGACAATTACAGAATAGACCCTACTGCGCCTATTGTCATTTTCCAAAACCACCCAAGAGTTCCAGGACATCCTCCTTTGTTCAGCCTTGAAATAGCGGCCTACCACCGCCCTACCCCTGCTGTTGGTGGCGAGATTCAGGTGATCAATGATGTGGAAGAAGACCGAATTGTTTATCCGGTAAAGCCTATGGCTGGTGACCAGCTGGACGTCGTCATCCACGTCGTTTTTGGTTTGGAAGACAGTGGAAAATTGCAAGTCTGGCTCAATGGGACTTTGTATTACGATTTCTCGGGCGCTACTGTTTACGAGGGGTACGAATGGGGTGGAAGAAACAAATGGGGTATTTATCACCACCTGCATCGAGATTCCACCGCAGTTGCCAATAGCCTCGCAGCAGGGGTACCGGACATGGAGTTGTTCATGGGGCCACTGAAAATGATACAACGCGATTCATCCGATCCGGAATACCTTCAGGATGCTTATTTACGGGTGCGCCCGGATGCGGAGTAAAAGAGAAAAAAACATACACCAAAAAAAAACCTACACCAATGAAAAAACTATTCAACTTTAAATTAAAAGAATTTAAAGTTTACACCCTACCCATTTTTTTATTTATAATCTTAACCTATTCCACCTATTTCATCTTTGATTTGGAGACAATCCACAGACTGGGATACCTACAAGAAGATGGCTTCTTTGAATGTCTCACGGCTTTCGGCTTTTTAGGTGCTTTTATCTTTTTTCTACGAAGTTACCTGACTAACAAAAATTTGTTTTTTTTACTTTTATCCATTGGGATGTTTCTAGGTCTTGGCGAGGAGTTAGCCTGGGGGCAAAGAATTTTTGGCTTCCGTACGCCTGAATCGATTTCTACGATCAATGTGCAGGGCGAATTCACTTTGCATAACATAGAGTTCTTTAACACGGTAAATTTTGATGGGAGCGCAAAAACCGGTTTATCTAAATTACATACGGCCAATTACTTTTTCAATGTATGCTGGTTTTCTTTCGGAATTCTATTCCCCATGGCCTATTCGTTCTTTCCTTTCGTGGCGCGTCTCACTCAAAAACTTCGGTTACCGGTTCCGCCACTGGAAATTGGGCTACTTTTTTTAATTAATTTATACATCATTAAATTAATAAAAATAGCCCATCCCCAACATGCCGACGTTCTCTCTTACAACGAAGTTTACGAATGCAATGCATCATTAATCTTCCTGGTTTTAGCCTTGTATTTTTTCAAGCAGGCAAAAGCCCCCACAGCTTCGTTATGAGGGGCTGTTTTTTTGCCCTTTTCCCTGTTGTCCAGTATCGTTTTCCTATTCCCACCGCTCGTCCTTCCCAATTGGTTCATTTCAAGCCCAATAGCGGGACAGCTTTAATTTCACCTCCCGTTCCAATTTCAACCCCATTTTATAATACTGTTTACCGTCCTCCTTTTCCTGTTTTTTTCCTTTTATCGGCTGCCCTTGTAACAAACTCAACAAGGCATCCCTAATACCGTCGATACACAACAAATACAACTTCCACGCTATATCATCAGGCCCTTCGTCTTTTTGCAGGGCGTAAGTTTTCACCCCGATGATATTGCCCGTATCTACCCCTTTGTCTACCCAATGCACGGTAGCGCCGATCTTGTCAAAGTCACCGGCCAAAATCGCCCATTTATGGCAATCAATCCCCCGGTAATACGGCAGGACGGCTGGATGACCATTGATGGTTCCCAGTTTGGGAATGGCTAAAATATTGCGCCGGACAATACCCGTCTGGGCCAGGATAATTACATCAGGTGCCAGCGCTTTGACCATACGTTCTGTTTCGGGGCTATTGGTGCCTTTGGTATAAACGATGGTAGTGGCGAACTGCTCGTAGTTTAGGGTCTCTGGGGGCTGCTTAAACACCCCCTCCAGGACTGTTTTCACGGCAAAAACAAGCGCTTCTACCCATCCAACCCGCCGTTTGACGTAATTGAATAATTTCAAATGATAGTCCAGTGGTTGTTTAATCACCACCACCGCCTCCAGCGGAATATGGGCAGCTTCCAGCTCCTGAATCATTTTTTTGCCGTAATAGCTTTCATCGTTGGTAAACACCACTAACTTCATCTTTCGCCTGGTTTTTTAGGTGCGTCATTCTTTCTTGCCAATATTTGCAGATATTAATGGGCGTATCAATGTAAAAGTCCTCCCGGGCAGCGATAGCTTCCAGTAGATATTGGTAGGCTTCGCCCCACTGCGGAAAAAAGGTGGTGTTTAATACCCGGGCATGAAAATCAGCAACAAATACGCCACGGTAGTCCGCTACGCTCTGAACCAGTGAATCAATGTGCTCCTTAAAAGTAGCAAATGAATGGTTCCTGGCGTGACCAAACAGGTGATCATCCATCAAGGTAGGCGGCAATTGCAGGATAGACAAGGCTTTTTCCTGGGTCTTGTGCCATAAATTAAAAGGAGTGCAGATGCTGTAACGAAACCCGGAGTGCTTTTCAAAGGAGAGCGAAGAGTCGTAAAACAAACCGGATTCCTGGTGAATAAAGGCTGTTTCTGACGGGTCGTCCTGGTTAAGGTGCCAGTAGTGATGGCGGTTTCCCACAATTTCAAACCCCGCTTCTTCTTGTAATTTTTCTTTTTCTTTTTTAAAACTTGCCAATGACTGATAGGCAAAATAGCTGGAATGCAGCCCCGTCTCAAATCCAATGTCGTTCAGTTTTTTGAAAACCGCTTTGAATTTTGTGGTGCTCGTATCATAAAAGGGGTCTGGCGCGATAAAAAAGTACCTGAACAAGGAGCCCTTCAGTGGACAAAAATAAAAGGCAGATTTCGCACCATAGGCTTGTTCGAGTTCGATAAAATTGTCGAATTGCCAGAAGTGGTTTTTCCCGCTAAGGATATCAGGTATCGTGCTGAATTTAAGCTTGTTCCGATTGGTTAAAATATACCGGAGTATTTCGATGGACTTGATCATCTCTGGATAATCGGTGTCATGCGACAGGGCTAAGGCCGCTTTTTTACCATCCTTCCACCTGGGCGCAAATTCATACACGTCAGCAAACAACTCCGCTATCAGTTCCGCATACTGGTTAAAAACGGGGGTGTGTAGTAAATTATTTTTGTACAAAACAGATTGAAAAACATCGTGTTGATCCAATTTATTCCGGGGAATATCCGCTTCGCTTTTCCCTGCAATCAGGTAAAACAAACTGTAAACAATGTCATTCTTCAGGACGACCTGATTATCCGAAGTGGTGGTATAACTGGCCGCAACCGGTTGGTCGGAAAAATCCATAAAGGTAATGCCACTCTCTTGAAATACCCGTGGTGCTTTTTTGCTTTTCAGAACCGATTCAGGATTTGCCTTAATATACAAACGGGCAGAAACAGTTTCGTTTAACCCGTAATAAACATCAACCGGCCCCGTAAAGTGGGCAGGCACAAAATGCCACGGTGTGCCAATGGTTAGGCAGAGGGTTTCGAATATGTATTTTATTTCTTTTAGTGCAAGGGCGTTTTTGTCTATATCCGTTATTTTTATTTTCAACATGCTGTTGTTTCGTTTTAGGTGGGTCACTTTTTGAACTATCGTCTGTCTTTAACCGGGTGCTTAACCAGCTGGTTATAAGGCGTAATAAATTTACAACTTATTTGCTAAAATTCGGTTATTAAAATAGCTTTTAACGGCTTTTTCAAGCAGCAAAAAGCTGCTCCCGGATCCCAGAAATCAGGAACACAAAACAGCTCAAAAAGCGGGGCGAATTTTACTATTCAACGATTTATTATACCTGTTTCATTCCTGGTTATGTTATTCAAAAAAAAAACCAGCCCCCGCCCCTACCGAAACTTCGCATTAATCCCCGCCAACACGCCGGAGCCCGGGCACAGGTCAGCTTCCTGAAGGCTGTTCAGCGGGCGGGCTACGGTTTGCTCCAGCTCGTGCAGGTCCTGGCTGTCCTGGTCGATGTACAACAGGCCGGTGAGAATCTCCCCACGCGACTTGGCGTCGTGCAGGCGGTTCATGGCCGAAGTGCGCGACCGGGGATCCCAGTTGGGCGCCAATTTGCGCAAGTGGATCATCGAGCCATCGTGCAGCTTCACCTCTCTGGCATCGCCTTCGGCGTAATCCACCAGAATCTCCTTTTTTTCCGGCACAAAATCAATGGTCGCCGTTGCTTCGATGTGCGCCCGCACGTAGTCGTATGATTTGGTAGAGTCGGGTTTGTTGTTGAACGTCACGCAGGGCGACAACACATCAATAAAAGCAAACCCCGGGTGCGTCATCGCCGCCTGAATCAGCGGCACGAGCTGGGTCTTGTCACCGGAAAAACTGCGTCCCACGAAGGTAGCGCCCAATTCCAGCGCCAGGCCCACCAGGTCGATGGCCTCGAAGGGGTTGAGGCCGCCGTCCTTGGTCTTGGAGCCGGCATCGGCGGTAGCCGAATGCTGGCCTTTGGTGAGGCCGTAACAGCCGTTGTTCATCACGATGTAGACAATATTGAGGTTGCGCCGAATGGCGTGTACAAACTGCCCCATGCCAATGGAGGCCGTATCGCCGTCGCCGGAGACCCCCAGGTAGATCAACTCCCGGTTGGCCAGGTAGGCCCCCGTCGACACACTCGGCATGCGCCCGTGCACGGTGTTGAACCCGTGGGAATGGCTGAGGTAATACGTCGGGGTTTTGGACGAACAGCCAATCCCCGACAACTTCGCTACCCGGTGGGGTTCCAGCGCCATTTCGAAACAAGCCTGAACAATGGCCCCACTGATGGAATCGTGGCCACAACCCGCACAGAGGGTCGAGATAGCGCCTTCGTAATCGGCCCGGGTGAACCCGAGCTCATTCTTAGGGAGCAGCGGGTGCCGGAAGCTGGGGCGGAGGTAAGACATAGTCTATTCGTTTTTAGCGGTTTGATACCGCCACATGAGTTAATTCTTCGACCAAATGGCCGCGGATACGGGCAGCGGTAATGGGCATGCCGTCATAGTTCAGTACTGGGATCAACTTGCGTGGATCAATTTCCAACTCGTTGATCAGCAGGCTGCGCAGCTGCGCGTCGCGGTTCTGCTCGACCACAAAAACCTGCTGATGGGAAGCCAAAAAATCGGCCACTTCCGGACCAAAGGGGAAGGCACGCAGGCGCATAGCATCTATCTGTAGGCCTTCCTCGGCCAACTGGTCCATGGCTTCCAGTGCGGCGTAAGTCGTGGTGCCAAAGAAGAGCATCCCGGTCTCATTCTGTTTCCCGTCCTGGTAAAAGATGGCTGGCGGAACGAGCCCCTTGGCCGTGTCCCACTTTTTGCTCAGGCGGTCGACGTTGCGGACGTAGGCGGCACCGTCTTCGGTATAACGGGCATACTCATCCCGGGAAGTTCCGCGGGTGAAGAAAGAACCCTTGGTCGGATGCGTTCCCGGTATCGTGCGGTAGGGAATACCATCGCCATCGACATCGAGGTAGCGGCCAAATTTTTCCACCCGGTCCAGGTCTTCTGCCGACAACACCTTTCCACGGTCATAGCGCCGCTCATCATCCCACACCAGTGGGTCCGAAAGGTGGTCATTCATTCCCAAATCCAAATCAGTCATCACCATAATGGGCGTTTGCAGGCGATCTGCCAGGTCAAACGCATCGGCCGTCATCGAGAAGCACTCCTGCGGCGTGCTGGGCAGCAGTAGTACGTGTTTGGTGTCACCGTGGGAGGCGTAGGCCGTCGACAGGATATCGGCCTGTTGGGTACGCGTGGGCATCCCCGTGGAGGGACCGGCGCGCTGCACGTTGATGAGCACAACTGGAATTTCGGCAAAGTAAGCCAATCCGATAAATTCGTTCATCAGCGATACCCCGGGGCCGCTGGTGGCCGTGAAGGCCCGGGCCCCGTTCCAGGCCGCACCAATGACCATGCCGATGGCAGCCAGCTCGTCTTCGGCCTGGATAACGGCGTACTTCTTTTTGCCCGTTTCCGGGTCGATGCGCAGTTTTTGAGCGTAATGCTCAAAAGCCTGGGCCACCGAGGTAGACGGGGTGATCGGGTACCAGGCAGCTACCGTAGCGCCAGCGTAGAGCGCCCCCAGGCCGCAGGCCGTATTGCCGTCGATGACGATCCGATCGCCCACCAGGTCGCGCCGTTCCAGGCGGATGGGCAGGGGGTAGGCATAGTGCTCCCGCACGTAGGTCCGGCCCAGTTCCAGCGCCTGGATATTGAGCGGAATTAGCTTTTCCTTCTTTTTAAACTGGTCGGCGATCATCTCCTCCAGCACGCTGAACTCCATGTCCAACAGCAGGGAAAGGGCGCCGACGTAGATGATGTTCTTGAACAACTGCCGCTGCCGGGGATCGCGGTAGGTATGCATCGCCAGCTCCATCATGGGGATGCCGAGGTAGTGGATATCCTCGCGGATAAGTTCGTCGGGAAGTTTTTTGGTATTGTCGTAGAGGAAATACCCCCCGGGGCGGACACTGGCCACGTCGCGGGCCATACTCTGCGGGTTGACGCAAACCAGGACATCGATTCCGTCGCGGCGGCCCAGGTAGCCCTTTTCGCTTACCCGCACTTCGTACCAGGTAGGTAAGCCCTGGATGTTGGAAGGAAAAATATTCTTCGGCGTGACGGGAATGCCCATCCGCACAATCGCTTTGGCAAAAAGGAAATTGGCACTGGCCGAGCCCGTACCATTCACGTTGGCGAAACGAACCACCAGGTCGTTTACTCCACTAAGTTGCTGCATGTATGTCCGGCTTTAGTAACTTGGTACAAAAATTTCTGCATGTCCCAGGCGGCGGTGGGGCAGCGTTCGGCACACAACCCACAGTGCAGACAGACGTCTTCGTCCTTGATCATCACCCGCATGGTAGGCAATACGTCGGACACGTACAGGTCTTGCGACAGGTTGGTAGCCGGGGCATTGAGCCGCTGGCGAAGGTCCTCCTCTTCGCCGTTGGTGGTGAAGGTGATACAGGAGGTGGGACAAATATCCACGCAGGCGTCGCATTCGATGCAGCGACTGGTGTTGAATACGGTTTGCACATCGCAGTTGAGGCAGCGCTGGGCTTCCTTGAAACCGAGTTGGGTATCGAAGCCCAGTTCCACTTCTACCTTGCGGTTCGAGAGGGCTTTTTCCTTGCCTTCGTGGGGCACGGCGTAGCGGTCGTCGTTGGTGACGCCGCTGTCGTAGATCCATTCGTGGATGCCCATTTTCTGGCTGATCAGGTTGGTGGTCGGGCCGGGGCGGTCGTTGAGGATATCATCACCCTGGCAGAAGAGGTCGATGGAGATGGCAGCCTGGTGGCCGTGCGCTACCGCGGTGATGACGTTCTCGGGCCCGAAGGCAGCGTCGCCACCGAAGAAAACCTGGGGCAGGGTCGACTGGAAGGTTTTTTTATCCACCACCGGCAAGTCCCACTTGCCCAGCGCCAGGCCCAGGTCGCGCTCGATCCAGGGGAAGGAGTTGTCCTGGCCGATGGCGATGATCACGTCATCGGCTTCGATAAAGACATCGGGTTCGCCCGTGGGCAGAAGGCTACGCTTGCCATTTTCGTCGTATTCCGCCCGAACTTTGCCGAAAACCACCCCCTTGAGGCGGCCGTTCTCGACCACAAATTCCTTGGGCGGCATATTGTTGAGGATGGGAATATCTTCGCGTTTGGCATCCTGGATTTCCCAGGGTGACGCTTTCATATCTTCGAAGGGGCTGCGCACGACGACCTGCACGGAAGTGCCGCCCAGGCGGCGCGAGGTGCGGCAGCAATCCATGGCCGTATTGCCACCACCCAGCACGATGACTTTTTTGCCAACGGCCGTGATGTGCTCAAAAGCAACCCCCGCCAACCATTCGATGCCAATATGGATGTTGGCGTCGGCGGCTTCCCGGCCGGGCAGTTGCAGGTCGCGGCCTTTCGGGGCACCGGTGCCCACAAAAATGGCGTCGTAGTCCTTGGCGAGCATATCCCGCATGCTGGACACGTAGGTATTGAAGTGGGTGTGGATACCCAGGTCGAGGATGTAATTTACTTCTTCATCCAACACGGTTTCGGGTAGGCGGAAGGCCGGAATTTGGGTTCGCATCATGCCTCCACCTTTATTCCATTCGTCGTAGAGGTGAAGTTCGTAGCCCAGGGGCGCCAGGTCGCGGGCAACGGTCAGGGAAGCCGGGCCACCCCCGATCAGGGCGATCTTCTTGCCATTGGCCGCAAAAGGCCCTTGCGGCATCAGGTGTTTGACGGCGCCTTTGTTGTCGGCCGCCACCCGCTTGAGGCGGCAGATGGCCACCGGTTCTTCCTCCCCTTCCAGGCGGCCACGGCGGCAAGCCGGTTCACAGGGCCGGTCGCAGGTGCGCCCCAGGATACCGGGAAACACGTTGGACTCCCAGTTGACCATGTAGGCCTCGGTGTAACGCTCGGCAGCTATCAGCCGAATGTATTCGGGCACCGGAGTATGTGCCGGGCAGGCCAACTGACAGTCGACGACTTTGTGGAAATATTCCGGATCCTGGATATTGGTGGGCTTCACGGGCTATCGCATTTTTTGAAAATGTACTGGTAATATACTGTACATATTCAAAAATGACAAAGAATAAATTATTATTTTGCCTTATCGTAGAATTTTATTTTAAATATATGTACCAACACCTACTGGTAAGGGTTATGTAAACAGGCCTACCTGAATCCTCATTTGCAACAGCCCTATGAAAACGCATCCCTACCTGCTGCCCGCTACCAGGTATTGGTCTCCATGTCCCTGATTGCCCGCAAAATATCCCGCCGGCTGATCTGGCCGATCAGTTTGCCTTTTTCATCCATAATGAGCAAGCGCTTGTAGGGGGTCGTCATGAAAATGTTAGCCACCTTGATGATGTCGCATTCGAGCGTGATGCTTTTCATCACGTTGGACATGTAGGTAGCAACGGTATCTCTTTCCATGGGGTGGTTGTAGTAAGCACTTCCTACCAGTATATTCAAACAATCTTTGTCGTCTAACAAGCCGATTACTTCTCCTTTATCATTCAGCACCGGCGCACCCGTAATCCGGTTTTCGAGTAAAGTATTAATGGCTTCCATTACGGGAGTATCCGCCCTAAAGGTGAATAACTTCGCGGCCGGAACCATGTATTCCGTGGCCATTGGTGCTTTCAATTGCAGGTCTTTGGCATTATTGTCCAGTGATTTTTGCTGAAAATTTTTCATGACTAAGTAGATTTAGATGGTTTACCGACTTTTCAAACTGGTTGGCTACAAGCCAATTTAGCCGTGTAATATACTGAAATTATTTATCACTAGCAAATCTTAAACTGACTTTAAAAATAAATATAAAATTTAATTTTGTACTTACTTGCCGTAGCGCAGCAGCTATTCAGGCGCTAATATGGTGATGGCAATTCCCTCCAATTCAACCACATCGCCCACCCGCAATTTCTTGCGCTTGCGGTACTCTGTTTCGCCATTTACCTTTACCTCCCCATCTTCAACGAGAATGCTGGCGTGTCCGCCGCTTTGGGCCAGTTGCTTAATTTTCAACAACTTGACCAACTCGATAAATTCGTCGGTAGGTCGCAGAGAGAAGGTATCTTGTTGCATAGTGGTATTTTATTTTATGTGAATTCAAAAGACAGGTTCTGGTTACGTCTAAAAAAACAGGCAAAAACGCAATTGTGCGTTTTTGCCTGTCCGCTGGTGTGATAAAATTTCACGGCCGTTCTTCCTCCGGAAACAAGCGCAACAGGCGCTTAAAACCGCGCACTGACCCCCACCAGGAAGTTTAGCCCCACCGTTGGGTAGCGGAACCAACGTTGCCGTTGGTTGCCGGCCAGGTTGTTGATTTGCACCCAGGCGCCAAACTTTTCCGTAAAGTGGTACTCGCCCGCCAGGCTAACGTCGAACAACGCATTGAGGTTATCGGCCTCACCGAGGGTATTGCGGTAAGGTACCCCGTTTTCGAAGTACAACTCGGCGCGCAGATCCACCTTCCGGTCGGGTGTAAAGTAATGGGCACCGGCGTTGAGTGAAAAAGCAGGCAAATGCCAGGGTTTCTCCTCGCGATCCAGGGTGTAGATGTTCTGGCTTACCCCACCCAGCAGTTCCAGGCCCTCGAACAAGGGCACGATTATGTTGCCTTTGATGGTGACAATACTAGCGGTATCGTAGAGCACGTCAAACCGGGCGATACTGTCCAGCGGATTACCCAGCTGGAACAGGGCCAGGTTGTCTACCTGTTTGTACCCTACCTGCCCCTGGTAAGTAATGCCCCAGATGGTCCCTTTTACCCCACCGTAGTATTCCGTCCATTTGGAATTCTGTACTGTCAGGCGGGTCAGAATGAAGGGATTGTAGGCCACCAGGTTGCGGAAGTTGTTCTTTTCCAACGAACCATTCGCGCCCACAAAGGCCGTTAATACCCCTGCTACCACGTTGGCGCTGGCCTCCAGGTTTGGAAAGAGCGAGAAGTTGTCGTCGTTGGCAACCAGGTTACCACCGATCTTCACCTGGAAAGCATCACCGTGGTACGTATAGCTGGGCTCCAGGTAAATGTTATTCAGACTCTGCTTCACGGTATCCCGAAACGAGGAAAAGTCGGTGCGGAGGGTAACACGCAAGGGGTGTTTTTCGTCAAACCACTTGGTAGCGTCAAAGGTCAGCAAAAGTCCATTCTCGCGGGCGGCGTAGTTGTCGCTCATCAGGTAGATGTCCGCAGCGGCCCGGTAGTTGAAGTCGCCCTGGGTTCGTTCCCCGTTGAAGAGCTCGAGCCCGAAGTCGAAGATATTGAAGCGCTGGCGTACTTCTTCCAGCTTAAAGGAATAAAGATTCGTATCCAGCTCTTCGTTCAGGTCATTGTAACCGAAATAATTGACTCCGTTCGACTGAAAACCGACTTTGCCACGTACGGCATACCCCTGGTCGAAGTAGTAGGTACCATCCAGGCCGAGGCTGTTGTCACTCACCCGCTGGTTCTCCACCTTCTTGTTGTTGTTGAGGGTATGTCGCAGCAGGTCTATGCCGAAGTCAAATTCCTTGTTCTTGGTGATATCATACGACAGTTCGCCGTAGAAGGCACTCGGCAACCCCACGCCGAAACGGGCGTAGCCATCATAGATAGTAGGTGGCTGCTCGGTACGAAAAGCCAGGGGGCGAATGCGGGGAGGCAGGTATTCTACGGCCACATCCTTACCGATCACATTGTAGGTCAGACGCCGCGTGGTGGTATCCAGGGGCGGCAATTGGGGGCGCACGTCAATGCGGTTGGCTTCGGCCAACCGGGCTTCGAAGCTCTTGACGATATCTACCTGCCCGGAAGGCAAGTCAGGCTGCGCGGCCAAACCCAGCGCCAACAGCAACAGGCAGATACTAGCTATATATTTCATGCAAAGCTATTTTTCTAAGGGTTCAATAATTTGAAAAACCACTGCGAAACCAGGTTTCCGGTTCCTACTGTCCGCCGCCGTCCAGCTCCAGGCGGGAAGGATCGGAATTATCCAGGCGACTCCCCTGGTTGATCATGCTGTTGACCCGGGCGAGTTTCGTGCGGGCCTCGGCAATCACGGTGGCGTCTTCCTTATAGTTTTCGAGTAAGGCTTCCAATGCTGCCCGTCCGTTGTACAGGTCTCCTTGTTCCACGAAGATATCGGACAGCAAAATGACGCTTTTAGCCACCCAGTACGGATAGCCGGAGCTCTCGCGGTTAGCCGCCAGGGTCAGTTCCTTGGCTTTGGCCAGGTCCCGCCGCTTGTAGTAGATCATGGCCCGCAGGTAACGTGCTTCGGCGGTTTGCTCGTTGTCGCTCAGGCGAATCGTTTCGTTCAGCGACGTCAGGGCCGCCGTCAGGTCATTGCGATCGTAGGCAATTTTACCGATGTAAAAGTTCGCCGTTGCCCGCTGCAAATCGGTGGCTTTGTTGTTGGTGGCCACCTTATTGGCCAGGGCGTAAACGGCCTGGGAATTGCCGATTCGGTAAGCGGATCGCATGCCTCCCAATTGTGCTTCAAAGCGCAGATCATCGGTATCAGCAGCCTGCTCCAGTCGGGTATACAGGTCGAAAGACTTGTTAAAATCCTGCGCCGCGTTGTAAGCGATGAGGGCCGCTTTTTCCAACGCTTTTAAATAGAAGCGACTGGCTCCTTTGGCAATCACCCATTCGTAGTGCACCAGCGCCTGGTCATACTGCTGGAGTACGGCATGACTTTCGCCTTTGTGGTAATGGGCGGTCAGCACATTGATACCACTGGGAAACTGGTTGAGGTAGTTCTGGTAACCCTCAATGGCGCGTTGGTAGTTGCCATTTTCGTACTGGGTTTCCGCCGAGCGAAAAAAGAGGCTATCGCGCGAGAAATCGTTAAAGTTGTAGTTGGGAATGGTGCGCAGGAAAGCTTCCAGCAGGTCTGGGCGTCCCATATCCGAGACATAAATCTCGTCGAGCGCGGAAAGGCCAACGTTGGCTTCTTCGGCGCTGGGGTTATTGGAGAACACTTGTCGGTAATAGTTAATGGCAGCCTCCTGGTTGCCCAGGTTGTAGTTGATCAGGCCCAGGCGCAGGTACGACTGCACCACCAAATCCGAACTGTTCTTGTACTGGCTCACCAGGCGGCGCAATGGTTCGATCGCCCGACCGGGCTGGCCAATTTCCTGGTAGGCGATAGCCAGTTGGAAGAGTGCGTCATCGGCGTACTCCGAGTTGGGGTAATCGGTGGCGATTTGTTCCAGTGCCAGTATTTTCTCTGCGTTGCGATTGCGGAGGCCTTCGAGTAGCGCTTTCTGGTACAAGGCATAGATGTAGCCACTGTACTTGTTGTTCACGGCTTCGTCATAGTACTGGATGGCCTGGTTGTACTGGTTGCGTTTGAAGTAGGCATCACCCGTTCGCAGAACTGCGTCGCCGAGCATATCGTCCCGTACTTCCGGATTGGCAATAAAGCTGCGGTTGCGTTTGATCCCTTCCACCGTGGCCAGGAAGTAATCCAGGGCACTGGGAAAGTTGCCCTGCTTGAGGTAGTTGTAACCCTGCAAATAGTTGCCGGCAAACAGGGAAGACTCGTCCGGCAAGCCCGTAAGGGTTTTTGCCAGGGTCAGGAACTGGCTGTTCAGGCGGATACTTTCGTTGTACTCGGCATTTTGGTGGGCAATATCTGCCAGCCAGTAGAGGGCTATGGCCTGGCTACGCGAGTCGATAGGATACTGAAGTGACCGGGTGAAGAGAGCCTTGGCCTCCGCTGTTTTTTTCTCCTGTAGCAATTGAATACCCCGCAGCACCATCACCTTCTGGTGGCTGGCCTGCAACTGGGGCGGTTTGTTTGGCATGGCGTCCAGGATGGAGAGGGCTTGTTCGTAGTTGCGGTACGACAAGAAAATTTCCCCCATCAGCGTTTGGGCTTCCAGGTAGTACGGACTGGTAGCGGTAATCTGCTGAAAGGCCGTGATGGCTTCCTGCGGATCCTTCATTTCGTAGGACAACTTGCCGTAGTTGAAGTTGGCTTCTTCGGCCAGTGACCGGTCGTAGGTCATCCGCTTGGCGTTGCCGAAAGAAGCCCGGGCCGAAGACCGGTCACCGTTGCGCAGGTAACATTCACCAAGGTAGTAATTAGCCGCCTGGCCCATTTCATTGTCTTCACCACTCACCTCCTGAAAATTGCGGATCGCCTTGGGGTAGTCGCCGGTTTTGTACTGGGCGTAGGCCAACTGGTAAAACTCCTCGGCACGCAGACTGCTCGAACGGTCGGCGTAGTATTCCAGGTAGCTCAGTGCCTTGGGGAAGTTGCCTTGTTCGAAATAGGCTTGTCCTACCAACTGGTAGATTTCTTTCTGGTTTTTCAGATTTGGATCCGACAGGCGGGGTTCCGCATAAGCGATCAACTCTTCAAACCGGCGTTGGGCAAAATAAATTTGCGCCGTATAGTAGGGAATATAGTCGTCGTATTTGTTGGAGCGCTCCACCAGGCGAAACTGCCGGACGGCATCATCGTAATTGCCTTCGTAGAAATAGCAAAGTCCCAGGTAGTAATTGGCCGGGTAGTAATATTCCGTTTCGAGGTCTTTGATATCGCGAAAATTCCCCTTCGCCTGCCCGAAGTCTTTTTTGACAAACTGGGCGTAGCCCAGCCGGAACGATACTTCGGAACGCTCCTCTTTGCTCAGGCCGTACTTAGGCACTTTGCCGAGGTAGGCGATAGCCTTATCGTAGTCTTTGGTATCGAAATAATAATTGGCTATCTCGATCAGGGCCAGGTTGGCAATGGGATCAGGCGCGTAGTTGCGGATAAAATCCAGAATAAGCTTCTCGCCGTCGGGTTGGCTGAGCCGCACGGCGGCCTGCGCATAGCCGAGTTCCGCTTTGGTGTGTAGTAATTCCGAATCAGCTTCGTTGATCGGACGCAAGAGATTTATCGTTTGGCGGAATTCGCTTTGAGCTTTAGCAAACAAACCTTCGTCAAAGAAAGTCTCGCCGCGCTTGAAGGCCCGGTTTGCTTCCGTGTAGACAGTGGTTTCTTGTGCCGCAACCCAACCTGCGAAAAATACTGCCGCCAGTAAGGGCAACAATCGTTTTAGCATTGCTGGTGTGTTGGTTGGTTTATTTCAATATATATTAATAACGACAATAATGGGTGTGGTTGTTGCATTTGCTGGTCAGGATTGTTAATTCGCCGCAAATTGCTCCACCACCCCCGCGATAATGTCGCAGCATTCCTCGAGTTGATCCTCCGTTATCACCAGTGGTGGTGCAAAGCGGATGATGTTGCCGTGGGTTGGCTTGGCCAGCAGGCCGGCCTCAGCCAGGCTCACGCACATGTTCCAGGCCGTTTTACTGTCGGGAGTATCGTTGATCACTACCGCATTGAGAAGTCCCTTACCCCGTACCTTGCTCAGTACCTGGGGAAAGCGATCCACCAGTTCCTGCATGCGCTCCCGGAAGCGGTTGCCCAGTTGGCGGGCATTCTGGGTGAGTTTTTCGTCGCGAACCACCTCCAGGGCAGCCATCGCCACGGCACAAGCCAGGGGGTTACCCCCGAATGTGCTGCCGTGTTGACCGGGGCGGATGACCTCCATAATTGTGTTATCTGCCAAGACTGCCGAAACCGGATAAACACCACCAGAAATGGCCTTGCCCAGAATCAGGACATCCGGACGCGTATAAGTAGCTTGCTGTTCGCAGTGCCCCGCGCAGGTACAGTCGCCACAAATCCGCAACAAAGCCCCTGTACGACCGATACCCGTTTGAATTTCGTCGGCTACAAAAAGGATATTGCGCTCCCGGCAAAGTGCCGCTGCCGCTGGGATAAAGTTGTCATCCGGCACATAAACGCCCGCTTCCCCCTGAATGGGTTCTACGAGGAAGCCCGCTATTTTTTCCGGTTCCTGATCCAGCACGGCCTGCAAGGCCGCCAGATCGTTGTAAGGTACCGACTGAAAACCCGGCGTATAAGGACCAAACTGCCCTTTGGCGTTGGGATCGCTGGAAAAAGAAATGATACTGATGGTGCGCCCGTGGAAATTCTGGCCGCAAACGATGATTTTGGCTTCGCCGGCAGGGATTCCCTTTTTCTCATACCCCCACTTACGGACAATTTTTACGGCGGTTTCTACAGCTTCTGCGCCGGTATTCATCGGAAGCACCTTTTCAAAACCGAAATACCGGGTCAGGTATTCCTCGTAAAGGCCGAGACCGTCGTTGTAGAAGGCGCGGGAGGTCAGGGTCAGTTCCCGGGCCTGTTCGACTAGTGCATCGATAATCCGCGGATGGCAATGACCTTGATTAACAGCCGAATAAGCAGAAAGGAAATCGTAATAACGCTTGCCTTCAACATCCCAAACATAGACGCCACGGCCACGGGCAAGTACCACCGGTAATGGGTGATAATTGTGGGCACCGTACTGATTCTCCAATTCCATTAATGCCTCGGACGAAAGCGTTGAGTTTGAAGTTAACATATGTGGTGGTATTTATAACGTACACTAAACCTGTAGCAATAACGCTAAGGTAGGATTATTTACACGTAGATGTAAATAGAAGGAAAGACTTTCTTTATTTAAGGGGAAGACAAGCGCAGATTGAAAACATCGTTAAACAAAGCAAATAAAAAAAAAGTGAGCCCTGAAATAAGATAGGCAGGGCTCCTTTAAAAACGCGCTCTCTCTGATGTGAAAATAATAATCTTTTGCTTAAAGTAAGCGACACAAAGATAATGTTTAATTGACTAAAACTCCAAGAAAAACAACAAGAAATTTTTATTTCAAAACGAATATCACGATTTTTTTTCTTCTTTTATCCATCTAATTTATCACTTAATCCCTTCATTACGACAGATTAAGGATTAGTCGTACTAACCGTTGGTGGCAGCTGTTAAAACGGGGCACTTTCTCCAAACAAGCGTGGGGCAACTGCATCATCACAGTTGCCCCACGCTTATTTCGGCTCGTTTAACCGGCACTATTTTGCGACAAGCTAAATAAATGCTGAAAAACGGCGCTGCTTTACTGTTTCACTACCCGCTCGACAGCGGTACCCTGGCCAGGTACTTCCAGGTGCAGCAAGTATACCCCGGCAGGCCAGTTGGCACCGAGGTCAAAGAAACCTTGTGCACTCGTAAGGGGGTAATTTTCCACCAACTGCCCCAGAACGTTGAAAACCTGCAGCTGACCGCTGTTCTGCCACACCGGCAACTGGTACTGGGCACGGAATCCGGCGCGGAAGGGATTGGGCGTATTTTGCCACTCCACTTCCAACGAAGCGGTCCGCGTACCTACTACCTGTTCCCCGGTAACAGCGAAAGCATCGACGGCAGCCTCCAGGAGGTGACCATTGGGGTCGAAATCGCTGGTGGTGAAGGATACCTGCATATTGTCGGTAATCTCCAGAAGACTACCCAGTTGAAGCTGCGAACGCTGCCGCCAGAAGCTACCCGTTTGGTTGACCGTTTCGACCGTCACCGAGGTGATTCCGTTGGAGACCGTCACCACCAGTTCGTCGTTGGGGTTGCCATCGCCCCCGCCGTTCCAAAACCAGAGGTTGTATTCCAACACGGGGTCTACGTAAAGGCTGGCCAGGGCCATGGGTGGCGAAGTGAGGGTCACACTGCCGCCGTCAACATCGTCATTGGCCGCGCCACCACCGGCATTACCCGTTACGTAGCAGGCATTACCCAGATCACCCTCCACGTCGAAACCGGGATTCACCAGGGCCGTCCCCTGGTAAGTAGCCAACGGCACGCCCCGCTCCCAGAAGCCGGTGCGGGTAACCGAGCTGGCGCTGGTGGTCCAGCCGAGATCCAGGGCAAATCCATCCTGGTAACCTGATGTCAGGGCAAATACCACGTCGTCGTTGTTGTTAATGGCCAGGTTTTCGATCAACCGCTCCTGGTAACCCCAGGCACCGACATATACATCGTAGGCTCCTTCGTAGACATTGTTGATCTGAAAAACGCCAGCTTCATCAGCCAGGAAGGTAAATACCGAAATACCGTTGTCCAGCACAACCGTTGATCCGCCAATACCTGCGCCAACGCCCGCCACGACCACGCTGCCGGTTTTGGAGAAGGTGGCCAGCGGCTGCAATTGCACATTCAGGATCGTCAATTCGCCATTGGCAATGGTAACGGTAGTCGTGAGGCTGTTGTAACCGGGCTTACTGAAACGCACCTGGTAGGTACCCGCGGTAGCAATCCCGGTCCCATAAGTCCCGTCAATACGAGAAAAGCTAAGGTTCTCTTCTACGGCTTCAATCGCAATTTCTACCCCATTAAGCGCAGCGCCCGAAACCGCATCACTGACGTCACCTTCCAGGTAACATCCGCGCACATAATTGACGTCCAGCACGTAGAGTCCGTTACCGATGTCCGTTAACAACACAACTCCGGAAGGCAGGAACGGATAAGCCCCCCACACGCCGTTGAAACCGGCGCCAGCGCCAAAGAAGGTATCAAAATTACCCACCTCGATGAGGTTGTCCGGGCGACTGGCATCTACAACAATACCACCATCGGTATAGTAGCTGATGATGAGCCAATCGTTCCAGACGTGCACATTGTGGGGAATTACGCCCTCATTGAGGGTCGTTGTCGGACGAAACTGATCCAGCTCAATGATGTCTGCCGGATCACTGACATCGTAGGCTGCAACGGGCGCATTTGGTTGTTCATCGGTAGTAAAAGCTACCTGGCTATTATCAGACAGCCAAATGTTGTGGGTAAATTCGTAGGGCGTCGTTTGCACGCCTTCCAGTACCACATTGGCTTTGTCGCTGACGTCGTAGATAGCCATGCGCCCACGGGTGAGTTCGGAGGAATACATCTTGTTGTCGCGCACGTAGACGTCGTGGGCGTACCGGTTTGGAGCCGCACCCGCAAAGGAAGGCTGACCGGGGGTGGTGAACACGTCAATAAAGAGCATGCCCCCGCTGTTGAGGTTGCAGCCCGCCAGGTAGGCGTAACCGAATTCATCGATGAAGATGTTGTGGCAGTTTTGCAAGGTGCCAAGATCCGGCAAATTGGGCGTCCAGTGAAAAAAGTCGACGGAGGCTGGCAAATTGGACAAGTCAATGACCGTCAGACCTTCGGTAGTGCCTCCTTGGTCGGTCACCACGTAGGCAAATTCACCCCAGGTTTTCAGGTCGCGCCAGATGGAATTCTGCCCGGGCACAAAAGCCACTTCGGTGGCGTTGGCCGGATCAGCCAGACTGACGATCGACACCCCGTTGTTGGCGCCCACCAGGGCGTATTCGGTGCCGTCGGGCGCCACGTAGCCCCAAATATCATTCAGGTCCACATTGTATTGCAAATGGGAGGCCAGTGACATGTTTAATTGTCCCCAACCAGTGGAAGCGCTTACCAGGAAAAGGAGCGCGATAAAAAATATTTTACGCATACGAGTAGGTTCAAAGACTCAACGTCTTTTTGGTCATATTTAAGAATAGGAAAAGGGTAAGGTGAAAGCGCAAAGTTAAACTTTTCCGGCAGGTTCAAGCGTCTTTAACGGCGTGCAACCACGGCAATTGTTATCCTACTGACACAAATAAGGCGGTCGTCGGGGCGGTGGATTTTAATTTCCCAAACATGCAGGATCCGCCCTACCTTAATCGGGCTAACGGTGGCCGTGACCATGCTGCCCTCGGGCGTAGAACTCAGGTGATTGGCATTGATTTCGACGCCTACCACCGACTGGGTCGCCAGGTCGGGGAGGCAAAAGGAGGAGGCCACGCTCCCCATCGATTCGGCGAGCGCAACCGAAGCACCGCCGTGCAGCAGGCGCATGGGCTGCAC
>Ga0213861_10000829_pt1 | contig 27642 bp, 27 predicted proteins | sample PICome_4_FD_160110 | JGI IMG/M metagenome (GOLD analysis project Ga0213861, IMG submission 160110) | Coastal seawater microbial communities near Pivers Island, North Carolina, United States - PICO131 | ecosystem: Environmental > Aquatic > Marine > Coastal | place: USA: North Carolina... | reverse complement strand
CGTAGGCCACCAAAATAATCAGCAATGCCGCATCCGACAACGCGCGCGCGCGCAGGGCGATCAGGATGAAAACCATGCCGGTGAGCCAGTTGGAGATACCAAAAGCACCCAACAGCATTAATTGATCTGGTCCGTTGGCTGAAAGATCCAAATGCGCAAAGGTGTCGTTAGCCCAGTGGATAAAAAATGTGTGCGCGGCACCTCGCACGAGGTCCATGAGCCCAAGGGCAAACAAAAAAACCGACGAGATTCGTCCGGCGCGTTGGGCAGAGCCAGTCATGGTGCTTTCCTAGAAGCGAAAAAAATGGTCTTACATCAACAAAAGGCTGCCAACGATGGCATGAATAGATTGTTAATTACACATCACGGTAGTGACACCCACTGATTAAAGCGTAAGCCCATAGATTTAAAGAGTCAGTGTAGTGCCTAGGGGAATTGGTGCCATTACCAAAAGTGTTAAGGCCATCAAGAAGAGGGTTACGCATGTTGAGGCACGCCAACTTGTATTTGTTGCCTTTTGTCGCTAATGGTCATTAAGTCCGTCGCTCTTCAAAGTGCGCGAAGATGAGTATCAAGCTGTTGAACATCATGTTCAGCAGGCTCTCACGGTTTTCGTCTGTGATCTCAGGCGATTTAAATTCTGGATCGGGGTTGTCTTCATGGGCAAGCACCATCATGGGCACCAGTAACTCACCCAAGTCTTCGTCATCAATAAAGTCGTCCCAATCGTCTTCCGTCATCGAGACACCCAACAAAAACCCTTCTGCCCAGTCGTTGCCAGCTGCTTGGCCTTCTTCGTCGACCAAAAGTGCGGGTAAGTAGAGTGTTTCCGTTTCCATCGCTTCGCGCAAGCCGTCAGAAACGGTGTTCCAGTGGCGGGTGATAAACATCAGCATGGTTCGGGCTTGATCTTCATCTTCAAAACCGCCGTCTTCACCCAGTATGACCGGCAAATATCCACTCGGCGGCACCAGCGTGGGCGCACACCTAAGCGCACAAAACAAACCATCTAAGGCCTCAAAGCTCGGAACCTCACCGTCAAGATTGGCGAGGAACATATCCAGCGTTTGCATCTCGTCTTCGCTCAATGGGGTATTGAGGTCTTCGTTCATTGGTTTACTCCGCGTATGATTTCCCAATAATGTAGCGCAGGTTGCTGTTGATAGCGGCCATTTGTGGTGGATTAGAAACGCGTGATGGGTGTCAGTGAGCCCCCAATCATTGCCTGCCATCACGTAAGATTTGCATTGCCAGTTTCAAAACCAAATCTACAAACATGGCATTTTAAGGAGATAAGTGTTGAAATTTGAACCGACCACCGTGCTGCACCCGAGCAACAGCCCAGCCCTGCCATTGGTTTGCGATTCACCGCACAGCGGCACGACCTACCCAGATGACTTTGGTTACAAAGTGCCGTTTGAATTGTTGCGTCGTGGCGAGGACACCCATGTGGATGCGCTATGGGGGCATGTGCCGGCTGTTGGCGGTACGTTGATCAGTGCAAATTTTCCCAGAACCTATATTGATCCCAATCGTGCGGTTGATGACATTGATCCGGCATTGCTTGATGGCCAGTGGGCCGGCCCGTTGACGCCATCAGAAAAGTCGCGCTTGGGCTACGGCCTGATCTGGCAAAAGATGGATGCTGACAATCTGATCTATTCCGAGAAGATGGCGGTTGGCCACGTGTTGCATCGTATTCAAAACTACTGGCGTCCCTATCGGGATGCCCTTGATAAAGCATTCAAGCAGTCGCGTGAGCGATTCGGTGGGGTCTGGCATTTGAACCTGCACTCCATGCCTAACAACGCTTTTGAGCGTTTGGGTTTTGGAAAGGATCGGGTCTTGGCAGATTTTGTGCTCGGTGACCGCGATGGCACGACTTGTGAGCCCGGCTTTATTGAGGTGGTTGAGCAGAGCCTACTGAAGCATGGCTATACGGTTGCGCGCAACGACCCTTACAAAGGCGTGGCGGTTTTGGCTGACTTGGGGCGGCCGGATTTGAATCAGCACAGCTTACAGATCGAAGCCAGGCGCCCGCTTTACATGAACGAAGACACCCGCGAACGATCAGATAATTTTAAGGTGCTTCAAGCCCATCTGACTGAAGCCACTGCAGAAATTGCTGCGTATGTGAAGGCCAGATCATCGCTTTGAGGGCGCCTGTTGGTAGGGGCAATCAAACGCGTCATTGACCTTTTTTTGGTATTAAGATAGCAGCGCGCGACAGTTACTTGGCAGGCGTGCCAAACCTTGCAATCTTGGGAATAAACCATGTTGAGTTTCTTTAGTCGTCATTTTTGTGCCGTTTTACTTTTGGCCTCATTGACCACTTTTGGTGCAGCCGTTCAGGCCGAGTCGAAAGCGGCTTTAGAGCAGTCTTCTCGTCAGGCCTTATCATTGCTTATCAAAGATGACCCATCAGCCGATGCGCTCAATGACAAGGCGATCGCCGTATTGGTGTTTCCAAAAGTGACCAAAGCCGGATTGATCGTTGGTGGTCAATACGGTGAAGGCGTCTTGTGGCGTGATGGTAAAGCCGTTGGTTTTTACAACACAGCGGGTGCCTCGGTCGGTTTTCAAGCCGGTGCCCAAGAATTTGGTTATGCCCTTTTCTTCATGAAAGATAGCGCTTTGAAAGCGCTCGATACCGCACAAGGTTTTGAAGTGGGTGTGGGACCAAATATTGTGGTGATGGATAAGGGCATGGCCGTGTCGCGGACCACCACCACGATCCAAAATGACATCTACGCGTTCATTTTTGACCAGCGTGGATTAATGGCTGGATTGGGTATTCAGGGCAACAAAATCACAAAAATTAACAAGTAAGTCGAGGGTTTTGGTCGTCGATGGTGCCACTGGTTCGGTCGACGACTAATCTTTTAGTCACCTTCAAATTCAGTCAAAGCATGGCAAGGCACACCACGTGCTTTCAAGCGTGCCATGCCGCCAATATCGGGTAAGTCAATCACAAAGGCCGCTTCTACCAAATGGCCGTGAAGCTGCTCAATCAATTCGACAGCGGCCAAGGCCGTACCGCCCGTGGCGATCAAGTCATCAATCAGCAAAACCCGTTCACCGCGGTCAATGGCGTCAACGTGGATCTCGACTCGGTCGGCACCGTATTCCAACTCATAGTCATGCCCGATGGTTTCGGCGGGTAGTTTGCCCTTTTTTCGGATCGGCACAAACCCAGCCCCTATGGCAAACGCCAGCGGGGCACCGAGAATGAAGCCTCGCGACTCAATACCCACGACTTTCTGAATGTTTTGATTGGCATAGCGCTGCGCCAACGCCTCAATTGTGATGCGAAACCCGATGGGGTCTTTGAGCAGGGTGGTGATGTCGCGAAACATGATGCCAGGCTTGGGGTAGTGCGGGATGGTTCGGACCAAAGATTTGATTGACATCACAATTCCTAGATGGGTGCGTTAGCTGACATTGTCACGCATAAATGAGCATTTTGCGTAAAAACTGCAATGTAGTACCACCCCGAAAGTGGCATGTAATGGGCTTCAAAATTCCCGACGCAGTGCTTTGCGTAGCTCAGGTAAGATACGCGTCGCACTTGGCTTCCAGACACCAGACGGTGCGGTCCTTGAGTCAGTGAGGCCAGCAACGTTGCAAACAAATAATGACTGGGTTTTGAGTTAAGAGACAGACAAAGGGAGAGTGGTATGGCGGTTTTAAGCCAGTTTTTTGGCTACCTCAATGCGGTGACTTGGGGGTGGGCCTTGGTGCCGCTGTTGGTGGTGATTGGTATTTATTTCACCTTAATCACACGCTTTGTACAGTTGCATTATTTTGGGCGCATGTGGGTACTGGCGATTCCCCGTAAAGGGCAAACGCCCACTGGGCAAATCAGTGGTTGGGACGCCTTGATGATTTCAGTGGGCGGCCGCGTGGGTGGCGGCAACTTGGCTGGTGTGGCGGTGGCCATTACCTTGGGTGGGCCAGGGGCGGTGTTTTGGATGTGGGCAATCGCTTTGGTCGGCATGGCCACCAGTCTGGTTGAGTGCACGTTGGCGCAAACCTTTAAGCGCTGCACCCCTGAGGGCACATTTCGTGGTGGCCCAGCGGCCTATATTCGCCACGGCTTGGGTAGCCACTATCGCTGGTTGATCTGGTTGTATTCCTTATGCTTGTTGGCTTCTTTTGGGTTTGGGTTCAATGCTTTTCAAGGCAACACCATTTCTACCGCCATTAACGACAGCTTGGGTATCTCACCAATCATCACTGCTCTTGTCATCGGCCCCATCGCCGCTTTGATTGTATTTGGTGGTGTACGTCGCATCGCCCGTGTATCAGATGCGATCGTGCCACTGATGTGTTTGCTTTATCTATCCATGGCGCTGATCGTGATCCTGATGAACATTGATCAATTGCCGCGCGTATTTGGCATGATTGTGGCTAACGCCTTTGGATGGGAAGAAGCAGTGACTGGCGGCATGGGGGCGGCCATTGCGGCTGGATTTAAGCGCGGTTTGTTTTCTAACGAAGCGGGTCTTGGATCCGCACCCAATATTGCGGCCACCGCTGACGTTAAGCATCCTGTTTCGCAGGGCATCATTCAGTCATTATCGGTGTTTATCGACACTTTGGTGATTTGCTCATGCACCGCCTTTATCATCTTGCTAAGCCCGCTCTATCTGCCTGGGGCAGAAATCACTGGGGCGGCCTTGGTGCAGCAATCGTTGGCAGCACATTTTGGTGCATGGGCGCAGTATCTTTTGACCTTTTTGATATTTTTGTTTTCGCTAAGCTCCATTATCTATAACTACTACCTTGGCGAAACAGCCATGTCTGAATTCAGCCAAACCAAGACGGCCACCATGGTGTTGCGTGTTTTGGTCGTGGCGTGTGTGATGTTGGGGGCGGCAACACCCGAAGCCACCGCGGTGTTTTTCTTTTCTGATCCGCTCATGGGGCTACTGGCCTTGGTAAACCTGATGGTGATCATGAGCCTATTGCCGGTTGTATTGCGATTACTCAACGACTATCGTGCGCAACTCGCTGCTGGGGTAGAGGAGCCGCGATTTAACCCCGACCAGTTCGCTGATTTAGATGTTGACCGACAGGCGTGGGCCTCACCGACGGACATTAAAAAATAACGACAGGCGCACAACCTGCTTACGTTTGATTTTTTGCGCCACAGCATTGCTTAAACTTTTTACCACTGCCACAAGTGCAAGCGTCGTTGCGCCCGACCTTGTCGCTCTCACGTCTGATCGTTTGTGGCGTGGCGGCGGCTGAATTGGTGAGGCGTTCGGCAGCAAAGTGGGCGTAGATATCTGACAAGCCCACAAACATGTCTTCAAGCAAGTCTTCTCGGTTTTCACGGGCCAAGTCCGGCGAGTGTTGTGCCGGATCAGGATCTTGTGCTGCGGTGAGCTTGACCATCGGGGCAATCATTGGGTTGAGCGTTGTGTCAGCCATTAGCGCAGGCCAACCCTCAGCGCTTAAATTCACCCCGACCATGAATCCTGAGGCCCATTCACGACCGTCAGGCGCGCCGTTCTCGTCAACGATCAGCGCAGGCACATAAATGTCGTCAGTGCGATATGTGTTTTGCAGCTGATCCACGATTGAATTGAAATGGCGGATCATCAAATCCGTGATTTTCTGGGCTTGCGCTTCGTTTTCAAGGGCGCCACCTGAGCCCATGATGAGGTCAATGTACTCATCGGGTCGCACCGCACGCGGGGCGCATATCAAGGCACAAAAAAGACCATCGAGCGCCTCAAAACTACGTACGGGGCCATTAAGTTCTTCTAAAAAGGCATCGAAAAATTCGAGCTCTGAGGGATGTAAAGACTGTTTTTTCTGTGGGCGCGCCATGGACTCTCCGTATCAATACCCGCTACTGTAGCGCGCCGATCCCGTTAAGCGTTCAAATGCGCTTTGAGCTCATCGTAAAGTGCCTGGTAGGAAAGGGCGGCGGGACCGGTGGCAGAACGGTGAATAACGGGTTCAAAGTAAATACCCATTTTTTCGATATCGGCGTTAAAGGGAATCTTGCTCTTGAAAAATTGCTGTGGATAATCGGTCAGCAGTCGTGTCATGGTGACAGTGTGCAGGCCTTTGACGTTTTGCACCATCGAGAAAAACGGCAACAGTTTGCTGGAATCTAGGCCTTGTTGAATGAAAAAGTCCACGAGCTGCGCAAAGGTGCGTGCTGATAGCGGTGACGGCACAACCGGCACAAGAATGGCATCGGAGGCTTTAAAAATGCTTTCAGAAAGTACTGAGAGATTTGGTGGGCAGTCAAGAACCACGACATCGTAGTCACCCTTGACGGATTTGAGCGTTTTCTTTAGGCGCGATTCGCTGTTTTTGAGTTGGGATAGAAACACATCAAAGTCGCGAAACGTCATGTTGGCCGGTAAGACATCGAGATTGACGAATTCGCTTTCGCGAATGGCTTTCGCAAAACGGGCTTGGTCGCCAAAAAATTGACCGACAGCGAGTTTCTTTGAGGGCTTGATTTTGAAATAAAAACTCGAGGCCCCCTGCGGGTCAAGATCGCACAGCAGTGTTCGTTTGCCGTCAGCGGCGCAAGCGTAGGCCAAATTCACGGCTGTTGCCGTCTTACCAACCCCGCCTTTGTTTGAGTAGCAGGCAATCACTTTCATGGATAGAACCTTCAGTTTGCAATTGAATATGACAGAATTGAAACATGTCACAAACAAAAGCTTCTATCACATGTCATATAACTGTGACTGTCACGCAACACTCAAGGCGCACGCCGGTTGCTTCTCAAATCACTACTGAGCGCCTTCAGCCTTGCTCAAGGCGGCGCTTGGGTCGCCTGATAAGTCAGCTTCAAGAAAAGCAGGCGATTCAGGCAAAGCAATCACCACGTTTTGCACAGACATGACTTGGACTGTTAAGTCATGGGCTTCGATACCCAGCACGTGCCCCCCATGTTGGCGATCTGCGCTCAAGAGATGCAGATGGTAGCCCGGTATGTTGAACGTACGGGCATAACTTGGTGACCAAAACCCCATCAGTGTGCCTTGGCAGTTTTTGAAGGAGAACTCAGCCTGGTGGCTGGTTGCCGTCACCAGATCGACCCCATGTTCGGTCTTGCAGGCCACGCGATAGTGAATGGTGTCGAACACGCCATCGATTCGAAACGCCACAAATAAATTTTCAAAAGTGCGCAAGGCATCGAGCTGCGACAAAAGGTGATCCCAGCTGGTGACTGAAGCCAAGGTGACCGTCCGGTCGGCTTCGAATTCGATGCAAACCCAAAAGGGTGCTGTGGCTGAATCGGGTGGCTCAACAACCCTGCCATCGGACAACGCTTGCCAGATACGGCCGTCGAGCATCAATCCTTCACCATCCAAGGCGTCATAGGTACCCAAACCGAAATTACCGTGGTTTTTTAAGTCTCCAACGGTGACACAGCCTTGGTAGACGCCTTGAACCAAGGCGGTGGCCGTTGAGACTTGGTAGAGCGTGTGGTGCTCGACATCGAGCACACCGGCCAGTGCCCGTTGAATCACATGGTCAATGGTCTCACCCGTGTGTTGGCAGTGTCGTTTGAGTGCGGCGTGAAGTGAGTCAGACAGGTGACTATGCACCGAGTGGCCAGTTGGGGTTTTGTGGTGTTTCATGGGCAACTTAATTCAAGTACGTTTGAATCACGTCTTGCATCAGACGATGGTTCTTACTGTAATCGACGGGTACGTTGATGAGCACGGGGACATCGGCTTTAAAGGCCGATTCAAGCATGCGCGGCAAGTCCTCGGCAGATTTCACGTCATATCCAATACAACCAAAGGCCTCGGCAAACTTCACGACATCATAGTCACCGAGTTGCACGCCTGCGGTTTCGCCGTAGTGGGCGTCTTCTTGGAAGGCTACCATGTCATAGGATTGACTGTTCCAGATCACATGGACGAACTTAGCCCCCACGCGAACAGCTGTCTCAAGTTCGGTGGCTGTGAAAAGAAAGCCACCATCACCAGAAGAAGAAAGAATCCGTTCACCTGGATTTAAAAGGCTAAGTGCAATCGCCCACGGAATAGAAACGCCAAGGGTCTGTTGGCCATTACTCACGAGTACTTGGCGCGCATGGTCACTGGCGCAATAGCGATTCATCCAAATGTAGTTAGATCCCACGTCAAGGGCCACATGGGTTTGCGGCGTGATGACTTTTTGCAGTTCATGCACCAAGCGCAATGGCTGGATGGGGAACTGCTGCATCGCGAGACCCTCAGCAATGGTTGCCTGCACTTGTCCGAAGGCGGCTTGAGCAGCCGATAGGAATTGGGCATCGGGTGTGGTGACGACCCGTGTCGATAAAGCGTGCAATGTTGCGTCGATGTCGCCCACCAACTCAACGGTTGGTAAGAAGGCGTTGTCCTGTTCACAGGCAATGGCGTCAACATGAATGATGGCGCGCTTGATGTCGGTGTTCCAAATGGCCGGATCGTATTCGATGGGGTCGTAGCCAATCGTGAGCACGCAATCGGCTTGATCCAATAACTTGTCGGCGGGTTGGTTGCGAAACAGCCCAACGCGCCCTGCATAACTAGAGCCACTGGCACGTTCAAGCCAAGCACCCGCACCTTGGAAGGTGGCAATATACGGGATACCCGAGCGCTTAAAAAAATCAACCATGGCATCGCGATAGGCCCCAGTTGACGATTGCATACCCAATAAGGCTATTGGGCGTTTGCTTTGGGCCAGTGTCGCCAGTGCCAAGTCAACGCTGGATTGGGCAGCGGGACCGTAGGAGACGGCTTTTCCCCAATCGGCATCAGCATCACCTGGAAACTCGGCCAGGCCCACGTCTTTGGGCAGCGAGAGAAACGAGGCGCCTGGGCGGCCACTTTCGGCTTCTCTGATGGCCTTGCCCAAGAGTTCACCAACTTCAAGCGGGCTGACGATTTCAGCCGAGTACTTGGTGGCCGGTTTCATCAGGGTGGTTGTGTCTAGGGATTGATGGGTTTTCTTTAATCGCTCAGCCACTGGCACTTCGCCGCCGATGGCGAGCACTGGGTCACCTTCGCTCGTGGCGGTGGCCAGGCCTGTCACCAAGTTAGTTACTCCAGGGCCTGAAGTGGCAATACAAACCCCCACTTTACCGGTCAAGCGACCGAAGGCCGCTGCCATGAAAGCTGCGTTTTGTTCGTGCCGGCACAGCACCAGCTTTATTTTGGAATGCTTTAGTGCCACAAAGAGGCTATCAATCTTTGCACCGGGAATGCCAAACACGTGCGTGACACCGTGGTTTTCAAGGATACGCACGATGGCATTGGCACAATTTTGAGGATTGTTGGGTTCGGTCATCGGGGCTCTCTCGGTTGATTGGTTTAGCGCACGGGGGTTTAGGCCGCATGTGCATTGTGACGCAATCATAACTAAATCTGATTGTGATCTCGCAGCGCTCTACAAAGGTGATAGTGAATCAATCAAGAGGTGTGATTAAAAGACAAGGTGAAAGTTGTTTCGCCCCTGCTGCTCGTTAGCTTGACGTCCCCATGGTGGGCTTGCATGATGGCTTGGGTGATTGCGAGACCAAGACCCGCACCCTCGGATCCGGGGTGTGTGCGGGCACTGTCCGCTCTAAAAAAACGGTCGAACAAGCGAGATTGGATTTCGGCAGCAATGGTGTCACCGGCATTGGTGACTGAAACCGTCGCTTTGGTGTCTGTTTTGGCAACCGAAATAGTCACCATGGTTTGATCGTGGGCGTGACGAATGGCATTGGCTATTAGGTTACTTAAGGCACGCCTGATCATCAAGCGATCACCGAGCACGGTGCCTAGTCCTTGAACGCGGATGGTGACGCGTTTGTCTTCGGCCATCAGCTCATAAAACTCAGCCAGCTCAGCCGCTTCAATGTCCAAGTGAACCTCGGTGGGGCGAGGAATCTGTAAGTGGTTCTCGGTTTTTGCGAGATACAGCATGTCAGACACCATGTGTGTCAAGCGTTCAAGCTCTTCGACGACTGAATGCAGTGTTTCTCGATATTGATCGGCTTTTCGATTTTTGCTTAAGGTGACTTGCGCTTGCACCAGCATGTTGCTAATTGGGGTGCGTAGCTCATGAGCCAGATCAGAAGAAAATGCGGATAGACGCTCAAAATCATCTTCCAGTCTTTGCAGCATTTGATTCAGGGTTTCGGTCAGTGGTAATAATTCAGTGGGTACCGCAGCGGTGGGAATGCGGTCACTGAGTTGACTGGCGGTGATGAGACTGGCTTTGTCGATGATGGGGCGCAGTGGGGTCAGCCCCTTGCGCGTGACCCACCAACCCAGCAAGCCGCCAAGCATGATCGCTAATACAACATATAGCCAAATCGCATGCCGAAAGGCGGCCATGAAGTGGTCATGGTGCTCTGTTTTGAGTGCCAAAACAGCTGTGATTGGCGATTTTTGTTGCGTGCCAGCCAATGGGATGAGGACTGACAGGCCGCGTAACTGTTGGTTGTTGAATTGCCATTGCGCAATGGCGCCTGGGTTGTCGTGTTTGAGTTGGCTTGCGACTTCGGGGGGCAAGTAAAAGTTTGGACTGCGGTAGATCGCTTGCTTGCCTTCAAAAATCTCAATGCTCAATCCCGTTTGCGTGCTAAGGGTGGTACGGATACGTTGCACCAGTTCGTCAGCAGTGGTGGCATGGCGACCGATCTCGCGCACCAACACGCCTTTGTCCAGCAGATAGCTTTCGTCGAGCTCTAAAAAATGCCGATCAGTGGCCACCAGCGTGATCGTTGCCAAGCCAATTAATAGGGCTGCGGTCACCAGCGCAAATAGCGAAACCAGTCGGACAGTCAGAGAGTGGCGCCAAGACCTCATGGTTCGATGGGGTCCTCTAAAACATAACCCATGCCGCGCACCGTTTTGATGAGCTTGACGTCGCAGTGGTCGTCTATTTTGCTGCGTAATCGTCGTATGGCGACTTCGACCACGTTTGTATCGCTATCAAAATTCATGTCCCATACTTGCGAGGCAATCAGTGAGCGGGGCAAGACTTCTGTTTTTCTGCGTAGAAGCAACTCGAGCAGGGCGAACTCCTTGGCGGTGAGATCAATGCGCAGGCCGCCACGGGTGACGCGACGCTTTAGAAAATCGACCTGTAAGTCCGCCACTTCAGCCATGTTGCTGTCGATTGTGCGGCCACGGCGCAGCAGCGTTCGTACACGCGCCAAAAGTTCAGAAAAAGAAAACGGTTTAACCAAATAGTCATCTGCACCAAGTTCCAAGCCGCGAACCCGGTCTTCAACCAAATCGCGTGCGGATAGAAACAAAACGGGTGTGGTGTTGCCACGATCACGCAGGGCTTTAAGGATTTCGAAACCGTTTAAGCCGGGCAGCATGATGTCTAAAATCAGCAAGTCATAAGCTTGCGTGCTCGCTAAGCTCAAGCCTTCATCACCACTTGCGGCAGTGTCCACCACAAAGCCTGCCTCAGAGAGACCTTGCTGCAAGTACTCGCGGGTTTTGCGTTCGTCTTCAACGATCAGTAATCGCATGGCGGTGATTCCTCAAAAGCTGACATGCATTGTATCGATCGCAAGGTTTGTAGGCGCTCGATCAGAGCCAGATTCGCTGAACATGACAGATTTGTAATCTTTGGCTCATCGGTCTGTAAGCCGGCGAGGCCTATCATGCTTGATATGAAACAGATCGATAAATCCAAGCAAGTAATGCATGCAACATTCGCCCAAAAAGGCAAATGGCTTAGGCGATTGACCCGAGCCACCGTGGCGGCCAGTCTGCTGGCCGTGACTCCTATTCAAGCCCAGACGACGCAGGGTGCGGATGATCAAATGTCGAATTGGCGCCAAGCCAACGATGCTGTCGGCAAGTTGTTGCGAGGCCACGTTGACATTTTGAAGTCAGAAGCCAAAACACGCAAAGCGGTAGCCCCAGCCGATACTTCAAATCAAGGTTCCCCTCTGACTTTGCCTCAGGCCAAGCGCCTCATGTTGGAGGCTCGACCCAGCTTATTTACCAGTGGCGGCGATAGTGCTGCAGAGCGCAACGCACATGCGGTTTCGGTCAACGAGGCACTGTCGGCACTATCACGCGCATGGACTCAGGCGGTTGGCGCGCAAAGATTGCTCAAGCTGCAAGAAGGGGCCACGGAAGCCGCTGAGATTGCCAATGAATTGGGGCAACGAATGGGCAAAGTGGGCAACTGGGGCGCTGATCGTGTGTTGGCCGTCGGTTTGCAGGCATCGGCTGAGCGCTTGAAGCTTTCTCAGGCCCAAGAAAATGCGGTGCGAACCAAAGCAGCGCTGGCGCAATGGGTCATGACCGATGCCTTTGTTCTACCCGAAAAGTTACCCGCATTGCGTGGCATTGGTGCCCGCCTAGACTTGACCGCCAATCCCGCTCAATTGGCCCAAGAGCGATTAAAGCGTTTACCCAACTACGACAGTGACTTGGTTATGTTGAGGGCACTTGAAGCGACGGCTGGGCCTGGCCCATTAAAAGCGTGGGAGACCTTTGCTCAGTCTCGTGTGAGCGCGCTGCTAGACGGGCAGGGGACCAGCGCCTTAACAGTTGACGCCACCGAGGTGCTTTGGAATCACGATATGCGTGCTGTTTTGCGCCAACGTGAATCAATGGCGGCTAGCCAACAACAGGCAATAAGCACGATGGCTGTGGCGCAAGCCGCTGTGAAGGCAAGGCATGCTGAGACCATTTTGTTGACCAATGAGTTTGTACCGCTGGCTATGCAAGCCGAAGAAGAAGCGGTTTATCAATACAACGGCATGTTTATCAGCACTTGGCAGTTGCTAGAGCAATTTCGCTCAAGAACAGCAGTTGAAATGGCTTTAACTGAGTCGCAAATGCGCTATTGGGATGCGGAGTATGCCTTCGAGGCGTATTTGACAGGAACCCCATACTACCCGCCCACCGGTGGTGGTGCGAGCGTGAGCGCGGCTGGTGCAGCGGATGGGGGACACTAATATGGATCGCAGAGGATTTTTCCAGAAGGGATTGGTCGGTGTAGCCGGCGCAGTCTCAGTGGCAACGCTTTCCAAGTCAGCATTGGCGGGATTGCCTGACATTGTCAGCAAACCTGACGCCAGTACCGCGGGGCCATGGACACCGACTGATCAAGCGGTGCCTTACTTACCTGTTGTCACACTGAATGGCTGGACACTGCCATACCGACTCAACAACGGCGTCAAAGAGTTTCACTTGGTTGCCGAACCCGTGGTGCGCGAAATGGCGCCTGGGTTTAGCGTCAACATGTGGGGCTATAACGGCCAGAGCCCAGGTCCAACCATTGAGGTGGTCGAGGGTGATCGGGTGCGGTTGTTTGTGACCAACCGGTTGCCTGAAGCCACGAGCGTGCATTGGCACGGGCAACGCCTACCGAACGGCATGGACGGTGTGAGTGGTTTGAATCAACGCCCCATTGGTGTTGGTAAAACGTTTGTTTATGAGTTTGACGCCAGACGCCCGGGTACGTTTATGTACCACCCCCATGCCGATGAGACCACTCAGATGGCCATGGGAATGATGGGGTTTTGGGTGACACACCCCAAAGTCGTTGACCAAAATGCACCCAAAGTCGACCGGGATTATTGCTTCCTATTAAACGCTTTTGATGTCGAACCTGGCAGCAAGACACCGAACATCAACACCATGTTGGATTTCAATATCTGGGGTTTTAACAGCACGGTGTATCCGTCAATCAGCCCATTGGTCGCCACGCTCGGTGATCGGGTTCGTGTGCGGGTGGGTAACCTCACCATGACTAACCACCCAGTGCACGTTCATGGTCATGAGTTTGAAGTCACGGGCACCGACGGCGGTCCAGTACCGCCAGGCGCTCGCTGGCCTGAGGTGACCACTGACATTGCGGTGGGGCAGATGCGTCAAATTGAGTTCATTGCCGATGAGCCTGGCGATTGGGCCATGCATTGCCACAAAAGCCACCACACCATGGGTGCCATGGGTCACGACGTTTCAACCTTGATCGGGCTAAACCACGGGGGCTTGGTGGGCCGTATTCAAAACTTGTTGCCCGATTACATGGTGATGGGTGAACGCGGCATGTACGACATGAAAGAAATGCAGATGCCGTTACCCTTGAACACGTTTCCCATGATGGCTGGCACAGGACCATACGGCCCGATCGGCATGGGTGGCATGTTTACTGTTCTTAAGGTGAGGGAAGACTTAAAGGCTGATGATTACAGCGACCCAGGTTGGTATAAACAGCCACCCAACACCCAAGCCTATGAGTGGAAGGGCCAGTTGCCTGAAGCCCCCCGTGCACAAGTGACGGACGCGCCAGTAGCGGTGGCGAGTGTTAGAAAACCTGGCGGGGGTCACGCCAACCATGGGCATTAAGTGCACCACAATCGACACAAAAAAATATAGGAAACAAAGCATGAAATGGATGACAGCAACCTTGATCGTTGGCGCCTTGATGGCAGGACCAGTCATGGCGCACAGCACAGGCGGTCATGGGCAGATGCAAAGCCAAATGTCTAATGAACAATACGGCTGGGGCATGATGGGTGACGCCAAGAAAGTCGATCGCGAGGTTGTGATCTCGATGACTGATGACATGCGATTTACGCCCACCGACATCACGGTTAAAGCCAACGAGACCCTTCGGTTTGTGGTTAACAACAATGGCGTGATCTTGCATGAAATCGTCATTGGCACACCGGTCGAGTTGCAAAAGCACGCGGTCATGATGGAAAAGTTTCCCAACATGGTCCATGACGAGCCTTACATGGCACATGTCGACCCCGGCAAGCAGGGGGTAGTGGTGTGGAACTTTAACCGGCCTGGCGAATTCGAGTTTGCTTGTTTGTTGCCTGGCCACTACCAGGCAGGCATGAAGGGCAAGATCACGGTTAAGGAGTAACTGATGAATATCAACAGCATGACAGTCACAAACCCAACAGTGTTTTTAAAGAAAAGCCTGCTCACGTTGCTCTTACTAACGGCGGCTGCGCTCACTCTACCGACCGCGGCACTGGCGCAAATGGCTGAGGGTGAAGTACGACGCATTGATGCCGCTAACAACAAAGTCACCATCCGCCATGGTGAAATCAAAAACCTTGACATGCCGCCTATGAGTATGGTTATCGTGGCCAAGCCCGCATCCATTCTCAAGGGTGTCCAGGTGGGTGACAAAATCCGCTTTACCGCCATCGAAGAAAACAGCCAGTACGTGGTCACCAAAATCGAGAAAGTAGCGCCGTAATTCACACGGTAGCAGCGCTTCCAAAGTGCGCCAAGACCACAAGGTCACGGCGCTTTTGTTTCTACTGCTCGTGTTTTTTGAGGATGGCCTGAAGGGCGGGTAGTGGCGTCTTGGTGTAGTCCTTGTCTAGCTGCGAAATGACCTTATTCAGTAGGGCGGCTGGCATGTGTTGGCGTAAAACCCCAAGCGCATGGGGTTCAGCAATGAGAACGATGTCAGTCAGTGCATGCTCGGTCATGATGGCCTCAGTGTTAGCGACCACACCACCCAAAAAAGACACTTCGTTGGCTTGGTGCACATCGGTCTGTTCGTAGGATGTGCCCCGCTCAGTCATGCCCACTTTGGTGTGTCCCGGTCGATCGGGGTTGAGGTCGCGATTGGCTTCGTTAAAGAAGGCCATGCTGTGCAGTTCGGCTAACAAAACGGACTCTCCCTTGGCCGAATTGCGCAAAAAAGTGGCGCGTTGTCCGTCGACAATCAGTACCAGTGTGTGTTGAGCGATACGCATACGAATCTCCTAGATAGGTTCATAAAAATCTTTGGATCCCCTGTGTTTAGAGTACTGCTCGGTCCTGTGAACAGCAAGCCATGGCCCATTGATCGGTTTGCGTGATGCAAGGGTATTCACGGGGTGTGGGATTGGTTACTTTGCCGGTAAAGTCTGTATACAGAGTACAGAGCTGAATGCGAACATCCCCATCATTCGAGGTGCTAAATCATGAATACCCGTGATCCTTCTTTTATTGACAACAACACCGAAGAAAAAAAGTTGGTGCCTTTTGGTGGTTACTACGTCAATCGGGTGCCAGGTCACGATCCTGAGCTCACTGAGTGTGGTCCTGGCACGCCGCTTGGAGAGTACATGCGACGGTTTTGGCACCCTGTTTGCATGTCGATGGAATTAACCGATACGCCGCGATACTTGATGATTCTGGGCGAAGAGTTGGTGGCGTTTCGCGATGGGTCGAATCGAATTGGTTTGTTGCATGCGCATTGTGTGCATCGCGGCGCTTCGCTTGAGTATGGCAAGATCCAAGAACGTGGCATTTCTTGCTGCTATCACGGCATGGTGTTTGATGTGGACGGTACTTGTCTGCGGGTGCCTTTTCCGCAAGGTGAGGAAGAAGAGGGCGAGCGCTATCGCTGCTCGATTCAGCAAGGGGCCTACAAAGCATTTGAGCGCAATGGTTTGGTTTTTGCCTACATGGGCCCGCCAGAGCAAGAGCCACCATTTCCCGAATGGGAGGGCGACTTTACGGTGGCTGAAGGCGACGAACTGGTGCCTTATAGCAACTTCCAACATTGCAACTGGCTTCAAGTGCAAGACAACTCGGCTGACAACTATCACACCATGGCTTTGCACGCCAAGCGCCAAGTCACTGGTGAGCACTATCAAGGCACCACATTTGATGAGGTCGGTGCTGCCTCAATGGAAGTCGCCCCTGACATGCACTTTTTACCCGTACAAGGTGGGCGCAGTTTGGCCTGCGCTGGCGCGCGCCGTGCCGATGATGGCCACATGTTCATTCGGGTCCAGCATCAAGTGCTGCCTAACTTAAGTCTGCACGCCTACACCTCAGAAGACGGTAAGAAAAAAAAGCTATTTAGCCGGTTTCACATGATTCGCTGGACAGTACCGGTTGATGATCAAAACGCCAAGATGATTGGGTGGCGGGTGATGGGCCCTGGGATTGATACACGTGGAGTGGGCGATAAAAGTTTGGTGGGCTATGAGACCATCGACTTTCTCGAAGGGCAAGTTTCCATGCGCCGTCCTGAGCGCTTTGGCAAGTACAAACTTGAGGACACACCACCACTGGTTACTGACCACCGTGCGCGTGCAAACTACAAAGACTGTCAGTATGCACCCGGAGACTACGAGGCCATCATCAGTCAACGACCCATTGCCATCCATGCGCTAGAGAACCCCACCAAATTTGATGCAGGGGTCTTTATGTTCAGAAAATTGTTGCGTGACGCTGTGCGTGGCAAGAATCCGCAATCTGGTCCAGAGCAGTTTGCCCAGTGGTTGCGTGACAACGCGGGACAACCCAACAGTTACTGCTCTGGCAATGTGTTTGACTTACCAGTGGGTCGCACCACCGAAGAAGAGGTGACATCGCGCCGACACTTGGCACGCGAAGTGGTCAAGATTTTGACACAGGCCGAGGGTATGAAAGGACGGGCGCGAGAGGTGTTTGTTAAAGAACAGATGGAAGCCTTGCAGCAAGATGTGCTGCAAAAGCGGCATTCGTAAATTGGTATGGACATACCTGTAAAAAATCCAATCGATCTGTTGGTGCGAACCATACGACTTGAGGCCACAAACATTTTGTCCTTTGAGTTGGTGCATCCCAAGGGCGAAGCCTTGCCTAAAGTAGCGGCCGGTGCACACATTGATGTTCACCTGCCAGGTGGCTTGGTGCGTTCCTATTCATTGGCGGGCAATCCACACGATCGCAGTCGCTGGTTGTTGGGTGTGCTGCGTGAAGCCAACGGCAGTGGTGGTTCACGCACTATGCATGAGCGCGTGCGGGTGGGGGGTAGCTTGCGTGTTAACGCGCCGCGCAATGCCTTCCCATTGGCACCTGAGGCTAAGCACTCGATTTTGTTGGCGGGCGGTATTGGCGTGACGCCAATCAAGGCCATGGCTCATGCTTTGTGTGAAGCGGGGGCGGGTTTTGAGGTGCATTATTGTGCACGCACTCCAGCCAACCTGGCCTTTGATGATGAGTTGCAGGCAATCGTGCCCGAGGGTCAATTGCACTGGCATTTTGATCAAGGCGATCCAACCAAGGGGCTTGATATTTCTGCATTGTTATCCAATCCCGAGCCGGGCACACACGTTTATTTTTGCGGGCCGAGCGGCTTCATGGGCGCCTGCGAAGCTGCCAGTGCCCACTGGCCCCGTGACGCTGTTCACCGTGAGTACTTCAAAGCGCCAGCACAAGAACCCGAGGCCTTGACTGGTGATGGCGCCTTCACTTTGCACTTGGTGCGTAGCGGTCAGACCATCACGGTCGAATCAGATCAAACGATTGTTCGTGCCATTGAACTCAGCGGTGGTCGAGTGCCCACGTCTTGCATGTCGGGTTTGTGTGGCACTTGTAAAGTGACTTATGTCGCGGGCGATGTCGATCACCGCGATTACATTCTGAGTGATGATGAAAAAAAAATTTGTCTAACCGCTTGCGTATCCCGAGCCAAGGGTGCATCGCTATCGCTTGATCTATAACTTTCTACCAAGGAATAAGCCATGTTGGATTCAGTCAAAACAGAAACGGTGCCGCGTCAAAACGTGTCGCTATATCAGCCGACGCAAGCGGATCGTATTTTCCCTGAGATTCCTACCTTCGAGAACATTGAAACTGAGCGATTACATCGCAAGAAGCGTTTGGTTGCCGCTTGTCGAGCCTTCGCGCTAGAAAAACTGGACTACGGATTTGCGGGTCACCTGACGATTCGAGACCCCGAGCACCCTGATTTGTACTGGACCAATCCGATGTGCGTGCATTTTGCGCAAGTCAAAATTTCAAATCTGATTTTGGCTGATCACAAGGGTCACGTGGTTGAAGGTGATTACGCTATCAACCGAGCGGGTTTTGTCCTGCACGCAGCTGTGCACGAGGCCAATCCAGATATCTTGGCGATGTGTCACGCGCACACGCTTTATGGGACTGCCTTTGCTGCCTTGGGTAAAGCGCTTGAGCCCATTTCTCAAGACGCGGCTGCATTTTTTGAAGACCACGTGGTTATTACTGCCGAAGCGGGTCAAGTGGCGGTTGAAGAGAAGGCTGGGCTCGCGGTTTGTGATTGGTTTACTGGCGTGAAAGCGGCTATCCATCAAAACCATGGTCTGTTTACCTCAAGCCGTCACAGCATCGAATCAGCGGCGTTCTGGTTTATGGCTTTAGAGCGTTGCTGCCAGCAACAGCTTTTGGTGGAAGCAACCGGTCAAAAACCAAAGTTGGTGCCACCCGACCGCGCCCGTTATAGCCGAGAGCACGTGGGCTCTGATTATATTGGTTGGTTACACTTCCAACCCATCTATGACCACTTGGTTAAAACCCAACCGGACATGTTTACTTAATGTGATTAGAGTCTGTTAATTTGGAATTGCCTTGAGCCTTATTAAGATCCCCAATCGAACCGACTACGTTGATTTAGTCTACACCAGCTTGCGTGATGCCATCAGTGATGGCACCTTGCCGGCAGGTGAACGCATCACCCAAGAGGACTTGGCGGCAAGGCTCAATGTTTCGCGTTCACCCGTCTTGCAGGCGCTGCGCCTGTTGAAGAAGGATGGTTTATTAGAAGAGGCACCCGGGCGCGGCCTGATCGTCACACGACTTGATCCCGAGCGTATCGGGCATCTTTATCAAATCCGGGGTGCTTTAGATGGCTTGGCTGCGAAATTGGCCGCTGAAAGATGCCAAAAGATTCCCATGACGCTGATTGATCGTGGCCGCCAAGCCACCGCCACGACCAACATCGGTGACATGATCGAAGCGGATATGGCCTTTCATCGGGCGATATACGAGGCCTCTGGTAATCCGTTGATTGTTGACAACGCGCTGTTGCATTGGGTGCACTTTCGCTTGTTGATGGGGGCTGTGTTACAGCAAAGCGCTGGACGACAGGGTATTTGGGATGAACATCAAGCGATTGCCCAAGCTATTAACGAAGGTGATGGCGATTTGGCAGCACGATTATCTGAACAGCATGCCAAGTCGGCTCATCACGCGTTGGTCGGGCAACTTAAAACGGTTTATAGCCCTGAGCCATCACCGGTGGCGTGAATCGTTGAGGGATCGCAATACCGCTTCAAATTTTCCAATTCTCTGGTCAATAGGTCTTCAGATGCGTCACTTTATGTCCGGGTTACTGATTTTAACCAGTGCGTTTATCGCGGGTTGTTCAGACGAAAAAGTGGCTGCACAGGCGTCTAACGAAGCCAGTGCGATAACAACAGCAAGGGTGATTGACGTTGCTGTTTCACCGGCTTCTCCCCCTACTTTGTACGAGCAAGACGGCAAAATAAAAGGGTCAGATTTTGATATTTTCAGCGCGTATTGCGAAAGCCGTGGTTGCACAATGAACATCACAGCCTATGATTGGCAAGGCATGTTGGGTGCGGTTTCAAGTGGTCAAGCAGAGGTTGCCTTTTCGGGGATTGGCATCACTGAGCGCCGTCAGCAAGCCATGGATTTTTCTGATCCATACGCACCGGTCGTCGTTCACTTGGTGGCCCTCGGGAAAAATGCTGAGCCAATCACCGATTTGACCACTCTCAAATCACGTCGTATTGGTTACCCCCGTGGCATGGCGTTTGACGATCTAATCAAAGAAGCGTTTGAGCCCAAGGGCTACTATTCTGTTTCACAAGCGCGGCTCTATCCCTCTTATATCGAGGTGGTCACTGATCTACAAAACGGCAACATTGATTTGGCTTTCATCGAGCAGCCTGTCCTCCAATATTTGACGAATCGTCTGCAATTGCCTATCAAAGGGGTTTACGCCATCAATGTTGGCGTGTCTTTTGGTTTTGCTTTTGCCAAGGGCTCACCATTGAGGGACGACTTTAATCAATTTTTGGCGGGGCTTGGCCCGACTAAGATTGCTGAAATCATCGCCGAAGCATCGAAGTAAGGCTTAATGGACCACACGAAGATCAATCATTCAAAAAGTGTGAGGGTCTGGAAAGTGAAATATTCAGACCCTTTTGGGTTGATTCTCTAGGGGTCTCTAAAATCTTTTTGAAATTTAATCAAATGACCCTGCGGTTGGGACTAAACTGTCTTAAGGCATAAACTGTGCAATGATTCAGATCAACGGCTATAAAAAAATCTCAACACAAAGGGTCAACACATGTCGCGCAAAATTATTCTCGGGCTCTTGGTCACGGCTAGCAGCCTTTTGGTGGGTTGTTCTGATGACAAAGTTACCAATGCCGTCAAAGTCGCCGTGTCGCCGGCCTCGCCACCCATGCTTTATGAGCAGGATGGCAAAATCAAAGGCGTGGATTACGATATTTTCAATGCCTATTGCCAGAGCCGTGGTTGCACCATGAATATCAAGGCCTATGATTGGCAGGGCATGCTTGGGGCGGTTTCGAGCGGGCAGGCCGATGTGGCGTTTTCTGGGATATCAATTACTGACAGTCGCAAGCAGGCCATGGACTTTTCTGCGCCCTATTACGACAACACTTGGTATCTCGTGGCGCTGACCAAAAATGCCAAGCCCATTACCGATTTGGCAACCCTCAAACCGTTACGCATTGGGTTTCCCCGTGGCATGGCATATGCCGATTTGATTAAAAATGAGCTTGAGCCCAAGGGCTATTACTCACTGTCTCAGGTGCAGTTGTATCCCACGTACACTGAGGTTGTGACTGACCTGCAAAATGGTAATTTGGATTTGGCCTTTATTGAAAAGCCTGTCTTAGAGGACTATATCAATCGTTTGAAGTTGCCGCTTGAAAGTGTGTATGCGTTTACTGGCAGAGATGTCTTGGGCTTTGCTTTTGCCAAGGGATCAGATCGGCGTGATGATTTTGATAAGTTTTTGGTTGAGCTCGGTCCCGTTAAGCTACAAGAAATCATCACCAACGCCTCGAAGTAAAAACCGATGAATTTTTTTGAAATTCTCAGGGTGTTGGCCAATGGTATTGGCTACACCTTATTGGTCACGCTGGTGTGTAGTGTCACGGCGCTGGGGTTTGGCTTGTTAATGATCACCATCCGTACGTTGGGTGGTCGAGGCGCGAAGTGGGCGGTTGATGCCGCTGTTTACTCTTTGCGTGGCGTGCCTGTCTTGGTATTGCTGTTTTTGGTGTATTTCGGTTTGCCGCTGGTTGGTTTCAAAGTACCACCTTTGGCTGCTATGGCATTGAGTTTGGGTCTGATCGCTGGCGCCTATGTGACTGAGGTGTTTCGTGGTGCGCTCGATTCGGTTGACCCTCAAGAGGTGCAGGCGGCGCTGGCGCTCGGGCTTAAGCGCCCACAGGTTTTTCGATGCGTTCAGGTGCCACAGATGTTGCGGTTTTGTGCGCCAGGCGTGCTCAATGAGTTCACCTCGATTCTCAAATACTCTCCCTTCGCTTACACCGTGGGGATCCCAGAAATAACCAAGCAAGCCACGGTCTTGGCTGGTGAAACCCTTCAAGGGGTCGATATTTATCTGGCCGCGGGGATCCTCTACTTTTTGATTTACCGTTTTTTACTGGTGTTCGCTCGCGTCGTTGAGCGACGATTTCGTATTCCAGGTGTCACCGCACTCTAATTCAGGTATTCACATCACTTTAGCGATCCACCGATAGCGATAAAGCGTCATGACCTCTCTTTTAAGTATTCGCGACTTAACCAAGCAATTTGACGGCACACCCGTGCTAGAGGACGTGAGCCTTGAGCTTGCGCATGGTGAGTTCAAAGTCATCATGGGACCCTCGGGCTGTGGTAAGTCGACTCTGCTGCGGTGTATCAATCGGCTGATTGAACCCACTAGCGGTGTCATTGAGTTCAACGGTCAGGACATTATGCAAGCGAGTACCGACGTGTCCTGGCTACGCCAGCAAATTGGTTTTGTTTTTCAGCAGTTTGCGCTTTTCCGTCACTTGACCGTGCTTGAGAATGTCAGCCTAGCCTTGCGTAAACTTCGCGGTTTTAATCGGTTAGAGACCAGTACTAGGGCTCTGACAGAACTAAGCAAGTTCGGCATGGCCGAGTTTGCCGATAAATTTCCCGCTGAACTATCTGGCGGGCAGAAGCAGCGCGTGGCCATTGCCCGCGCCTTGGCAATGGATCCTCAAGTATTGCTGATGGACGAACCCACGTCAGCGCTTGACCCTGTTAAATCCCGAGAAGTGGCTCAGCTGCTCAGTGGCTTGAATCAGCAGGGGGTCACGATTATCTGTGTGACTCATGACTTAAGTCTCGCTGAAAGCCTTTTGCAGGACGTCACTTTTGTTCACAGTGGCCGTATTCATGCGGTGGGTTCCGTGGCATCGTTGGCTCAACGCGTTGAGGACCCTGTACTACAGCATTTTTTTGGTCATCGGTAGGGGTTGCGCATGACCCATTGGATGACTTTTTGGCGCGATCTCGTGGAGCAAATGCCGCTGATTGCCCAGGGGCTATTCAATACGGTGTTGTTGGCCTCAACGGTCAGTGTCACGGGGTTACTGTTGGGTTGCGTCGTGCTTTATCTGAGCATCAGTCGTCGCGTTGTGGTGCGCTACATCACCAAAAGCTACATCTCTTTTTTTATTGGCATGCCGCTGATTGTCTTGTTGTTTCTGATGTACTACGGCGCACCACAGTTTGGCCTAAAACTCACGCCGTTTTCAGTGGCGGTATTTGGATTCACTTTGAATGTGGCGGCTTATAACGCTGCCTACCTCACCACGGCCTATAACGGCCTTGACCCCGTTGAGCTCGATGCTGCGCGAGCGCAGGGCTTTTCCGAGTGGCAGGTGTTTCGCTTGATCACCTTGCCGCAGGTTTTACGGACGTCTATTCCAGCACTGACCAACCAAATGATTTCGAATTTAAAAGACAGTTCGGTCGTGTTTCTCATTCAATACACCGAGTTTTTTGCGCGTGTGCAAGAGCTTGCCTCATCAAACTTCCAGTTTTTTAAGGCGTACATGTTTGCGGCAGTCGTCTACCTTTTCATGGTTTCAATCCTGGTGCTGGCCTCTCGGGTTGTTCAGCGCCGACTTGGGTTGTCTTTGGTTTAACAGAAAAGTCGGTTGTTTAAATATCGCTTAAACATGATGGTCTACTGAGTAAAGTATTTGTGGTGATTTTTGTATGGTTTTGCATCCGGCGCTAGGCTCAACATCGGCCTCAACCCGTAAACGTTTTAGGTGAGATTAATCTAAGGACGGTAAGTGACTGTTCGAACACCCGCCTGACGCAAGGGCGCTGCGAGTGTGGCGAACTCAACCAAGGCAGCACGCGTTTGAGCTGGATCGATGATGTCTTCAATCACGAAGGCTTCGGCACTGCGCATCGGTGAAGTCAAACCCCGGACACGTTCTTCGATCTCGGCGTGCTTAGCTTTAGGATCTGCCGCGGCTTCGATCTCAGCGCGATAGGCAACCTCAAGGCCACCCTCGATGGGCAGCGAACCCCATTGCGCCGAAGGCCAGGCATACCGAAAATTAAAACGCCCAGGGGCTTGGTGGCCAGCAGCCGCCACGCCAAAGGCGCGGCGCATAATGATCGAACACCAAGGTACGGTCGATTGTGAAACCGCCGTCAGCGCACGCACGCCAGCCCGCATCACACCGTCTTGCTCGGCCTCAATACCAATTTGAAAACCAGCCACATCCACCATATTGATCAACGGCAAATGAAAGGTTTCAGCCAAATCAATCATACGAACAAACTTGTCTGACGTTTGACGATCCCAAGCACCACCGTAGTGATATGGGTTGCTTGCCGCGAACACCACGGGCCACCCATCCACGCGCGCTAAACCGCCGACAATTGCGCGCCCCCATTGCTTACCCATTTCTAAGAACGAACCTGGGTCAACCAAGGCTTCAATGATTGGTCGGATTTTATAAACCTTGCGGGAATCTTTCGGAATGGCGTTGCGCAACCAGCTTTGGTCAAGCGTTTCTATGGGCACAGGACCGCGTGCTGGCAGTTCGTGCACCGACGAAGGAAGGTAAGACAAGAAACGGCGCGCCGCGACAAACGCCTCAGCCTCAGAGGCAACCTCATCATCGACTACGCCATTGCGCGCGTGAATCTGGCTGCCGCCCAACGCGTTCTTTGTATAGTGCTGACCAATCCGTGCAACCACCGGCGGGCCTGCCACAAACAACTGCGAGGTGTCTTTCACCATCACAGAATAGTGACTGGCCGACACACGGGCTGAGCCTTGCCCAGCCACTGACCCCAGGGCCAACGACACCACTGGTACTTGAGACAAGCTACGCGTGATAGATGTCCAGATTTTCATTTTGGGCAATAAAGAATGCCCTATTTTTTCGATATTTTTGACCGACCCACCGCCCCCCGTGCCATCGACTAGACGCACCAGTGGCAAACGCAAGTCGTAGGCCATTTGTTCGGCAAAAATCATTTTGTCACCGACCGCCCCGTCATTGGCACCGCCGCGCACCGTGAAGTCATCGCCCACCAACACAATGGGGCGCTGATTGATTTGCGCCCGCCCGATGATGACGTTTGAAGGCATCATGGTGACTAATTTTCCTTCGGCGTCGTAGGTGGCGGTACCAGCCAACCCGCCCACTTCACGAAAGGTCTGGGGATCTACCAGTTGTTCAATGCGTTCGCGCACCGTTAACTTGCCGTTATCGTGCTGTCGCTTAACCTTGTCTTCGCCACCCATCTTGAGTGACAGTTTTTTTCTAAGCGCTAATTCTTCTAGTTCTGTATTCCAACTCATTGCTTTGCTCAATCGGAGGTGGGGCTAAAAACTTGGACTGGTTTACGCTTTAAGTCCGAGGCTTTGTTTGTATTCTAAGGGACTAAGTGATCCAAGCGATATCTTGATTCGTTTTCCGTTTTGCCAGCCAATATACGAATCGCACGGGCCAAATAAATTGCTCAATGGTTGTTGGCACGAAGGTCTGCAGAAAAGAAAAAAATCAACAGTGGATTTTTGCGAAGTCATTTGTTAATTGTGCTCCCAAAACTGAATACGAACCAGCGACCTTCGACCTGTGGATTAACAGTTGGCACGCTGTTCATTGCGTCTAACTTAGTAAAAACTCGTTTTGAGGGCATGGGCTGGATATTTTCGTTATCGTGACTGCTCGATTTTGGTTTGGGTTATGGCGTTTTCTGTTGTAATCGGTGTCGTGTCAGTGATTGCTTGAGTGCCGCTTTATGCAAAGAAGTCTAAGTTTCGTTCTGCTTTTGGGTATTGTTCTTGTCACGCAGTTGCTTGCGATGGCTTTTTTCCCGCTGACAGATACGTCCGAACCGCGCTATGCCGCGATCGCGCGTTTGATGTCTGAGACGGGCGATTGGATAACCCCTTGGTTCTCACCCGGGGTACCTTTTTGGGGCAAGCCGCCACTGTCATTTTGGGCGCAAGCGCTGTCTTTCGACTTATTCGGGATCACTGAGTTCGCTGTGCGTCTACCATCGTGGCTGGCAACGGTGGCATGCCTCTTTTTGGTCTATAAGGTGACCCACACACTTTATGGTCGGATAGTGGCTGAGCGTGCCACTTTGATTTATGCCTCTTGCGCCTTGGTTTTTATGATGGGCGGTGCTGTTTTGACCGATCCGTTTTTTGCGCTCGGCACCACGCTTTGTATGGTTGGGCCAATCATGGCAAGTCGTGGTGCGGCTTGGTGGTGGCGATACAGTTTCTTTATTGGTTTAGCGATTGGCCTTCTGGCCAAGGGGCCGCTGGTCTTTGTCTTGGTTGTGGGTGTTTTTCCACTTTTATATCTGCTTTACCCAGCATCGCGATCTTTGGTGAAAAGCTTGCCCTGGGTTACTGGCATTATTCTTACAGCGATTTTAAGCTTGCCATGGTTCATCTTGGCTGAACTCAAGACGCCAGGCTTTATTGATTACTTTATTGTGGGTGAACATTTCAAGCGGTTTATCCAGCCGGGTTGGGGGGGCGATCTTTATGGATCGGCTCACCGTGAAACTTACGGCATGATTTGGTTGTTTTGGGTTCAGGCCGCTTTGCCTTGGGGTGTGCTGGCATTGATCCTGTTGGTTGTAGCGGCTTTCAAACGCACGGGTCGGCAAGCGATTGGCTTGGCGGCCCGAGATGCTTATGTGGCGTATTTCTTTATTTGGGCCACGTTGACCCCTGCGTTTTTTACATTCTCTGGCAATATTCTTTGGACTTATCTGTTGCCCGCATTGCCTGCTTTCAGCGTGCTACTGGCACGGGCGACGCCGTTTTTTGGCTGGTCGTGGCTTGGCGGTGAGCAGCGCCTTGGGCCTGTGATGGGATTGGTCTTAATAGCCCCTATCGTGATTGGGGCCGCTGTGATGGCTGGTCACCTAAATCCGCTGTTGTTGAAAACTGAAAAGGGGCTGGTGCAGTTCTTTCAAACACAGGTCAATGGGAATGCTGAACTCTATTACCTCTACACACTGCCTTTTTCGGCTCGTTTTTATTCTGGCGAAAGTGCCCAAGCGATCTTGCCAGCTGAAGTCCAGCAAAGGGTTCTTAAAGGTCAGACGCTGCGAGTGGCGGTGCCAAGAGAAGACCCTTTGCCAACGCAAATTCAGGGAAAAAGCCTGTTTGAAAATAGACGTTATCAGTTCTTTGTGTTTGGTCCCCAGTAGTGCGACTTAAGGTTTAAGGGTAAAGGGGCGTTGGCGACTCGCGAACCACAAAAGATAAGGATTGCTTTAATTTAGAGTTTCTGCCATCAGAGCGCATGGGTGTTTGAGCCAATGCGTGTTCAAATCGGACAGTTACAGTTACAGTATC
>Ga0213861_10000824_pt1 | contig 27723 bp, 26 predicted proteins | sample PICome_4_FD_160110 | JGI IMG/M metagenome (GOLD analysis project Ga0213861, IMG submission 160110) | Coastal seawater microbial communities near Pivers Island, North Carolina, United States - PICO131 | ecosystem: Environmental > Aquatic > Marine > Coastal | place: USA: North Carolina... | reverse complement strand
CTGGTTTTTTGATTTGATTCAATGAGTTGTCGTAAACCCTATTTTATCAAATCGCTCGAAAACCAGGCCATTTCTTTTTCCTTAACGGGACAGCAGTGACTTTGGATATTGGTATCAATCATTTTAATGCTCAAGAATCATCTCGTAAGATGTGTTTTTGCTTTTCTATTAAGGGTATATTACTAACGCGTTAAATGTAATTTTCCCACAGTGACATCCGCCTTCAATCTTCATCAATTTTTCTCAGTTATAGTCTTAGTTCTTAAAAGCTTTATGATAAATCTATACCGTTCGGTATTCGGTGACCAAGAATGATTGAAAGCCGAACGAATAGTGTACAGATACACTTTCCAATGGCCGACTCGAGCCAAGTTTCCATAGCTGCTTAATTCAGATGTCAATAGTTTCTAGATGCTCGATTGGTGTAATAATGAAGTCCCCGGCTATGGGATTCGTGTCCACTATATGAGGTCAATGTTTGCTGGATTATGTGGTTCAAGTTTACCGAATAGATCGTTAACTCATTCCGTTACATCTTGAATATCAGCGGGGATTGCTTCAGTTGCTTTGATGCTTAGTATGGTTTAATTCTATTGTTTCCTAAGCAATTGTAAGAGTTTGAGGTTTATGTTTGTACCGCGCAAAACGGTAAAGAATTAGTAAAGTCTTTGATACCTTCTAGCGCGTGGCCAGTGTTTCGAAGAACGGCCCAATATCTAGCACCGCCTTTATTCCCGGTAGTAGAATATGCGATAACTTGATCTTTGCTAACCAATGCTGCAAGGATCTTGAACGAACATTCAATATTGACGACGGGATCATGTAAGTGCTTTGCGCTAGGGATTAAGCAATTATATTGTCTCTGGTTGGCACTCTCGATTGACAGCTGAAGTAAGCCTCGGCTGATCACGGGATTATTACTCGCGTCTTTGAAGTCTTCCTTATACGCAGTCGAAGGTTCGAAATTACTTTCATACCTTGCCATTACAGAAATTAGACCAACCCAGAAACGTGTTTTTCCTTTTTCTTTTAAAGCTGAATAATTTGGGCAAAACATTTGAATGTCGTTGGGACTTTGCGAGTACAAACCGACCAACTTAACCGAATTCTCTGAAATAGGTGTCCAACTATTAGCCACAGGTCTGTCTGACCAGGCAGCATAATCATTATCATGACTCGATTGAAAATACTTTATAAAAGTGCAGCCATTTAACAAGAACGAAGCGATTAATATAAGCAGATACCCTTTTATCGAAAGCATATTACGAGTTAGATCTAGTGCGGTCTGGTGTATTCAGGAGTTGATTGATCTCCACATCAAACCGCCTGCTTTTGTTGTTGGCTATTGAATCAAAAAGCCTACGTATTTTGAAACGTGTGATATTTTTTAGTTTGGTTCAGGAAAAGAGTTTTGTGCAACAGACTCTTCCATTAATTCAACGAATGCCCGAGTCATTGGAAACTGTGGGTCTCCCTTGACCCACATAAGGCCAAGTCTTTGACTAACTATAGGTTCTTCCAGTAAGCGACCACGAGTACCGGGGAGTTGAGTAAAGCGTTGTGGAACGATAGTCGCTATTTCTCCGGCCATTACATGAAACGCTAATTGGAAAATAGAGTTAGATTGAAGTAGTGGCATGGGAGTGTGACCAACTGTTTTAAAAGCTGCATCCATTAATTGGCGCTCATGCATAAACGGTGAAAGTAAGCAGAGTGGTAGTTCTGCTGCGTCTTGCCATGATACTGTTTTTTTATCCAGTAACCAATCATTGTCCGGCAAAAGTAAATGAAACGGTTCTTCATACAACGGCATTGTATCGATACGGGCAGGTAGTTTTTGATCGAGGTAGCTGATGCCGACATCTAACTCAAAATTCATCAAACCAAGTGTTAACTGATCTTCTCCAAGAAACTGTATATCTATCTGCACTCCAGGATATCTTTCGCTAAAGATGCGCGACATTTCCGGCAATACAGGAGAACTCATTGGCATAGCACCAATACGCAAATGACCTTTTAAGTTTTCTTGCATGATGGCTAGTTCTTCCATCATTGCAGCGCGATCAGCAAGTAAACGCTTTGACCACTTGATTACCCGCTTTCCTTCCTCTGTGAATCCTTGAAACTTTTGATGGCGTAGGATTATTGGTATGCCAAGTTCTTCCTCTAAACTTTTGATGGCACTTGACAAGCTTGGTTGGGAAACATGGCAACGCTCAGCCGCACGCCCAAAATGTGCTTCTTTCTCAAGTGCGGTAAGGTAATGAAATTGTCGCAAAAACATGATTATGGATCAGAAAGTGAAGTGTCGCTAGGCGAAGTGTCAAAGTATCATAACCACTCGTTACGACTAACGGAAGGAGTTTCGATAAATATATGTTTATTAATGGTTATTATTGCAAATACTTAACCGATTTTGGTAGTCTTGCTAAGGTGTTGTTATCGGTAAAGCCTGTTATTGTGTTCGTACATATGATGGCTAGAACGTTACCCGCATCGCACCAAGTTGGCGCATTCGAACTGTCTTTAGTGTGTTAATGGATTTTTTATTACCTAAGTTTTTATTGATGTTACTGTTAAAAATCAGGAAAAATTAATATTGTTCCTATTAAGGGGTCGATAATTTTTTATCATACCAACTTGGCATCGTCAGCTAAAGCCAGTAACTGCGGCTGTAAATTTGCTTTATTTGTGGTTTCTTATGGTGAAATTGATCGGTAATTCAAACGTTAATCAGCCTTACTAACGCTGTTTTTGAGCGTTTAATAGGTGTGAACAATCAAATCATTAGTTTGAACAAATAGCTAGGAAGGCAAGAAACTACTAGCATAAGCGTTAGATAACGAAAAAGTTATCAACACGAATCAATATTGTTACTAATATGCTGCTTGTTGTTTCACATACGTGAAACGGTAGAATCAGGTATTAGCTCAAGTTATTCGTGTTAATAAAAGTGTTTTTGAGTTTTTCGATAATATTACCAATTAGGACACTAAAGATGAGAGAAAAAATGCGTAAGTTACAAACCAAGTTAACGCTGGCAATGGTTGCCGTTGGCATAACTGCCGCGGGTTCCATGTCAACTGCCACTGCTGCAGAAATAGATTTCGGCAACGTGGGTGATCCAATCGATTTAGTTGTGGGATATCAGCCGTATTACACAGAAGCCTGGTCTGGCGTAGTTATGAAAGGACTTAAGCTTTATGAGAAATATCTTCCAGAAGGATCAACGGTTGAATTTCAAGTTGGTTTGCAAGGTGGCATCATCGTAAACGCAATGTTGGCTGGTAAACAGCACATTGGCTATATGGGTGATATGCCGGCAATCGTAGCAACGACTAAAGATCGTGTTGCTGACATTCGTATTGTTGCGACCGCAGGTCTCGGCCAGGATCAATGTAATAATATGCTGGTTAGAACAGATGCACCCGAGTTTGGAAGTGCTGACGAAGCCATTCAGTGGATGGATGGAAAAATAGTTGCAGTACCAAAAGGTGCATGTACTGACCGATTTGCATTAGCTGTATTTGCTAAGAAAAATATTAATCCTGAACAATATCTAAATCAAAACATTGAAGTTATTAGTAGTGGATTTCGTGCCGGAAAACTTGATGCGGCGGCAATTTGGGAGCCGACCGCTTCGAAACTTGTTGCTGAAGGGCTAGCTCGTAAAGTAGCTACTGGTGCTTCCGTAGACGAGAATGATGGTGGCTTTATAGATATGCGTGGTGATCTTATTGATCAACGTCCTGATGTTGTAAAAGCATGGTTGAACGCGGAACTGGATGCCCAGTTGTTTATGGCAGACCCAGCTAACGCCATGGCTGTTGTAAAGATGGCGGCTGAACAAACAACTGGTTTTGACGATCATACATTATGGAAAGCATTAGTAGGTAGTACACCGAAAGAACAAGGTGGTACTGATGTGCGTAATGAAATGGCTTTTGCGATCACGCCTAAAGCTCGAGAGTTGATTGATACAGCAACTACATTCCTACATTCTATCAAGACTATTAAAGTAGATACGTTGCGAGACAATGCTGTTATGACCAACTTTACTGAGGAAATTCTGAAGGAAAGAGGATTAACTGCACCGGTTGGCAGCATTATGGCACAGCCTGACTCAGCCTATACCGGAAGCTAAGTAAGTAATTTGATCACCTAGATCAAAGTTGTACCTGTTCTCCGCCTGATTCGGCGGAGAACAGCACAAATAAACAAATTTTCTATTACTTCGACACCGTATCTAAGCTAAGATTTCTTGGTACAGACTGTTTTTATGCGTTCTGTTTTCAATATATTCTTGTTTTAGAACGTAAAATTGTTAGGGATAGTTAATTGAAAAAAGTGATGAGACGGAGAAAATGAGTCAATCCAACGCCTCAAGTATGAACTTGACGATGTACCGGGTAGCGACCTGGTTAAAAAGCCCAAAACCGTATTTAATGATTATTGGGTTCGCCTTTTTACTATTATTCTGGTACTTCTCTGTTGAGATTTGGCAGCTCCCTCGTTTTCAGGATATGCCTGGACCCACTGAGGTTTTTAGCGAATGGTTTAGCAAAGACCCTTATTACGGTTTGTCTATATACACACCCGAATATTACAAGCACATCCTTATTAGTTTACGGCGCATTGGTTTAGCATTTTTGCTAGCGACCGCACTCGGTGTGCCATTAGGATTATTCTTGGGATGGTCCAAAACGTTACGAGAATTTATTTTCCCGTTGTTTGAGCTTTTCCGTCCCATCCCTGTTTTGGCATGGGTTCCGTTAGCGATCATTATGTTCAGTGGATCCGAGACACCGGTAATCTTTCTGACATTTTTGGCGTCATTTTTTGCAACCACACTAAACACCATGTTGGGAGTGGATTCTATTGATGAATCGTATAGTCGCGCGGCTTACTGTCTAGGTGCCAGCCGATGGCAAACGTTCTGGCATGTGGTGGTTCCAGGTGCCATGCCGTTTATTTTCACGGGTTTGCAAATTTCAATCGGTGTTGCATGGTTCTCTCTTGTAGCCGGCGAAATGGTATCGGGTCAGTATGGGCTGGGTTATTTAATAAATACGGCCTATATGATGATCGAATATCCGAAGATTATTATTGGCATGATTACTCTTGGCGTAATCGGTTATTCGACTAGTGCGATGGTAAGAGTAGCTGGTGATTATATGATGCAATGGCGTGTGCGCGAACTTGCGCTTGGAGATAACTAATGTCTGATACAAGTATGAACCAATTAGTTTCAAAAGGTGCAATCCAGATTAATGATGTCGTAAAAATCTATGATCCGGATGGTGCCGCAGTAATGGCTGTTGATCATTGCTCAATTGATATACCCGCTGGCGAGATTTGCATGATCGTTGGCCCGTCGGGTTGTGGCAAGACAACCTTACTAAATGCTATTGCGGGCTTTCATGGCATAACATCCGGTGAAATTCATCTGGATGGTGAATTACTTTGCGGGCCGGGAAAGCCACAGGCAGAACCTGGCTCTGATCGAATTGTAGTGTTTCAAAATGGCGCGCTTTTTCCTTGGAAAACTAATCTAGAGAACATTTGCTTTGGACCAATGATGGCCGGCAAGTTGACTAAGGGTGAGATACTTGAAAAAGCACGCAGTATGATGGCGGATGCAGGTCTGGCTGGAACGGAGGATAGTTATCCGGGTGAAGTATCATCTGGGCTTAGGAGGAGGGTAGAAATCGTTCGTGCATTGATGAATGATCCGAGAGTGTTGCTTTTTGATGAGCCTTATCGGGCATTGGATTCGTTGACTAAGTCAGTAATGCACGAAGCATTACTTGAAATTTATTACAAAAATAAAGTAACAATTTTCTTTATTACCCATGATCTTGAAGAAGCAATTTTTCTTGGTCATCGATTGATAATCATGTCTTCACGACCCTGCAAACCCAAGAAAATAGTTGATGTGGATATTCCCCACCCGAGGGACTATAGCGTTCTCACTAGTCCACGTTTTCGGGAGATCATGAATGAGGCCAAAGGCGTCGTTAACGAAGAAGCTAGAAAAGCGTTTGATGCTGGCGAAAAAGAAGGGTGATTGAAAAATGAATAGTAATAAACTTAAAAAATATATCCCCGGACAAGCGACCTTTCGTGGAGTAATTGCGATAGTGATTTTTTTCGTATTTTGGGAGATCGGGTCCCGGTCTGAGGAGTTGATGGGTTATCGATGGCCATTTATTGGCCTGGTGCCCGCACCTTCTGGTGTTTTTCTTAGCTGGGGTGGTTTGATCGGTGATGCCAGTTACTGGTCAAGTTGGTATATGAGCTTCTTGCGGGTCTTTGGTGGATTTCTGGCGGCCATGGTTATTGGAATACCGTTGGGTTTATTTATGGCGGTAAATAGAACTTTCTATGGGATGGCATTTCCATCTTTTGAAGTCCTTCGCCCCATACCACCGTTAGCTTGGGTTCCGGCCTCCATTATATTTTGGCCAACACAGGAACTATCGATCGCATTTGTTACCTTTCTAGGGGCGTTTTATACGATAGTAATAAACGTTTTAGGTGGCGCAAGATCTATCAATAAACAATATCTCCAGGCCGCACAGTCAATGGGTGCAAGTCAATGGGATATGTTTAGGCGTATTATTTTGCCTGCGACGTTACCATCAATTGTGGTTGGCTCAGCAGTTGGAATGGGTATTACATGGGAGGTAGTGGTAGCTGCGGAAATGATTTCTGGCGGTGGTAGCTCTGGCGGAGGTGCAGGTGGTGGCTTAGGTTTCTTCATATGGGCGTCCTATGTCGGTGGATCTTATGAACAAATTATTGTTGGAATGATCAGTATTGGTATAGCGGGTTATATCAGTAGTGAGTTGTTACGACAAATGGGCGGTTTTCTTACCCCCTGGTTGAAAACACGCTAATACTGTTTCTTAATAATGAACGAATAGTTCTAACGATTAATCTAGAATTTTTATTTGGAATTACCCATGTCATCAGAAAGTGTAGGCTCCAACAGCGGTAACGAAATAGTTGCCAACAATATCTCTAAGACATTCGGCTCAGGCCCTATGGCGAAGGAGGTTGTAAAAGATTGTTCTTTTACTATCGAAAGCGGAAAATTAACGGTCATGATTGGGCCGTCCGGTTGCGGAAAGAGTTCTATCATCCAGTTAATAGCAGGTTTTGATCAACCGTCCTCTGGAAGCCTCACTATAGGTGGTAGACCCATAACTGGCCCGGGTAAGGACCGTTTAGTTTTATTCCAGGAGTCGGCGTTGTTCCCATGGATGACAACATTCGATAACGTAATGTACGGTCCGCGCGCTCGTGGCGAAGACGGAAAGAAGGCCGAAGAGCAGGCTGAGTTTTTACTTAATAAAGTTGGTCTGGAGGCATTTAGAGATAAGTATCCCGCACAGTTATCAGGTGGTATGCAGCGTCGGGCAGAGCTAGCTCGAGCAATGATAAACAAGCCTGATGTGATGATTCTTGATGAGCCATTTCGCGGTCTGGATCATATGTCAAAAGAATTAATGTGGGAGTACTATGCGGGTCTTTACGAGGAAGATCGTAACACCAATTTCTTTATTACGACCGATATCGATGAAGCAATATTTCTTGCCGATCGCTTGTTAATTATGACCAACTTGCCCACTTCGACTCGGGCAGTTATTGATGTTGATCTTCCACGCCCTCGTAATATTGAAGATATTGCTAATAATGAACGAGCTAATGAAATTAAGACAGAGGTTATGACACAATTGCACGAGGAAGCGATGAAGTCGTTTTCTGGCGGTAGTAAAGCGGCTGCTGATTTCCTTGAGGCATATTCCAAGCGGTCGGGATAATATTAAAAGTTATTTTAGGAACTAAAAACCACCCGAGCTAATCGGGTGGGTAATTAGGCAAGTGAGCGTGAAATCCGATGCTTGAATTTTTACTTGAAAGAAGTACTGTTATTACGTTGGCAGTAATCGGCGGCATATTATCTTTGTTGGTCACGGGATTAACGGGTAAAGGAAAGGTATCGCCCAGGGTCCTTAATATCATTAATAAAGCGTCCTACCTATTTATGATGGTAAGTGTGGTGTTATTTATCGCTGCGGGTCTGATCAGCCTACAAAGTGGTTAGCTGCGAATTTATACGCTGATGTTCAGTTTTGTTGAGCCAGTAGCCAGTCAACGTGAACTTCTAATTCAGGTGCCGCCTAACACTATTACTTAAACTTCTTTGGTTCTAATCAAGTCGAGCTTTACATCTAGCGGACGAATCAAATCATCTAGAACCGGGCAGTGATTGTTAACGGCTACTCGTAAACGTTCTAATTGCTCATCGGTTGCTGTGGATTCAATGTTAATGTCGCCTCTAATAGATGAAAATCCTGCCGGGATATCCTCTTCGGGTCCGAAAAATCCTCTTGCATCGGCTACACCTTCTACAGATACGGAAACCGAATCCAAAGGAATTTCCATTGCATCAGCATAGAGTCGGTAGGTGACTTCGTGACACGCCGCTAATGCTGCCAACACATACTCGCTGGGCCGCGGTCCCTGATTAGTACTACCCATGCCCTTCGGTTGATCAATCACCAGTTCGAAATCACGCACTTGAATAACCGATCTAAAAGCCTCAACTAATTCGCTGCTTGCACGAACTGTCGCTACGGCTTTCTCAGGCTCATCTTTGAACATTTGTTGTCGTTTTTGATAGATCGCTTTAAAACTCATTAGGATTAACCTTTCGGGGAATAGTTTTTACGAAATTTAGATATATGTTGCTTGCTACAGATGCTGGTATCAAGCAAATTTATCGTATTTTATTTGTGCGGGTCCAAAGCCTTTCTCAACAATTAATGATCGGATGGTGCCATCAATCATAATAGGTGGGCCGGCTAGAAATGCAGAAGCTTTCTCAACGGCTATATTTGTTGATTCAATGGCAACCGGTCCAACATAGCCATCCATGTAGTTCAAATTCGACGGTAACGTCGAGTGCTCATCGGAAGCGTATTCATCTGAAAATACTACGGTTACTGTTAAGTTGCTATTTGAGCGTGCTACAAAGTCGCTTAGCTGAGCCATATAAAATGCATCGGCTGGTGTTCGGACACCGAAATAAACCTCACCTCGGTTTTGCTCGAAGTGGTTAACACTGCAAGCATGCTCAAGTATTGACATAATACCCGCTATACCGGAACCGCCGGAAATACACAGTAAATCCTTATCATTGGCGGGTTCAAATATTGCCGCACCGAGGGGCCCGTACACTTGCAGTGTCGTGCCAATAGTGGCTGAATTACCCAACCAGTTGGAAAATCCACCATCCGGCTTTAGCTTAATTACGAGTACTAATTGGTTTGTGCCCGGATCGTAGTTGACCATTGAATAGGCGCGTCCACCAACCACAGTTTCTGTTTGAACAACAACAAATTGTCCTGCCTTAAAGTTAAATTCCTGATTAAGATCGACACTTAGATGAGCTACGTCGCGAGTTAACCATTCAATATTAGTAATCGAACCGACAGAGTGCTTGGGTATTGGTTCTATTGCTAGTTGATCAATTTTTATACCCGGTACTTTAATTTCAATATTAGTCTTACAGCTGGACTGACACATTAAAAACTCGCCGCGTTCAAGTTTTAGCTTTGAGCGACCTGGTGCATCGTCCCAGTGGCTGGTAACTTCGCCTGATACTAAGCGTGCCTTGCACGTGCCACAGGTACCCGTGGCACATTCGTAGGGTAATGGAATACGTTTAGCCAAGCCACCATACAAAATCCTTTCGTCTTCACCAATGTCAAAATCGAGAAACTGTTCTTTCTTACTAATAGTTATCTTCATTTTCGAATTTGGTTTACGCGTGAAAGGATCTGTATTCGGAATACGCTGTAATTAAAGCGACGACTAGTCGTCGTCCTCATCATCGAAATCGTATTCAAGTTCTTCTTCTATGTATGCCATTACATGTCCGTCTTCCACTTTCGCATCATAGCTTAACATTTGCCGATTATTCTCCGACGGAGCAACAGCCTTGCCGGTTAACAAGTTCCATTGCCATAAGTGTGTTGTACACGTTAGTACGCCCTTATTGCAAAGACCCGTTTCAGCGAGTCGTTCTTCCATATGTGGACATGCTGGGGGATAACAGCGAAACTCATTATCAATGTTCGCTACCAACACGGGTACTCCATCAATATCGAACTGCTTTAAACTGCTTTCCGGCACGGCGTCAGTACTACAGACGTTTTTCCAGGTCATGATTTCTCTCTTTGGTAATTATCAGTTATGGAAGTCTTATAGTGGCCAGTGGGAGCCTTTGTCCAAGCGTCGAGTGTCAAGTTTCGTAGTACGAGAGGTAAACATAGCCTTACCGTCAACTAACTTGAATTTATCGATGTAGCGTCCAGCAACGAAAAGGCGGGTTGTACCAGCGTCGATGTGGGAATTGGTTCCGTCGAGTAGGGTTTGATAGATTAATACAGACGATATTGCTGTGGCAGTGTCGCCATCAATATCTACGTCATATACCACGCAGTGTCTCTTAAGCGGCGAATGATCAGTATTATGTTTGGGAAGCATTTTAGTGAGTCCCTGCATGTACTGTTTATTACCGGAAAGATAGGTCATATCGCATTGGATTTCTGGACTAAATGCGGTTATAGCATATTCAAACGAATCGTCGCATGTATCTAACCACTCCTCCCATCTTTCGTCATCCTGTAATAAGCAGGATTTATAAACTGCATCGCGGACAGTTTCCACGGTGTTTCGGTCAATATCTGACATTGATGTTACTCTTAATAAAGTAAAAATAATTGTACTGACCGCCAGTTATGGCGATCCGTACTACCAGGTCCTTAAGAAACCCGCTCAGGCGGCTGCAATTTTAGCAGGCGGTGTTTCTTCGAACGGCTTATCCGGATTGCTTGGTGATCGATTTAACCACCGACCCCATTCCTCGTAATAATGTCGCATACCGTTTTCATCATGAATGGTCTGATTTTCATGACGCCCCAACAGAATTCGACGATTATCAGCCTGAGGGTTCATGGTGTTACCTTGGCCAGTTACCGCTAACAGATCCTCATGCAAGTTTCGACCAAATGGGCCCCAAATGGAGTTATGGTGATCGATACGTGTTTTACGAATTTCCGGCGTATCGCTTTTCAGACCTAAACCACGAAACTCAATCATTACTTCATTTGGCCCGAGTGGTGTCACAAGATCACAACGCAGTGCAGAGCCACGAAGATTGAAATTTATACCCGGAAACAAATCGATCATATACCAATGATTGGGTGGTAAATGAGGAAAGGATACGTCTTCGCGGGACTCGAAGCCTTCATAATTATCGTAGTTTACTTCGAAGCTACCAACGGTTATGTGTCCATTGTCAAAGCCGGTATTTTTACGTGCAAAGTAAGCATCATTAAAGCCAGTGATTCGATTATGATAATGCAGATAGTCGTGATAGAACTCACAGTTTGTATCATGCCACAACTTATAATTAGTCGGAATAATCGCTTTGTGGTAATGGAAAACTTCCAATGGCTCTGCATCTAATGCCGGTTGTAATTCATCAAATGCACCGTTTGCCCATTCAGCAACGGTTTTTGACATATCGTCATCAAGACAAACCCAGACGAAACCGCCAAAATAAACTTCACTTTTTAATTGACGTAACCCTACATCTCCCTTTTCCAAACGATCTTGATAGCCTTCTTTTTGTCTGGAGATATAAGTGCATTTACCCTTCATATCGAACTGCCAGGCATGAAACATGCAGGTCATTTTCTTTGGCGTACCCGATGGCGTGCCCTCTTTGAAGCTACCAGATGGTCGACGCTCGATCATATTGCCTCTGTGTGGGCAAACGTTCAGGAACGCTCGTACGGTCATATCCTTGTCCCGAGTGACAATGATCGGCTCCTTGGCAATGGTAAATGTACGAAAATCGTACGCATCGCTCAATTCAGATTCATGACAAACGGGTATCCAGGTCTTCTTCCAGATTTTTTCCAATTCTTCGTTAAAGATTGTTTCGTCGGAATAAATTCGACTGTCGACCCATTCTCCTTCGGCAAATTTGGGGTCGGCCATCCATTCAGATTGATTTCTTGCAGACATCTATCTTCTCCTCAATAAATTCAGTGGTAAATACAGTGTTGCTTAACCTAGTTGCTCAAGCTTGCTCTTCCAGTCAACTTCGGCAGCAAATTTTCGAAGCTCTTCATCCTTCATGTAAATTGTGTGCTCAGGACCCGGATAAATACGCTCACGAACTTCGTCTCGGTAACGAGTAAACACGTCTTCCATAATTGGGATTAAATCGGTATAGATTTTTGAGTGACGAGGTACATGTTCTTCATACAGGTGGAACAGATCAGATGTAATGATGTGCACACCATGTGCTTTATTACCGGCACCAAGACTAATTACGGGCACGGGTAATTCTTCAGCAAGATAAGCACATACTTCTTCAGAAGTCACTTCGCACATGATAGAGAAGCATCCTGCGTCAACCATTGCCCATGCATCATCTACTAATTCTTTGGCACGCTCTGAGTTCTTTCCTTGGGCAAAAAATCCGCCTAATTGTGGCATGCGCATTGGCGTGATACCGATATGGCCTTGAACAGGAATCCCTGCTTTAACAATGGCTTCGATATTTTTAGCGTGATGTTGATTGCCTTCGCATTTCATAACCTCGGCATTTGCTTGTGCAACAAATTTACCGGCGTTTTCCACGGCCTGCTCTGGAGATACATGAAAACTCCAGTACGGCATATCAACCATACGAAGTCCGTATTGGCTACCACGATCAATGGCCTTGGACATCATCATAACTTCTTCAAAAGTAACGGTAACGGTTGAACCGTGTCCAAATAACACCATACCGCCGGTATCGGATACACATAAAATATCGATTCCTAATCGGTCTGCGATAACTGCGCTACGATAATCGTAAATTGCCATTTGGACAATTTGTTCGTCTGCGCGCATCTTGCGTTGTAATTCGCGAATCGTAATTTTCTTGCGCTTCTTTTCTTCAGCCATAATCTCCTCACATGATGATAAAAACGTTATGATTTCGCTACGAGAGCTCATAACGCGGTACGTTAATTTTCGTTAGGTAATATTACGTTCAGCAAAAAATCAAAGTCAAAGAGGTATGTTTTATCAGGTGATAGTTAGTGACTTTGTTTTGGTGTTTTAATTATGAAAAAATTATGCTCTGAAAAGCAAAAAATTCATTGGTTTACCAAGTACATAGAGTGTTTTTATTGATATGGATAAGACGAGTTATAGGTCATTGTCGGCGCAAAAAAGAACGGTAAGTAACCATTTTTTCACGTTTCCTTTGACGTGTTTTATCATAACGTAGTTGATCCATTATCTATTTAAATTTAAATATTTTTATCCGGCTATACTATTGATATGTCTATTGTTTTAATTATTGTGTGTCTGGGTGTCGGCGCTTTGATCGGTGCGATCGGAATTGGCGGCGTATTGTTAGTGCCATCGTTAAATTATTTGGCTGGTATAAGCGTTCACGAAGCGATTCCCGCCTGTATGTTTAGCTATTTGGCAACGGGTACTGTTGGCGCTATTGTATACGCCCGCCATGGCTCGATTGAGTGGCGTATGGTTGGGTGGTTATGCGTGGGCGCAATTCCCGCCGCTTTTGTTGGCGCGTCTACTCTAACTTTTCTGTCCGCCGTGGTGGTTAAGTTAATTATCGCTGTTGTTATGATTATTGCTGGCGTTAATGCTTTGGTTAAATCGACACAAGCGACATCGTCTCGAAAGTCTATCGGCAATAATGGATTAGTCGTAATCGGATTAGTTACCGGATTTGGCTCAGCTATAACCGGTACCGGTGGCCCGCTAGTACTAGTGCCGTTATCTATATTCTTTGGCTTACCGGTTCTAACGGCGGTAGGTTTGAGTCAGGCCGTGCAAATACCGATCGCAATCTTTTCCAGTATTGGTTTCTGGAATCAGGGCGTTTTGAATATTAGTTTGGGTCTTAGTATTGCGGCTTCGATGGTTGTTGGTTCATTAGTTGGAGCGACGCTGATTCATCGCTTACCAATAGCACCCTTAAAGAAACTGGTGGCATCGTTGTTAGTTATCGTTGGTTTCGTCATAGCAGTTCAGGTTGCAATTCAATGGTAGGTACTTATTCTTGTGCTTTTGAGAAATGCCAGGCCGTTTGAATAGCAATTAATACTACAAACATTGCCAGTATCTGTATTGTGTTGAGTTGTTCATTGAGTAGAACCCATGCGAAACAAGCTGCAGCTAATGGTGCTACCAGAAGAGCGATGGCGGACATCCCCGGTTTTAGTCGTGCAAGTCCCCAAACTATAAGACCCTGACCGAGTGCATGAGATACGATTCCGAGAGCTAACATATAGCTCCAGCCTTCGGCAGTTTGCGGCATTAGTGTTGCTTTGCTTCCAATTGCGACTAGTAAAAGTATTGGCAATGCGGCAAGACAGGTCCAGAGGTTAATTGTTATGCTGCTATGACTTGTCCGTAGTCGTTTAGCGGCGAGCAAAAACCCAGCATAGAATAAACCCGCAGCAATACCCAGACAATCACCTAAAAGGTTACCAGTACCGACATTTGCTCCAGACCACATAAGTACTGCGATACCGATGAAAGCCAACAACATGGCGATAATAAATCCTCCGCTTACTCGTTCGGAGAAAAACAACCAACCAAAAATTACTACATACAGTGGCTGGGCGTTCAAAAAAACAATAGCGTTTGCTGCGAGTGTTAGATCAATCGCCAAATGTAATGCGATTAGGTCTGCTGCAAAGAACATACCGCATAACACTAACAACCAACGATCTCTCGATTTTTTTTCAACTATGGCAGAATCGGGTTTCTTATCAAAGTATCCCCATAGTAGTAAAATTGGTATGGCCCATAACATTCGGTGAAATGCTGACGCAACGGGTTCAAGTTCACTAAAGCGAACGAAAATTGGATTAGTTGCTGTACATACAGCACCGGCTACCACGGCTAAAAGAGATGGGATAGCACTTACAGAATTTCGCTGGAGTTGGTGCGTCACGCTAACATATGCATTGCTTTATGTAGACAATTACATTGCTGGTAGATCGAATACTTCAGGTTTAAATGCTGTTAATGAACTCAGTACTTGCGCGGCCGTGCTATATCTTGATACATCCATATTTGTATCCGGTACCGCAACCACTTGCATTCCTGCAGATACACCTGCCTCGAGCCCAGCTGGGGCATCTTCAAATACCAGGCTGGATTCCGCTTTGCCACCTAGTTTTTTTGCTGCTACAAGAAAAATATCAGGTGCAGGTTTTGCCCGAGTTACTTCAGCATGATCGCTTGTGATCACCTCATCAAACAAGTTGAACCACTCTTCATGAGCAATAATTTTTAGCTTAAATAAATCCAATGTTGAACTCGTTGCTACAGCAATTGGAATATTATTTTTGTGTAGATGACGAATGAGTGCTTCTGCGCCGGGTAATGCTTTTGCCGATGGAAATTTCTCGCGTAGTAGGCTATCTCGTTCTTCAAGATATTCATCTCCGCTAATCGGTAATTCCAGTGCTTTTACGAGGTACTTAGAAGATTCCTTGGAACTGCGACCGATCATGTTAGCTTTTAGTGACCAATCAAATGTTTTGCCAAATCGGCTTACAATACTTTGTGTTACTTCGGTGTAGATACTTTCTGTATCGAGGAGTAGCCCATCCATATCAAATAGGGCCTGGGTGACCGGTTTAAAAATCGACATAGGCAAAAATTCTCTACAGCAAGGGTTTACGGGAGTTGGGTGAGTTTTTTAGATCGGCCCTATCTTTTAATGATCGTCCGATGTAGGAAAGGTGGGAATGCGCCGCATTTCGAGCCATGTCTGGATCTTTGCCGGCAATGGCTTCAAAAATGTACTGATGCTGATCGTGTATATCGTCACATGTTTTTGGGTCGGTAAGCAGTTGTTCCCAATTTTTCATCATCTGTGTATTTAACAGATCAAACAACGAGCGGGTAATGTGGGTTAATGCTGCGTTATGTGACGATTCGGCTATGGCCATATGAAAGTCGGCATCTGCCTTGGCGGATCGAAGTAGATCCTGAGCACGTGTGGCTTCGGTTAATTCGAAAAATTTTTCACGTATGCGTTCAAGATCATCTGCGGACGCGCGTATTGCCGCATAACTGGCAGCTAGTTCTTCAAGGCCATGGCGGCATTCAAGTATATCGTCAATCGCGTCCGGATTGTCTTTGATTAGATCAGCCAGTGGGTTCACAATGGAAGGTGCAAGCACATCGCTGACAAATGTACCGCCACCTTGTTTGCCCCGAACCAGTCCTTTGGCTTCGAGGATGAGCAATGCCTCGCGTACTGAAGGGCGAGAGACGCCTAATTGCTCAACTAGATCACGTTCCGATGGTAATTTATCCCTCGGTTTAAGGGTACCATTTAGAATTAACTCTTTGAGTTGATCGACAATGGAGTCTGAAATTTTAGCGGGTTTTACGGGTTTCAGAAGCATAAGCTGTATTGTGAATATAGATTATCACGATGATCTGCGAACACTTTATAGCATGTCTGACCAAATTACCAGTATGCGGTTGCTGCATGATTCTTTATAAAGTCTTTTAAAAACAAGATGATATTAATTTCATTAGTTCAATGCATAGAGAAATTTATGCTTATTATTGACAAATTATTGTCAGTCATTAAAATGGTCTGACCAATTTATAAAGAACAGGAGAAAACAATGTCCGGGATTGTCGATCGATTAGCTGATATCGATGCTCAGGAAACGGCAGAATGGCTCGAAGCCATTGATGTTGTCATTGAGCGAGAAGGCCCTGAGCGGGCACGTTTCCTATTAAAGGCCGCTATCGATAAGGCGAGTGCCTCTGGAAGTCAGCCGCCGAACTGTTCCCGAACACCTTATTTGAACACCATACCGTCCAGTGCGGAGCCAAAGTACCCGGGAAATCATGAATTGGAACGTAAGCTATATCAGGCTATTCGATGGAATGCGGTCGCTATGGTGGTTTCAGGAAACCGCAAGCCTGGAGAACCGGGTGGGCATATAGCTAGTTTTCAATCATCGGCCACCCTGTATGAAACGGGTTTTAATCATTTCTGGCGAGGCCCAGATGCTCCAGCTGGTGGAGATATGATTTTCTTTCAAGGCCACAGTTCTCCCGGTATGTATTCTCGGGCGTTTTTGGAAGGCAGATTAACCGTTGAGCAATTAGCTAACTATCGTCGGGAAGTTGGTGGTAATGGTGTTTCGTCATATCCTCACCCCTGGTTGATGCCTGACTTCTGGCAATTCCCCACTGTATCTATGGGCCTGGGGCCGATCATGGCGATCTACCAAGCTCGTTTTATGAAATATATGGAGAACCGTGGCCTTGCGCCTAAATCCGATCGGAAGGTATGGGCATTTCTGGGTGATGGTGAGACCGATGAACCTGAATCGCAGGGCGCTATTTCACTGGCTGTGCGAGAGAAACTAGATAATCTGATATTTGTTATTAATTGTAATTTGCAAAGACTAGATGGCCCGGTGCGTGGTAACGGAAAAATAATTCAGGAACTGGAAGGAAATTTCCGTGGTGCAGGCTGGAACGTATTTAAGGTTGTTTGGGGTTCTGGCTGGGATAAGTTATTGGCCAATGATCATAATGGAATTCTTAAAAAACGCATGGAGGAATGTATGGATGGAGAATACCAGTCCTTCAAGGCCAATGGTGGAGCCTTTGTTCGTGAACATTTTTTCGGTAAGTATCCTGAACTAAAACAGATGGTCGCACATATGAGCGACGACGAGATTTACTATGACCTTATGCGTGGTGGTCATGATCCACTAAAGGTCTATACAGCTTACGATGCAGCGGTTAAATCCAAAGATAAGCCGTCCCTGATTCTCGCCAAAACAGTTAAGGGGTATGGCATGGGTGAGGCAGGCGAAGGGCAAAATATCACGCACTCGCAAAAAAAGATGGCTGAAGATCAGTTGACTAAGTTCGCTGAGCGCTTTGATATACCGGTTAGCGAAAGCCAGATTGCAGGCGCTGAGCTGTATAAGCCGGCGGATGACGCGCCGGAAATGAAATATTTGCACGAACGCCGCAAAGCTTTGGGTGGTTATCTGCCGAGTCGTCGAACACATGGTGATAGTCTGAAGATACCCGGCATGGAAATGTTCTCACAACTGACTAAAGCGACCGGTGAGCGCACCATGTCTACTACGATGGCACTGGTACGGATTATGGTTGCCGTTGCGCGTAATAAGGAAATTGGACCGAGATTGGTGCCAATTGTTCCTGATGAAGCCCGAACGTTTGGTATGGAAGGTATGTTCCGACAGGTCGGCATCTACGCACCGGAGGGCCAGAAGTACACACCGATGGACGCCAAGGATATTATGCCCTATCGGGAAAAGGCTTCGGGTCAATTACTACAGGAAGGCATTAATGAAGCGGGCGCCATGTCGTCCTGGATTGCGGCTTCTACGGCTTACAGTAACTACGGCACAACGATGATGCCATTTTATATTTTCTATTCTATGTTCGGCTTTCAACGTATTGGAGATCTGGCATGGGCGGCAGGCGATTTGGGTGCACGCGGATTCCTGATCGGCGGAACGGCCGGACGCACCACACTAAATGGTGAAGGACTACAGCACGAAGACGGGCATAGTCAGTTATTCGCAGAATTTATACCGAATTGCGTATCATATGACCCGACATTTCATTATGAGCTAGCTGTAATAGTACGTGATGGTATGAAGCGTATGTTCGAAGATCAGGAGAATGTTTTTTATTACATCACTACTATGAACGAAAATTACAGTCATCCTGATATGCCAGATAATTCAGAAGATGGCATCATTAAGGGTCTGTATAAATTACAAACGGCACAAAGTAAGTGTTCTGTTCGTTTACTGGGTAGTGGCACGATTTTACGGGAATCCATTGCAGCTGCGGAATTGTTACAGCAGGATTTTGGCATTGCTGCGGATGTTTGGAGCGCAACCAGCTTAAATGAGCTTGCGCGAGATGGACGTGCATGTGAGCGGTATAATCGCTTACATCCAACCGACGAGCGAAAAATTAGTTGGGTGGAACAGTGTTTCTCTGATAGTGATGTGCCGGTAATTGCAGCGACAGATTATAAACAAAACTTTGCTGAGCAGATAAGAGCCTTCGTTCCAGCAGCTTATAGCGTACTAGGAACGGATGGTTACGGTCGCTCCGATAGTCGTGAAAACTTACGTCGATTTTTCGAGGTCGATCGCTACCATATTGTGGTTACGGCCCTTAAATCCCTATCCGATGAAGGTGACATACCGGTAGAAAAAGTTACTGAGGCAATCGCCAAGTATAATATTTACACCGATGCGCCAAACCCGGCGTTTATTTGATCAGAACGGAGTATTCAATATGAGTATGCAAGAAATACACGTACCGGATATCGGCGATTTTGATGAAGTTGAAGTAATTGAAGTGTTGGTGTCGGTGGGTGACTCGTTGGCGATTGACGATGCCATCATTACCCTAGAAAGTGATAAGGCATCGATGGATATTCCCTCGCCGGTGATGGGTAAGGTGCGGGAAATAAAAGTGAATGTTGGGGATAAGGTTGCAGAAGGAAGTGTTGTGGTAATCCTCGAAACGGCGCTAGATGCAGCGAGTAAAAGTGCGCCCGATGCAAAAACTACTGGTGAAAGTTCACCCGCAGCGGCAGTTGCACCGGTAATAGTTTCTGCGACTGCGAGCGCTCTGCCTTCATTTGATCGTGTTCATGCTAGCCCGTCAATTCGTCGCATAGCCCGCGAAAAAAACGTCGATTTAATGCAGGTGGTTGGTAGTGGTCGTAAAGGCCGGGTAACCGTAGCCGATATTGATAAGTTTCTGTCTGGTGTACGATCATCCGCACCAACAATTGCTGCGCCGATCTCATCGGGTAGCGGTGTACCACCGATTCCTACCCAGGATTTTAGTAAATACGGCGAAATTGAATTACTGCCGTTGAATAAAATAAAACGTTTAACCGGGATTAATCTGTCACGTTCCTGGTTGAATGTGCCTCATGTTACTCATAATGATGAAGCGGATATCACCGAGTTAGATCAGTTTCGAAAAAGCTTGAAGGCACAGGCCGAAAAGGATGGTGTGCGGATAACATTACTGGCATTTGTTATGAAGGCGCTCGCCGATAGTCTGCGTGCCTTTCCAAATTTCAATTCTTCATTGGACGAAACCGGCGAGAACTTGATTCTAAAGAAGTATCTAAATATCGGTATCGCCGTGGATACGCCTAATGGGTTGGTTGTGCCTGTAATTAAGGATGTAGCCAATAAAGGTATTTTTGAGCTGTCTACAGATTTAATGAGTTTAAGTGGCAAGGCGCGGGACAAGAAATTAAAACCCGCAGACATGAGTGGCGGCTCGATGACTATATCCAGTCTTGGTGGTATAGGTGGTACCTCATTTACGCCAATTGTGAATGCGCCCGAAGTCGCGATTTTGGGTTTAACGCGCTCCTATGAAAAACCTTTTCGTGGTGCAAATGACGAGATTGTATGGAAATTAATGCAACCTATGTCATTATCATATGATCATAGAGTCATCGACGGCGCAGAAGCCGCTCGATTTTCAAAATATCTGGGCGAACGTTTAACCGATATTCGTTTGCTACTGGCTTAAGGAAAATACGATGAGTAATCAACAAGATATTTTAGTTCCTGATATTGGTGATTTCGACGACGTAGAAGTAATCGAAGTGTTGGTAAGCCCGGGTGATGTGGTTGAAGTGGAAGACGCCATTATTACTTTAGAAAGCGACAAAGCATCGATGGATATTCCGGCTCCCGTGTCCGGCACCATTGGCAGTATTACTGTTGCGGTTGGCGATAAAATTTCCCAAGGTTCAGTGATTGGGACGCTGGAAGTCGCAAGCACAGTCGCCGCGGTTGATCCCCAACCTAGCGTAAAACGGTCGGCTACCAGTGATAATTCACCGGCTGATGCGGGTGGTGGTTATGGTGGGGGTCAATTGATAGATGTTCGTGTTCCGGATATTGGTGATTTTGATTCAGTCGACGTAATTGAAGTTTTGGTGTCAGTGGGCGATTCGGTTGCTGAAGAAGATGGCTTGATTACGCTCGAAAGCGATAAGGCATCGATGGATGTTCCCTCACCACAAGCAGGTGTAGTGCGTGATGTGCGTATCGCAGTTGGAGATCAAGTTTCGGTTGGCGATCTGGTGATAACTCTTGAAGTATCCACCGGCTCTGCTGCAACGGATTTGGCGTCGTCCTCATCGAATGCTGCGGCAACGCCCACGATCCAAGCCAGTCATTACGAAGGGAATGCGGATATTAGTGCACAGCTAGTTGTGCTGGGTTCAGGTCCAGGTGGCTATACCGCCGCTTTTCGCGCTGCGGATTTGGGACTTTCTACCATATTAATTGAACGCCACTCAACATTGGGTGGTGTATGCTTAAATGTGGGTTGTATTCCGTCTAAAGCATTATTGCATGCAGCCAAGGTTGTGGATGAAGCCGAAGATTTCGCGGAGCACGGCATAGATTTTGCTAAGCCGGAAGTGGATATTGATAAGTTGCGTGGATGGAAAGATGGAGTTGTTAAGAAGTTAACTGGCGGTCTGGTGGCGTTAGCCAAGCAACGTAAAGTAACCGTGGTTCATGGTACAGGGCAGTTTTTGGACGCCAACCATATTGAAGTTGTTGATAGTGATGGCAATAAAACCGTAGTCGATTTTGAAAAATGTGTTGTTGCGGCGGGCTCGGAAACAGTGAATCTCCCCTTTTTACCAGAAGATCCGCGAATTGTTGATTCGACTGGTGCCCTTGAGCTCGCGGGAATCCCCGAGCGTATGCTGGTCATTGGTGGCGGCATAATCGGTTTGGAAATGGCTACAGTCTACAGTGCTCTGGGATCAAAAATTACCGTTGTAGAAATGCTTGATGCACTGATTACCGGCGCGGATAAGGATATTGTGAAGCCGTTACAAAAACGTATCACTAAGCGGTACGAATCTATTCTGCTTAGTACCAGAGTTACCGCAGTCGAGGTTGTTGATGACGGCTTGAAGGTTACTTTTGATGGGAAAAATGCGCCCGAGCCGCAAATTTATGATCGTATATTAGTTTCTGTTGGACGCACGCCGAATGGAAAATTACTTGGTTTAGAGAATGCCGGTGTAGCCGTCGGCGAGCGAGGGTTTATTAACGTAGATAACCAACAACGCACCAATGTAAATCATATTTTTGCTATCGGTGATATCGTTGGCCAGCCGATGCTTGCACACAAGGCGGTTCATGAAGGCAAAGTAGCTGCCGAAGTATGTGCCGATATGAAAAGTTATTTCGATGCTCGAGTAATCCCTTCTGTTGCCTATACTGATCCCGAAGTTGCGTGGGTTGGGAAAACTGAAACTGAGTGTAAAGCGGAGGGTATCGCATATGGAAAAGGTGTTTTCCCTTGGGCAGCAAGTGGTCGATCTCTGGCTCTGGGGCGTAGCGAAGGCATTACTAAGGTGTTGTTCGATGAAAAAACGGATCAAGTTATTGGCGCCGGCATTGTTGGTCCAAGCGCGGGTGATTTAATCGCCGAAGTGGCACTGGCTATCGAAATGGGTTGTGATGCTACCGATCTTAGTCTCACTATCCATCCTCATCCAACTCTGTCGGAGACGGTGGCATTTGCGGCTGAAGCATTTGAAGGTACGATAACGGATTTGTACATGCCGAAGAAGAAAAAGTAGCGAGAACGATACGACTATGGCTATTACTGAAAGCGAACGACCGAAACGACCGAAGGCTGTACCGGGTGAGAAATTACGTGGTGAAGAGAAACTAGCGAGAATTCCTATCAAGGTGGCACAGCCGGCTGAACGCCTTAAAAAACCTTCGTGGCTGAAAATAAAGTTACCCAGTGCATCTGAGAGTGCTCGAGTAAAATCGTTACTTCGTAATGCGAAACTGCATACTGTATGTGAGGAAGCTGCTTGTCCGAATCTGCCCGAGTGTTTTGGCAAAGGAACAGCGACGTTTATGATTCTCGGCGATGTATGTACTCGACGTTGCCCATTTTGCGAAGTAGCTCATGGTCGCCCGTTGCCTGCTGATGTTAAGGAACCCATTAATCTTGCGCAAACCGTAAAGGATATGGCGCTTAAGTATGTGGTTGTTACATCGGTAGATCGCGATGATTTACGTGATGGTGGCGCTCAACATTTTGCTGATTGCATACGTTCTATACGTGATATAAATCCGGGCATACGAGTTGAAGTGTTGGTGCCCGATTTTCGTGGTCGTATGGAAATTGCTATCAAGATTCTTGCTGAAGAGCCGCCTGAAGTTTTTAATCACAATCTTGAAACTATTCCGCGGTTATATAAACAGGCTAGACCCGGCGCTGATTATGCGTGGTCACTCGATTTGTTAAAACAGTACAAGGCCAAGCGACCTGATATTCGAACTAAATCCGGTCTAATGGTGGGCCTTGGTGAGACTAACGATGAGATTGTCGAGGTAATGCGTGATTTGCGAGACCATAATTGTGACATGCTTACTATTGGACAATATTTGGCACCCAGTCAGCATCATTTGCCAGTAGAGCGGTACGTTACACCTGATGAGTTTGAGTGGTTCAGAAAAATTGGATTGGAGCTTGGTTTTAGTCATGTAGCGAGCGGGCCATTTGTACGTTCCAGCTACCATGCAGATCTACAGGCCGATGGTGTAGATGTCAGTAAATTATAGTTTATTGCGTCTTTTGATACTTCCTTTTACAGGTGTCGATTCATAAAATTCAACGACCTATGTTTACAAATGGTCGTTTGTCAGGCATAATTTGTTGCACTGCACAATAAATTAATTGTCTTTCTTGTTTTATCAATTTATTCCATTTGCCTACATTCAACAAAATGGCGCTGGAACACATATTTCGGAGAACATTCATGGGTAATGAAGCTGTAATTGTCGCTGCGTCGCGCACTGCAATTGGTACTTTTGGTGGTAGTCTTGCGGGTACACCTGCCCATGAATTGGGTGCCACAGTAATTAAAGCACTGCTTGAGCAGACCGGTGTCGAACCTGCCCAGGTTAGCGAAGTGATACTAGGTCAAGTGCTTACGGCCGGAGTTGGACAGAATGCAGCTCGTCAGGCATCAATCGCTGGAGGCTTACCGAATGAAGTTCCGGCAATGACCATAAACAAGGTTTGTGGCAGTGGATTAAAAGCGGTATCCCTTGCCGCACAAGCTATTCTTTGTGGCGACGCCGAAGTTGTTATTGCCGGCGGACAGGAAAATATGAGTCTTTCTGCGCACGTTTTGCCTAAGTCGCGTAACGGTCAAAAGATGGGCGACTGGAAATTACAGGACACCATGATTGTTGACGGTTTATGGGATGCATTCAACAACTACCATATGGGTACGACAGCAGAAAACGTGGCAGAGAAATATTCTCTTGATCGTAATAGCCAGGATGAGTTTGCGGCTGCATCCCAACAAAAGGCCATAGCCGCTCAGGAAGCCGGTAACTTTAACGATGAAATTGTTCCGGTTGTCATTCCGCAACGGAAAGGTGATCCGATTGTCTTTGCACAGGACGAATATCCGCGTGCTGGCACTACCGCGGAATCCTTAGCGAAGTTGAGGCCGGCCTTCTCTAAAGATGGCACGGTTACTGCTGGAAATGCCTCTGGGCTTAATGATGGCGCTGCAGCTGTTATGGTTATGAGTGCGAAAAAAGCCGCTGAATTAGGTCTTGAGCCATTGGCTCGTATTAAAGCCAGCGCCAGCGCCGGAGTAGATCCAGCCATCATGGGCACAGGCCCAATTCCCGCATCACGTAAGTGTCTGGAAAAAGCCGGCTGGAGTGTAGACGACCTGGATCTTGTCGAGTCTAACGAAGCATTCGCTGCGCAGTCCCTGTCGGTCAATTGCGATTTGGAGTGGGATACCAGTAAAGTGAATGTAAATGGTGGAGCAATTGCTCTGGGACACCCAATTGGTGCGTCCGGCTGCCGTATACTGGTCACCTTACTACATGAAATGAAGCGACGTAATGTCAGCAAAGGTTTAGCTACACTATGTATTGGTGGTGGTCAGGGTGTTGCCCTTGCCGTTGAGCGGTAAATAAATTAATCATTTTGAAATTTTTGGAGAATATTTATTATGTCTAGAGTTGCTATAGTAACCGGTGGAACCCGGGGTATTGGTGAAGCTATATCTATTGCCTTAAAAGCTGCGGGTCATACCGTAGCTGCAACCTATGCAGGCAACGATCAGGCCGCACAGCGTTTCACGGATCAAACCGGCATTGCAACCTACAAATTTGACGTAGCAGATTTTGATCAATGCTCAGCGGCAGTTGAAAAGATTACTGCGGATTTGGGTGATGTTGAAATCCTTATTAATAACGCTGGTATTACTCGTGATGGCACCATGCATCGTATGAGTTTTGATCAGTGGAATGCTGTATTGCAAACCAATTTATCATCCTGCTTCAACATGAGTCGCCTGGTTATTGAAGGAATGCGTGAACGTACATTCGGACGTATTGTTAATATTGGTTCGATAAACGGTCAAGCGGGACAGTATGGTCAAGTTAATTACGCTGCTGCTAAATCTGGTATTCATGGATTTACCAAGGCTCTCGCTCAGGAAGGTGCAGCGAAAGGCGTTACAGTTAATGCAATTGCACCAGGCTATGTTGAAACCGATATGGTTCGTGCTGTTCCAGAAAAAGTGCTTGAGAAAATTGTTGCTCGTATCCCGGTTGGTCGTCTCGGCCAGGCAGAAGATATCGCTCGCGCGGTTATGTTTCTAGTTGCCGAAGAAGCTGGATTTATATGTGGTTCAACATTGTCTATTAATGGTGGACAGCACATGTACTAAATGGGTTTATCTGCTATCAATCCTTATTGATAGCAGAGCCTGTTCGGTCGTTTATTTATGACCGATTGTAAAATTATTTTGACCTGAGATATCTTTGCCTCGGATTAGAAAGAGGGGTCGTTCTCCATAGTCATGTGCCATGTGTGGAGCGGTCATTTGTTGACCACGTAAATGATTGTAAAAACTACTGGCCGGCATTAAACGGACAATGAATGCCGCTCGGCGTTTGTTCGTCGTATTGGGTTCGGAACCATGGATCATATAAACATCATGGAACGACACTTGGCCGGCCTCAAGAAGTAAGGGTTCTGCTGTGGCTGGATCGAAGTGTTGCGCATCGCAAACTTGATTGATTACCAAATTCTCATTCTCCTCCCAATGATGGCTGTAGGTGGTATGTGCCTTATGGGATCCGGGAATAAATGTCATTGGTCCGTTTTCCATAGTTACATCGTCTAATGGAATCCAGATGGTTAGAGTTTCTAGAGGCTCAATCGGGTAATAATCTCCATCCTGATGCCATGGTGTGGCTTTACCACAGTGCGCCGGTTTGCCAAAAATAGTTGTGCCCCACAGAATAATGTCTTCGCCGATTAGTTGGGCGGCGATGTCCAGCAATTCTGGCTGAGTGGCAAATTCTAAAAATCTTCGTGAGCCCTTTACGCCCTGTGCACCTGGGTTTTCAAGATGAGGGCCCAACATAATATCGGAGGTTATGCTCGGATTACGATCCAGTAGCGCTTGATATTCGGTGCGCATGTCGTTTAGTAACACTTCCGGAATTCGGAGTTTCGGTATCAAGTAACCCTTTTCCTTATAGTGGTTTAGTTCGTTAGCGGTGAGTTTTGTATTATTTGAATTGTTCATTTGTTTTCCGAGTCAGGAGCCCATTATCATATCGCCGTTGAGGATAATAAATACTTCATCAGTGGTGCCATGTTGCTGCCAGATAAATTCCCCTTGAAGCTTAACAAGCTTGAATTGATAGTCATACATCTCGTCAACTACGTTAGGTGCCCAATGTTTGCTAAATAATGCCAGTTTTTGTGTAAAATTAACTGCTTCAGCTGACATTAGGGTCTCTTAACTATTTTTCGATAAATGAAGGATATGACTATGGAATAATATTCTCAACAATTATGAAGAATATTTTGTGTTTCAGTAGGCTCAACCATAAGGGGCTGAAGGCTCGTCAATAGCGTCATCCATATCAAGGCAACTGTTATGAAATTAAATAAAGAACAATTAGAAGAATTTGATCAACAAGGATATCTTTTTATGCCAAATTGTTTTTCAAAAGACGAGGCAGCATTACTCAAACAAGCCGCTACTGATGTATATGCGATGGAGCGAGAAGAAGTGTGGCGTGAAACCAGTGGCGTTGCACGTACCGCCTTTGCAGCGCACACCTACAACGATACTTTTCGTCGATTGGGCGCCCATCCACGTCTTATCGATCCGGTGATGCAGCTTGTTGATGGCCCGGTATACATGCACCAATACAAAGTGAATGCTAAAGCCGCATTCGATGGCGATGTCTGGCAATGGCATCAGGACTATGGAACATGGAAGCGGGATGATCAAATGCCTGAGCCTAGGGCAATGAATATTGCGGTATTTATTGATGATGTTACGGCCGCCAATGGACCGTTATTATTCATACCGGGCAGTCATAAACAGGGCGTTTTTGATGCGGGTCATGATCTGGAATCTACTAGCTATCCACTATGGACACTGGATCGTGAAATGGTAAGCAAATTGGCTGACAGGGGTGGTTGTGTTGC
>Ga0213861_10000822_pt1 | contig 27758 bp, 32 predicted proteins | sample PICome_4_FD_160110 | JGI IMG/M metagenome (GOLD analysis project Ga0213861, IMG submission 160110) | Coastal seawater microbial communities near Pivers Island, North Carolina, United States - PICO131 | ecosystem: Environmental > Aquatic > Marine > Coastal | place: USA: North Carolina... | reverse complement strand
GTGAGCTGAGTTTGGCTCGCAGTGTGATGCGTGATTATGGCAATTTGAGTAGCCCTAGCGTTCTAGTGGCATTAGAGCGATTTCTTGAGCAAGTTGAATCAGACGTATCAGGTGCATCAGATGTTGAGCATGTTTGGATGTGTGCCTTTGGCGCTGGGTTTTCGGCCCACAGTTGTGAGTTGACGCGTCTACCATAAGACCTTGTCCAGATGGAGCTGATGTGATCAGAGCTTTTCGTGGTTGCAGAGCGTAAGGATTGGTTCAGCGTATCATCAGCGATGAAATATCTTTTGAATCCTTTGCTCTGTGCAGCGTTACTGCTTCTTAGCAGCTGTATTGATGGCGATGAGGAAATATTTCTCCGTGCAGACGGAGGTGCTCGGGTGTTGGCTATCTACCGTGTGCCTACGTTGTTGCTGTCAGTTCAAGATGCTGAAGATCTGAGGTCGAGTATTAAGAAAGAGGTCGGCAGCGCAAAAAACCTCAAGTTGCTCACCAATAAGGTTGAAAAGCAAAAGGGGAGCCGAGTCATCACTTTTGAAATTGAGACTGATGATGTCATGGCTTTGGAAGGAGTCCTCGCTGAGCATGACCCCGCCCTTCAAATGAGTAAGGGTGACAAAATTTTACATGCGATTATTGGACGCATGGTGGTCAATATTGAGGGGCTTAGTGTTGAGCTCATCCGAGAGGTTCAATTAGAGCCATTATTAGATGAGTATCTTGGGTCCAACGGAGCATCGATGCTGGGGGATTCAACATTTCGCTACACAGTCCACCTGCCCGATGCCGTTGAGAGCAGTAATGCCCATGAGGTTCTCAATGAGGGGAGAACCCTCAAGTGGACTCATAAGTTGATTGATAACAGCACATCACCCATCATCATGACCTTGACTGTTCCCATCCCCATTCCTTGGTGGGTGTTCGTCTTAGTTGTATTGTTTCTAGCGGCAACTATTTGGAGCTGTTATGTCCTGATGGCTCGCAGGCGTGCTCAGAAATACGCTGCTGGCAGCAAAAAATAAAAAACCCCGCGCCGAATTCTCAGAGCGAGGTTGAAATGTGTTACGCTAAAACCTTGATGGTTTTACTTCACGCCTTTTTTACTGAGGCGAGTTCCTTTGGTTGCGCCTTGGCGTGCCTTGAACTTAGGGTTGCTCTTACAGATGACGTAGAGGGTGCCTTTGCGCTTTACGACTTGGCAGTCTTCGTGGCGCTTCTTCATGGATAAAAGAGATGAGAGAACTTTCATAATGGAAATGGGTTACAGAGCTTAAATGGGTTACAGAGCTTGTTTGGGTTGCAGGTTTAAATCCGATATCTGTGTTTGGATTCTGCTGTCTGTCGAATGAAAGATGGTGAAAGAATCACTGCTCTCAGACGACTAGGGAGGCGCAAAATACTCGGATTCGGTTCTGTGTAAAGTCTATTTCAGGGAAAAATAAGAGGTGTTTTTATATTTTTACCGCAATCACTGATATTATTCCCGGAGCACCACTTAGAGCCTGGATGATTTCCTGCCCTGGAGCTGTGTCCAATTCAATGACATTGAGAGCATCTCCTGCGGTTTTGTTGCGGGCGAGTGAGAGGTTGGCGATATTGAGCCCCGCCGCCCCAAGAGAACTGCCGACAAGTCCGACAATACCAGGACGGTCATCATTGCGAACAATAAGGAAATGGCCCTTGATGTTGGTATCCACAAAGAGGTGGTCGATTTCAACGATTCGTGGTGATTTACCGATAATAGTGCCTGAAACACGGAATTTTTTGCCGTCTTTGGTAAGCTCTGCGACAATGAGCTCGCTGTATTCGGTTTTGGCATTGATGACAGAGTCAATCAGTTCCAAGCCCATATCATGGGCAACTGCCGGAGAATTGACAATGTTGACCTGGCCCTCGGGACGCGCAGCCTCAAGGTATCCGGTAAGTGCCGTGCGAGAGATCAGGGCGGTATCTTTCTCGGCTATTTCTCCGTGATAGGAGATGCGCAGAGAGTCGGGATTGGCGGGTCCTAATTTGGCAAGAAATTTGCCAAGGGAATTGGCGAGATCGAGGTAAGGGCTGATTTGTTGAAGCGCTCCTGCGTCGAGTGAAGGCATGTTGATGGCATTGCGAATTTCTCCCGTGGTGAGGAAATCACGCAATTGTTCTGCAACTTGGATGCCGACATTTTCCTGAGCTTCATTAGTAGAGGCTCCGAGGTGTGGTGTGAACGCAATGTGTTTTTCCTGCCCAAAAAGAATATGATCAGCTGCAGGGGGTTCGTCTTCAAAAACGTCAAGTCCACAGCCGGCTATATGGCCTGAATCGATGGCGGCTTTCAGGGCCGGTTCGTCAATGAGTCCGCCGCGAGCGCAGTTGACGATCAGGGCGCCCTTGTTCATGAGGGCAAGTCGATCGGTATTGATGATGTGGCGCGTGTCGTCGGTGAGTGGAACGTGGAGCGTGACAACATCAGCGCCTGTGAGCGCCTCGTCTGGGCTGGCAGCGAGCTCGACTTTCAATTGATCGGCCCGGGCTTGGGTGAGGAAGGGGTCGTAAGCGACAACCTGCATGCCAAAAGCTTGAGCGCGCTTGGCAAACTCTGCTCCAATGCGGCCCATGCCAATGACGGCGAGGCGCTTTTCATTGAGCTCAATTCCGGCATAGGCCTTGCGGGCAGCTTTGAAGTTGCCTTTCAGGACTTCAGCATGGGCAGGGCCGATATTACGCGCAGCAGAAAGCATGAGAGTGAAAGCAAGCTCAGCGGTGGAGATGGTGTTACCCGTGGGCGTGTTCATGACGATGACACCGTGGTTGGTGGCTGAGTCACGATCAACGTTGTCAACGCCTACACCAGCTCGGCCAACGGCCTTGAGTTCGGTGGCTGCAGCAAGAACATCAGCTGTGACCTTCGTTTGGGAACGAATAATCAGACCATGGTATGCTGGAATAATCTTGATGAGCTCCTCCGGGCTCAGGCCGGTGTTTACATCCACTTCCAAATCTGGGTGATTACTCAGTAGTTCAACACCCTTGTCTGAGATGGGGTCCGATACGAGGATACGTTTTTTCGCCATGCCGCGCGTGTAATGTCAGAGCCCGCAATTGTCAAAGCATAGCGAATTTATTTATCGTCATAACAAGATAATGTTCATCAATCCTCGCTCATTTTATCATCTCCAGAACCATGAACTTACTACCAAGCATCGCTGGGTGGGTCAGGGTTTGAAACTGACGTAACAGTGCGGGAGCTTCATCGAGTTCATCGAACTTGGCCTCAATATCGATGAGCCAGTCCCTGGCGTGTGCAGTGAGATAGCTTGCTTGAGAGGATAAGGTGGGTTTTGAAAAGCCTGCAGCTTCCAATGCCTCTGTGATGCGACAAAAATCAACGTGGCAGGTAATATCAAGCTCGCCAGGGCACTCCAAAGGATTATCTGACTTTTGATGCCGATAGTATGTTTGTAATGTGCCGCTAATGCGACTGGGGTGGTAGTAATCCTCCGCACGATAACCGTAATCAATGGTTATGATTAGTCCTGACTTGAGCGCTGCTGAGGCTTGTTGGGCCAAGTCTGGTATCCCTGGGCTGAACTCGGTGAGATACTCATTTGGAAATGCGGGCCCTAACGATTGGCAGAAATTGGCCAGTTCGGGGCCATGAATTGCCTTTTCACTGAATTTCAGTTCGCCATTGCACTCCTCCACATAAAGCTGCTGCCATTTTCCATGTGTAAATTTGATCAAGTCTACCGGAAAGGCATCGATGAGTTCATTGGATATCACGGCACCATGATCGGCTTTAATATCCGTGAGCGAACGGTGAGAGGAAAACTTTCCTTTGAAATGATCTGAGAGTTTCGCTTCCTGCTCTCGCTGCATATGCTCACTGGCTTCCACTAAGTGGTAGTGCACAGCATCAAAAAATTCAGGTGACTGCGCTTGGATTTCACGCAAAATATCAGCACAGAGCGCGCCGTTGTGTGCGCCGGGCTCAATGATGGAAAAGGAGCTGGGCATGTTCACTTGTTGCCAGAATGCAATAAGTCGGCGCGCTAGAATCAAGCCGAAGCAGCGGCCCACGCTAACGCTAGTAATGAAATCACCTTCTTTACCTACTGTTTGGGAGTCCGAGGTGTAGTATCCATGATCTTCATCAAAGAGCGCCATTTCCATATAATCGCGGAATGAGATAGGGCCGTTCTGCCTGATCAGGCGACCTATTTTATCCCTCAGCGGGTTATTGCCGTTTGTGAAAGCTGGGGTTGCCATTGCTTGCTTCTAAGGGTATGGATATAAAAAGTTGTTGGAGAGCGGGATCTCTGGTGTCACCGCTGCCATCAAACATGTTTTAGCAATGGTTGAAAAGCATATCAGTAATGGATGTAAGTAATGGCAGAGCTCGTGCTAGCACGGGCAACAAGCGTCGTAAACAGCGATTCTTCAAGCTAAAATGGCTGCTGTATCTTTTTGTCATTGGCTTGATCCTGGCGATCTTGGCTTATTTTGTTTTTGAGCAGCAGACGCAGAAATTTCGCGATCGGGCTGAAATTTACAATCTCGATGAGATAGACAATGTTGAGGTGAAGAGCCTCATCCTAGATCGCAAGGGTCGTGAACTGGGTCGTATTTTTGTTGAGAATCGCGATAAGATGAGCATCAAGGATGTGCCGAAGGTGATGATTGATGCCTTGGTTGCAGGTGAAGATCAGAGGTTCTTCCAGCATGATGGGGTTGACCGAATTGGTGTGATTCGTGCTGTCTATATAAACCTAAAAGCGGGGCGCCAGACCCAAGGAGCCAGTACTCTTACCCAGCAGCTGGCCCGCAACGCATTTCATCTCAAAGAAGAAGCCGATAAGCGAGGTGAGGGCGGCTTGGAGCGCAAGGCTGTTGAGGCCTTCCTCGCTTTGCGCATTGAAAAAGCATACAGTAAGGAGAAAATCCTCGAATTTTACCTCAATCGTATTCCCTTCGGAAGTGGCTTCTACGGCATCCGATCAGCGTCTCTTGGTTACTTTGGAAAGGAGCCACGTGATCTCTCTGCGATGGAGTGTGCATCACTTGTTGGCTGCATCAAAAATCCTACCAGGATTTCCCCGCTCAATAATGTAAAGGAAAACAAAAAGGCGAGGGATCAGGTGTTGCAGAGGATGGTTGACGAGGGTTTTATTTCTTCCAAGGAGGGCAAGATATACAAAAACACACCTGTGGTTGTGAGACCAAATCCAATCCGCCGAGGCACCTCCCATCTCTATGAGAGAATTGCTAATGCTGTCCGTTCTCGGCTTGGCGAAGATGCTCTCACTGAGGGAGGATTCAAGATCTACACCACCATCGACCTCGATGTTCAGCAGGCGATAGAAAGAAGTCTTTTGAGGCAACTCTCTATTGCTGAATCGCATGAACTCTATGAGCAACCGCTTTATGATTCATATCGCAAACGAGACGGTAAGCCCAATTACCTTCAGGGGGCAGGCTACATGATCGATAATGAGAGCGGCTCTGTATTAGCCTATATTGGCGGTAGGGATTTTACACATAGCCAGTACGACTTTGTAGAGTCGGGCAGTAAGCCCTCAGGCACTGCGTTTTTTCCATTCATCTACACGGCGGCGCTTGAAAATGGAATGTCACCTGTCACAAGACTAATAGATCGCCCCATGGATAATCGCGCGGTGATGGTTGATGGGCGTGAGGGTATTCTAGGAGAGTGGGGCATGGAGACTTTGCAACCAAAGTATGAGGGCGACATCAGTATGCGTCGGGCCATGGAGGTTTCCAAAATTGCCGCGTCTGTTCGCTTAGGAAAAGAAGTCGGCTTGGCTCGAGTGATGGAGACAGCTCGTAAGTTTGGACTCTCTCTCCCAGAAACAAAGCTGCTAGCACGGATGCTTGTCGGCGCCGATGATGTTTCGCTTCCTGAGATGGTAAATGCATACGCAACCTTTGCGAGGGTTGGTTATGCACCTAAGCCCGCTTATTTTATTGATCGAGTTGTTGGGCCTAAAGGAATTATTCGTTACAAAGCAATTGATACGGGTAGTGATGGCGACAAACGTGTTATTAGCCGTGAAACTGCCTATATTATGAATAGCATGCTTCAGAGTTCCTTGACAGAGGGCACGGGTAAATCAGGCATTGCAGAATTGGTCAGTGATCCATCCCTTGCTGGTAAAACCGGAACAAGCTATGATTTCGCTGATAATTGGTTCATCGGATACAACAGCCGAGTTACTTGTGGTTTGTGGATGGGGTTTGTGCATGGCTCGAGAAAAGCTATTTACACGGGAGCATTCAGCAGGGAGACATTATTACCTGTTTGGGTGAAGGCTATGAATGCAGCCTTGCCAGATTTTTCAGGTCGAGAAATGACGCAGCCCAACTCAGTATCTCGCCTAGAAGTTTGCTCTGTCACAGGTTTGCGGGCGACACGCTATTGCCAGAAATACCAACGGAATGTGCTTACTGGTGCCGAGTCGTATCAATCAACAACGGTCGAGGAACTTTTCACCGCGGAATCTAAGCCTACAGGCTATTGTGACGAGCATGGTGTGGTTGACCCAGCCATTGTAAAACACGATGACTTTGATTCCGATAAGAAGCAAGTTAGCCGCTCTCTTGTTATTCCTATCCAACCCAAGCAGCCGCTTTTGCTCGGTGGTGATCCCTATGGTACCGAGCAGCCAGATTTTGCTCCCAGAGAGCAGCAATCAGCTTATCAGAATAGTGTCATGATGAACTTTGATCAGCTCGATTTTGAAGACAGGGCTGCAGGAATTGTGCTAGATCGTCCCCAGCGCATAGAAATTTCTGAAGATTAGGCTAAGCTTAATCTGCTTTTATATGTCCATTTAGCACAACTGCTGACTTGAGTTTTTATTCTCACTAGAACATTGTTTTTTTATGCCCGAGGCAGGTAAAGCAAAACAAAATTGGGAAGGGCTAGTATGCCCAGTTTGCCGTTTTGTCTTTCGCGTGCCGATGAATCACGATGGAGCTGGGGCGGTTTGTCCGGCTTGTGCTCATCTTCTGCAAATCCCGAGTGTTGATCAGCGCAGGATGGCGATAAGGGCTAGAGTGCAGACATCTAGCAAGGCATCGTTTTCGAGACGTGAAATGAAAAAGGGCATCGGCGAAGTGGTGCCTAAGAAAGCATCCGAGGATGCTGGTAATGATATAGCTGAAGATGGCGTTCCAGTTGATGATCCGAATCCTCTTGATGTGAGCTTGCCAGCTAAGCAGATGGCAGATTATTCTTACGAGGAGGACGATGATTTCCCTGGGTTACCAGCTTGGGAGCAAGCCCGCCCAGCCGCTGTATCAGAGCCGATCAGCGCACTCACGTGGATTCTTAGCGGGTCACTACTGGGTGTGAGCATTGTGGTAGTGAGTATTTGGTTGATGGTTCAGTCCATCGATGAGGACATTCGTTACGATACATCAGATGTGGTAGCTGAGCCACAAAAGGATATTGGTTCAATCGATACTCGGCAGGCGAGGGAGAGTCGCGTGATGAAGGAGTCAAAAAAAGTAGTCGTTGAGTTCCTTGAAGCTAAAACAGAAGCCGATGTGGAGGGGCTCATTCGAACTCCAGATATTTCAATTCCCCGCATGCGAGCATGGTATGATAGAGATCCTTGGGTCACTCCAGGAGTGAGAGTTGTGGGTCATAAAAATAATATCATCATTAACGGTGATACCATTACCATGGATGTGCAGCTCGACAATTTTGACATCAAAAAAATAGCGGTGGTGAAGACGGTAACTGGTTACAAAATTGATTGGGAAAGCTGGGTGGCATGGTCATCAGTAAATTGGCAAGAGCTGTTTGATCTTCGGCCGACTGATCCTATTGAAGTCAGGGTGCTGTGCAAACGTGTGAACTATTACAATAGAGTTTTCGATGATAGCGCTAAGTGGTTTGCTGTCCGGCTTTCACATCCAGATTCCGATAAGTCAATCTATGGATATATTGATACAGAATTGCCTCAATTTCATCGGTTTATTACAGACCTCGTTAGAGAAAAAGAAGTCTCTGCGATCCTCAAAATCAGGTATCCCCAAAATAGCCCGGTGGGCAATCAGGTGTCTATCATTGAGCACATACAATCTGGATGGGTTCGCCCTGCTACATCAAATCATGAAGCAGAGTCCTCTAGCGCACACTAATGAAGTGGGCGTAATCAGTTTGTATCATTAAGAACCTCTAAAACACTATGGACACTAGGGAAATACCTTCTACCTATGATAAAGCACTTCGTATCAACCTTGATGAAGAGAAATATGGCACCTTTGCTGAGATTGGTGCTGGCCAAGAGGTAGCCAATTGGTTTTTTCGAGCATCTGGCACTGCTGGGACGGTGGCAAAAACCATATCCGCTTATGACATGACAATGAGCGATGCCATCTACGGTAAGTCCAAGCGCTACGTCTCACGGGATCGGCTCAATGCGATGCTCGAGTATGAATACAATTTGCTCGTCGAGCGATTGAACAAGAAGCGCGGTTCTGACTCCGCCTTTTTTAGTTTTTCTAATACCGTGCGTGCCCGTGGCTACCAAGACACAGGTGAATGTCATGGCTGGCTGGGAATTAGGCTCCAGCTCGGCCCCCAAGAGGATCCATGCCAGATACTTATTCACGTGCGTTTACTTGATGATGAGAATTTTGACCAAATGGAGGCACTGGGCATCATTGGCGTTAATCTCATTTACGCTGCTTTTTATCATCGTGATCGACTGTCTATCTTCGTTGATTCACTTATGGACGGGTTGACCAATGATCGCGTTGAAGTGGATATGCTGAAGTTTAGTGGTGAAGGCTTTAAAATGATTGATAACCGGCTTTGTCATCTTCAGTTGGTGAACAGCGGACTCACTGCAGCGGCGATGTTTTTACCGAATGGTGAGGTGGTTCAGCCTGCCGAAGCGCTCTACAACAGGCCAATCATCCTGCTTCGTGGTAGTTTTAACCCGGTAACCAATCTGCACCTCGACATGCTTTGTCAGACTCGTGATGAGTTTAGTAAGGTTCTGGATGTGGAGCAACAAGGCAATGCGGTCGAGCTATGTGAGATTTCCATGAACAACCTATTGCGCGAAGGAGTTGGTGATGACGCGGGCGAGGTTGACCATCTCGCTTTCCTTGACAGGGCAGACGCTCTTCAGGCACTCGGAAAGACGGTTCTTGTTTCCCGTTGTCCTGAGTTTCACCGCATTGCCAGTTATTTGAGTCGATACACAACTAGCCCTATTGGCATTGTGCTTAGCATCGGGCTGCTCAATGAGCTATTCAAAGCAAAGTGGTCAGAGGGTTTAGCTGGGGGAATCCTCGAATCTTTTGGTAGACTTTTCAAACATGGGCTCTCGCTTTATGTCTATCCGTGGGGGAATCGAAAGGGTGGCGAGTTGGTAACTGCTGAAAATTTCCAGACTCCGGAGAACCTACAGTATTTATACAGACACTTCCGTGAAAATGGTATGATTCATGCCATTCCGTGTGGAGACGAGGAGCTGCTCAAGTATACTGGACGGGATATTCAGAGAATGATTGCCGCCGGTGATGAAACATGGAAGACTCTTGTTCCTGAGCAAGCTCATCGGGCTGCTCTTCACTCGGACTAAGCAGAGTGCATTCACGATTTTAACGCTATCATTTTATGTCTTGGGGAGATGTCAGAGGTCTTTTACAATACGTACCACAATTCCGTGGTAAGGTTTTTGTAGTCGTTGTCGATTCCCCTGTGCCAGCACTTGCTGAAGTGATGCTCAACTTGGTGAGCTTGCAGAACATCGGTGTGCAGCTCGTCATTGGCAGCACGATCCACAAACATGATGAAATTTTGGATCGTGCCGTTGAGGCTGAGCTGAAATGTCACCATGCTGTGGTAAATTTAAATGCAGCTCCGGCTGATATCTGTGAGGCTTTAGGACGCGGCCAGGCCATTATTATTGATCTTGAAGCTCAAGATTCACTGTCTCATGAAGTTGCGGTATTTGCCCGCACAATAGCAGCTTCTAAACTTATTCTTCTTCAACCATGTGAACAGGCGCAGCTGGCTCAAGGTGCTGTGCGTGCCTCGGATCTTGAATCCACGGGGGATGGTCAGCCTGCAATACTTCTGGCAGCCGCAGAAGCCTGTAAGCTCGGTATTTCGCGTATACATATCCTGGATGGCACGGACCCAGCAGCGCTACTTAGTGAGCTGTTTTCCAACGAGGGTGCAGGCACCATGGTTTATGCGGACAGCTATCGTGTTATCCGTCCGCTGCGTGAAGAAGATATTGTCGAGCTGCTAGGCATGATTGGAAGATCGGTTCGCAATACCTGTCTCGTTCCGCGAGACTATGCAGATATCGAAAAGCATCTCGCAAATTACTCTGTGATGGAGATCGATGGCAATGTTGTGGGCTCGGTAGCGCTTCTCAGTTACCCAGGCTGCCAAGCCGCCGAGCTTGCTTGTTTGTATGTTAAGCAGAGCCATGAAGCACTAGGCTATGGCGCTGAACTTGTGCAGCATGCTGAGCAGTTGGCACTGGAGCAAGGGGCCACATCTGTTTTTGCTCTGACCAATCGAGCTGCGGGCTTCTTTCAAAGCCAACTTAGTTATCAAGAGCTACCCCTAGAAGGGATTCCGGCAGAACGTCGTGAGCAACTCATCGCTAGTGGTCGTGATTCCCGGGTATTTGGTAAGGTTTTTAATTTGTCATAAAAATATCCGTATCCTTGATTTTCAATGGTTTGACCTAATATGTCATCAAAGGTGTAAGTTTTTTCTTTTCGTCATAATATTCTTATAATGTCGCGCCTACTGATTAACCTTGGAGTTTGGTCGCAATATCAATTTGCAAGTTATGTCTTTGCAAATATCTAGAGGCTAGTAAACTTAATACCCTTCATGAATATAAGCTACATTATCCTCGCCCACGAGAGTCCATTCCAATTGAGGCGATTGGTTGATCGGTTGGCTAGTCAACAGGTTTACTTTTACATACACATTGATAAGAAGGTTGATATCCAACCTTTTTTTGATGCTTTGTCAGATTTTGAGAATGTTCGTTTTGTGAGTAATGACGATCGCGTAAAATGCAGATGGGCAGGTATTGGGATCGTCTTGGCGACTCTTTGCTGTATGCGTTATGTAATTGAGGATAAACGTGATGGTCACTGTATACTTATAAGTGGGCAGGATTATCCGATTGTTAGTAATGCAGTTATTGCTGATTTTTTTCAGCGCAATAAAACAAAAAACTACATCAATTGTGAGCCATTTCCGCGGCAAATTTGGAAAATTGAGAATGGAGGTTGGAATAGATTGAATCATTATTATTATCAGCTAAACGACAAAAAATACGCATATGTATCACTGCCATCTCTCTGGGATCCTACGTTTTACAAACATTTTTTAGGAAATATGCGTAGGATCGGTAAATTGCTTGTCAGTAGACAACTGCCTTATCAGATACTTAAAAGAAGGGACACATCTCATATCTTGTCTCCCTATGGGGGGCATGCATGGTGGGCTTTGACAATCAACACGCTGCAGAAAATGATTTTGTTTTTGGACGAAAATGCAGAGTATTTAGCATTTTTTGATCATGTGCACGCCTCGGACGAAATCATTTTTCAGTCTTTAGCGCGTAAATTAATTCCGGAAGATGAAATCTTGCCATGTCTCACATATACGACTTGGATTGAAGGTGGTTCATCTCCTTGCATCTTCGGCGAAGGAGACTACGCGGAGTTGAAAAACCTAAATGGTGAGTTTTTGTTTGCACGTAAATTCAGTGAGGCAGAAGACGTCACCATTATGAATATGATCGATCAGCATTTGATCTCATAACGTACTGCCAATATAATCGAAATAATCAGCGGTTATAATTACAAAAAAACGCCGACTCTTTCGAGCCGGCGTTTGATTGAATGATTGAGTATAGAATTTATTTATTCTTCTCTTCCTCGCGCTTTTTGACTTCAGCGATGACTTCGTCAGCGACGTTCTTAGGACAAGCTGCGTAGTGGGAGAACTCCATGGAGAACTGGCCACGACCAGAGGTCATGGTGCGTAGGTCGCCGATGTAACCGAACATGTCGCTGAGCGGGGCGTCTGCTTTGACACGGATGCCCGTAGGTGTGCGCTCTTGCTCCTTGATCATGCCGCGACGGCGGTTGAGGTCACCGATGACGTCACCAACATTGTCTTCTGGGGTGAAGACGTCTAGCTTCATGATGGGCTCGAGTAGCTGAGGGCCCGCCTTCGGGATGGACTGGCGGTAGGCGGCCTTGGCTGCGATCTCAAATGCAATCGCAGATGAGTCAACAGCATGCTGGGCACCATCAACGAGAGTCACTTTGAAGTTCAAGCAGGGGAAGCCAGCGAGGACACCCTTATCCTTGGAGAGCTTGAAGCCTTTTTCAACAGCAGGCCAGAATTCTTTCGGCACGTTGCCGCCAACCACTTTGGATTCGAATTCGAAGTCAACGCCTTCCTCGGGATCGAGAGGCTCGATGATGTAGTCGATCTTACCATACTGACCTGAACCACCGGACTGCTTCTTGTGCGTGTAGGAGTCTTCGATGCGCTTGGTGATGGTCTCGCGGTAGGCAACCTGTGGCTTACCGACAATAACTTCACAGCCGTGGGTACGCTTGAGAATGTCCACCTTAATGTCGAGGTGAAGCTCGCCCATTCCTTTGAGGATGGTTTCGCCTGAATCGAGGTCAGTTTCAACGATGAAGGTAGGATCTTCTTTGACCATCTTGCCGATTGCGGTTCCCAGCTTTTCAGCATTTGCCTTGTCCACAGGGGCAACAGCGATGGAGATCACAGGATCTGGGAAAACCATTGGCTCGAGAGTCGCAGGGTTGTCCTTGTCGCAGAGGGTGTGACCGGTCTGGACGTTTTTAAGTCCTACAAGGGCTACGATGTCACCAGCCTGGGCGCCGTCGAGTTCGATGCGATCATCAGCACTCATTTCAACGATGCGGCCGACACGTTCGGTCTTACCGGTGAAGGTGTTGAGGATGGTAGTTCCCTTTTCAAGTTTACCTGAGTAAATACGTGTGAAAGTAAGAGCGCCATACTGGTCGTCCATGATCTTGAAGGCAAGAGCACGGAGTGGGCCGTCAGGAGTGACGATGGCGAATTTACCAGTCTCGTTACCTTCTGGATCAACCTCAGGCTGTGGAGGAACTTCAGTAGGTGAGGGGAGGTAGTCGACAATGGCGTCAAGGAGAACCTGAACACCTTTGTTTTTGAAGGCCGAACCACAGAAAGTAGGGAAGAAGTCGAGGGCGATGGTGCCCTTACGGACGCACTTCTTGATGTCCTCGATACTAGGCTCGTTACCCTCGAGGTATTCCATCATCAGTTCGTCGTCTTGCTCGACAGCGGTCTCGATGAGTTCGGCGCGGTATGTTTCAACGTCATCCACCATATCGGCTGGAACGTCCTGAATTTCATAGTTCTCAGGTTCACCGGACTCATCCCAGACCCAAGCTTTGCGGGTGAGCAGGTCAACCACGCCTACCATGTTGTCCTCGATACCAATTGGGAGAACCATGATGAGAGGTTTGGCGGCAAGTACGGTTCTGATTTGATCCACAACGCGGTAAAAGTCGGCGCCGGTACGGTCGAGCTTATTGACGAAGATAACACGGGCAACAGCGGAGTCGTTTGCGTAGCGCCAGTTGGTCTCGGACTGAGGCTCAACACCACCAGATCCACAGAATACACCTACGCCGCCGTCAAGAACCTTGAGTGAACGGTAAACTTCCACGGTGAAGTCAACGTGACCAGGAGTGTCAATGACGTTGAAACGGTATTTAGCATTCTTCCACTGTTGATGACTACCTTCCCAAAAACAACTGGTGGCAGCAGATTGAATGGTAATACCACGCTCCTGCTCTTGTTCCATAAAATCAGTGGTGGCTTCACCATCGTGAACTTCACCGATTTTGTGGGATTTACCCGTAAGTTTGAGGATACGTTCTGTGGTGGTGGTTTTACCAGCGTCCACGTGGGCGAAGATACCGATGTTTCTATAAAGAGAAAGGTCTGACATTGCTTTAGGTTCTTAGTTTGGTTTGTGTCCCCCTAATGATGGAAATACCAAAAGGTGAGTAAATTTCGACGCGGTAAATTGTCACTGCGGCGGCGTGTAACTAGCGGATTACACGTATTTGGCAACCTTAGAGTGACAAAACCGCATTTTTAATGCTATTTTTTGTTCGACAAAGTGTGGATGTGGATTTAATTCCACCCCGCCGAGACTTGGGTTTTGGCAAGAATGGGAATGGCAGGATAGCTCAGGGGTAGAGCGGAGGATTCATAAGCCTTAGGTCCGGAGTTCAAATCTCCGTCCTGCTACCATTCCTCTTTTCGGTTACAATGGAGATTTGTTTTCCCAAAGGGCCTTCGGGCAGACCGATCACTGAGTATGGCATGATCACATGAAGGCGATGGTGGAGGCATGCTGTCCCGTGGCGCCTGTTTTGAAGGTTTTTTGAGCCGAGTCTTAAAATAATCGAAAAAAAAACGAAATACGTCTTGCCAGATGGAGGCGCATTTGTATATTCGCCGCCCCCCGTCCTAGCCCAGCGATTCAAATCAATGGCAAGGACAACAACAAGAAAGCTGCGGGAAGGCAGTTAAACTATCGGGTAGCTCCGGACAAGAGGCGGTTTTCGAGGTCACTTAATATACCTCGTGCCTCTTGGGCGCACCTCGGTAGTTTGATCGTTTCCACTGGCTAGATAACACATCAGTCAGACGTTTTCATAAACCAAACTAAGATTTTCTCATCAAAGCATTCTTGATTTTACCAATCAATCATCAATCAAACTAAAAACACGCAGGAATATGCCTACCATTAACCAGCTCGTCCGAAAAGGACGCAAGACACCAGTGACCAAGTCCAAGTCACGTGCCCTCAACAGTTGCCCGCAGCGCCGTGGCGTCTGTCTCCAGGTCATGACTCGCACACCCAAGAAGCCAAACTCAGCTCTCCGTAAGGTAGCCAAGGTTCGTCTCACCAACGGTCAGGAAGTGATCGCCTACATCGGCGGTGAAGGTCACAATCTTCAGGAGCACTCAATCGTTCTTGTTCGGGGTGGCCGAGTGAAAGACCTTCCTGGTGTTCGTTACCACATCGTTCGTGGTGCGCTCGACACACTTGGTGTCGATAAGCGTGCTCAAGCTCGTTCCAAGTATGGAACGAAGCGTCCTAAGAAGTAATTTTTTCAATCTATAAACCAATAATACAATGGCTCGCCGTAAAAAAGTTTACAACCGCCCAGAAACACGTGACCCACGCTACGATAGCCCCGTAGTAGGAAAGCTCATCAGTAAAGTCATGCGCGACGGTAAGCGCTCACTCTCAGAGCGTATCGTCTATTCTGCTATCGATAAGGCCAATGACGGCACAGACACCATCGATCCCCTCGAAGTTGTTACACGCGCCCTCGAAAATGCAAAACCACGCGTTGAGGTGAAAAGCCGTCGTGTTGGTGGTGCCACCTATCAAGTGCCGCTTGAAGTTGACGCTGGTCGTTCCGAGTCTCTTGCTATGCGTTGGCTTGTTAACTTCGCTCGTTCCAAGAAGGGCACGCCAATGCACGTAGCTCTTGCTAATGAGATTAAAGACGCTGCCAACAACCAAGGCAACGCTGTTCGCAAGCGTGACGACATGCACAAAATGGCACAGGCCAACCGTGCCTTTGCTCACTTCCGCTGGTAATCCAGCAAGCACCATCCGTTTTTCTAAGTAAAATAAGAATATCTACATAACCTTCCTCAACACCATGTCCGAGAATCCTAATAATCCAAACCGTCCATACCCTCTGGAACGGACGCGGAATATTGGGATTGCTGCGCACATTGATGCGGGGAAGACCACGCTCACCGAGCGTATTCTTTTTTACACCGGCATGATTCACCGCATTGGTGAAGTTCACGATGGAGCTACGGTAACCGATCACATGGAACAAGAGCGCGAGCGAGGTATTACCATTACTTCTGCTGCCGTTACTTGCGAATGGATTCAGCATCCTCTCGAAGGGGTGACTAAGCTTTTCGAAGAGCAGAAGCAGCGTATTAACATTATTGATACCCCGGGTCACGTTGACTTTACCGCAGAGGTAGAGCGCTCACTCCGAGTTCTTGACGGTGCCATCGTTGTCTTCTGCGGTGTTGCCGGCGTTCAGCCGCAGACCGAGACAGTTTGGCGCCAAGCAGACAAATACGGCGTTCCTCGCATTGTTTTCGTGAACAAGATGGATCGCACCGGTGCTAACTTTGAGAATGTTTTCCAGGATGTGAAGGAAAAGTTTGGTGTCCAAGCCGTCCGTATCCTCATCCCTATTGGTGCTGAAGAAAACCTCCAGGGCCAAATTGATGTGCTCAACATGAAGGCTGTCATCTACAAGGATGATGATGCCATGGGTTCGACATTCGACATTCAGGACCTCGAGGGCGACCTTCTCGCTGAGGCAGAGGCCGCTCGCGAAGAGCTCCAATCTATCTTGTGTGATTGCGATGAAGTGCTGGGTGAGAAATTCCTGATGGAAGAGGAAATCACCACAGACGACCTCAAACAAGCACTTCGCCGCGCCACGATTTCCAACCAGATCGTTCCCGTTGCAGGGGGCTCAGCCTTCAAGAATAAAGGGGTTCAGTTTTTGGTAGATGCCGTGGTTGATTACCTGCCAAGTCCGCTTGATATTCCAGCAGCTAAAGGACAGTCTCCAGGTGATGAGTCATTGGAGGTGTTTGCTAAAACCGACGACAACGAAAAATTCTGTTCGCTAGCATTTAAACTATGGGCAGACAAATACGTCGGTAAGCTTGTGTTCTTCCGCGTTTACTCAGGCATGGTTTCCAAAGGCGACATCGTCTACAATCCCCGCACTTGCAAAAAAGAACGTATCGGTCGTCTTATTAAGATGCATGCTGACAAGCATGAGGACATTGAAGCTTGTTACGCAGGAGACATCGCCGCCATCGTAGGCCTTAAAAATGTCCAGACGGGCGACACAATCTGTCAGGAGAATTTCGAGATCATGCTCGAACCACCACTTTTCCCAGAACCTGTGATCTCGATGGCTGTTGAGCCTAGAACAGTTGCTGACCAAGAAAAAATGTCACTTGCTCTGGCTCGCCTATCTGAGGAGGACCCCACGTTTGTTGTCAAGACCGACGAAGATACAGGCCAAACGATCATTTCTGGAATGGGTGAGCTTCACTTAGAAGTCATTGTTGATCGCATGAAGCGTGAATTTAAAGTGGAGTGCAATGTTGGTAAGCCACAGATTGCCTACCGTGAGACCATTAGTTGCGCCGCTGGCGGCGTCGGTAAGCTTGTCAAGCAATCTGGTGGCCGCGGTCAATATGGCCATGTAGTCCTGGATATTGCTCCTGAAGAAAAAGGAAAAGGTATTACCATCGACAATCTTGTTGTTGGTGGAGCTATTCCGAAAGAATTTATCAATTCCGTTTTATCGGGTGTGCGTATCGCCATGTCAAACGGCATCATTGCTGGTTACCCGGTTGTTGATGTGCACGTCAACATCACTGATGGCTCCTACCATGAAGTGGACTCAAACGAAAATGCATTCAAGATGGCTGCAATCTTAGGGGTGCGTGACGCCTTTAAAAATGCCAAGCCGATCCTTCTCGAGCCTGTCATGGACGTAGAAGTCACCACTCCTGAAGATTACCAAGGGGACATTATGGGGGACCTAAATCGTCGCCGTGGTCAAATTCAGGAGATTGAGAACAAGTCTACGCACGCTGTGCTCAGGGCGCTCGTTCCGCTAGCTGAAATGTTTGGCTACTCAACAGCGATAAGAACTCTTTCCAGCGGACGTGCTGACTACACCATGAGGCCTCGCAGCTTCGAGCAAGTCCCTCAAGCCATTGTCGACGAACTCACCAATGAGTATGCCTACGCTAGCTAAATTTTCTATCTCAAGACAACAAAACATCTCTTAACTACTCTAACAAACATCCGATATGCAACAGCAGAAAATCAGAATCCGCCTGCGCGCTTATGATCACCGCGCCATTGACAAGTCCGCTATGGAAATTGTCGAAACAGCCAAACGCACCGGTGCCAAAGTTGCCGGCCCTATCCCATTGCCTACCCGCATTGAGAAATTCAGCGTCAACCGCTCTGTAAACCAGAACAAGAAGTCTGCCGAGCAGTTCGAGATACGTACCCACAAGCGTATGCTCGACATCGTCGACCCAACATCGCGCACCGTAGACGAGCTCAAGAAGCTTAATCTCCCTGCCGGTGTAGACATTGCAATCAAGATCTGACCCTCAGTGTTACATCATCATTAATCATTCATTTTAAATCACAAATCTTACCAATACCATGGCACTAGGACTACTAGGAAAAAAAGTCGGCATGACCCGCGTATTTGACACAGAAGCTGGCATATCAATACCAGTCACTGTTGTTGACGTTTCAGGCAATGAATTTCTCCAGGTCAAAACCTCCGAGACAGACGGATACTCCGCTGTTCAGGTTGGATATGACGATCAGCGTGAATTCCGTCTCAATCTTCCCAAGCGCGGCCACTTCAACAAGTATGGCACGTCACCCAAGAAGCTCGTAAAGGAGTTTCGCTTTGAGAGTGATGCAGAAATCCCCAACACTGATGAACCACATCCTGGTGCTGCCCTTTTTGAGGCCAATCAGTGGATCGACGTCATTGGCACTACCAAAGGTAAAGGTTTCCAAGGTGTTGTGAAACGCTACAACTTCTCCGGTCAGCCCGATTCACATGGTCACATGATGCACCGCCGTCCCGGTGGTGTAGGTGCAGGAACATGGCCTGGACGTATCTGGAAAAATAAGAAGATGCCTGGTCGTCATGGTGTCTACAGCCGCACGGTTCAAAATCTTAAAGTCGTTCAGGTTCGCCCTGAAGATAACGTCATTCTCGTTTCTGGTGCTGTTCCAGGCCACAAGGGTGCTTACGTTGTCATTCGTCCCGCAGTGAAGAAGACAGCACTATCTGCCAGCTAATGGAACCACCGGCAGCTCTGCTCCCGGACATTAATTGATTAACCGATAACTATTAACTGATAACTAATCATGTCAAAAACACTCTCTATTAAAGAAGCACAAGCTGCAAACATCCAGGTGGTCGAAGGCCCCAAAGGTGATCAAGCCGTGCATGACCTCGTAACCGCTTACCGCGCTAACCGCCGCAGTGGCACTGCATGCACGAAAACTCGTGGTGAAGTGAAGGGTTCTAATAAAAAGCTTTGGAAGCAAAAAGGAACTGGCCGCGCTCGCGCAGGCACCAACAAAAACCCTGTGTGGCGTGGTGGTGGTATTGTCTTTGGGCCACGTCCTCGCTCTTATGCCAAGACAGTCAGCAAGGGAACGCGTAGGCTTGCGTTGCGCAAAGTGCTTGGTGATCTCATCAGTGCAGAGCGCGTCATTTCCGTGCCTAGTTTTTGTATTGAAGACGGCAAGACCAAGTCTTTTGCTGCAGCCATCAAGGGAATCGCCGATGCTCGTAGTGTGCTCGTGGTTGCTGAGAAATTTGATGATAAAACTTATCTCGCCGGACGCAACGTTCGGAACGTTCTACTTATTACTGCTGCTGAAATGAACATCGAACAGCTTCTTCTTGCTGGTATGGTGGTCATCGTTGAAGACGCATACGAAACTCTAGCTAGCCGTACAGCCTAAACAATTTAACTACAAATCGTACTATGAAAGATATTTATCAGGTCATCGACACGGTTCTCATCAGTGAGAAAGCCACTCTCCTTCAGGAGCAAAACAATGAACACGTGTTTAAGGTAGACCGCAATGCGAACAAACTCGAAATCAAGCGCGCCATTGAGCAACTTTTTGGAAAGAAAGTAGCCGCTGTCCGCACTCTTAACTGCCGCGGCAAGAGCAAGCGCAATCGCCGCGCTGATGCAGGCCGCACTGCACACTGGAAAAAAGCCATTGTCCGTCTCAAGGATGGTGAAACACTTGACCTCGTCTAATTCTAGATCACGCCATATATATTAACCTATTTCCGCTGAAAAACGATAACATCGAACCCAATAGCGTATTATGCCTCTTAAAAAATTCAAACCAGTAACTCCATCAAACCGCTACAAAGAGTGGCCTACTTACGAGGAGATTACCCAAACGACACCTGAAAAAAGTCTGACCCGCCCACTTAAGAAAAGCGGTGGACGTAACAACCAGGGCCGTATTACATGCCGTCACAAGGGTGGTGGTCACAAACGTAAATATCGTCTTGTCGACTTTAAGCGTAACAAGGTGGACGTGCCAGCAATTGTTCAAAGTATCGAGTATGATCCCAACCGCACTTGTCGCATTGCTCTGATCAAGTATGAGGATGGCGTATTAAATTACATCCTTGCTCCTGTCGGACTCAGTGTTGGTGATACAGTCATCTCTAGCGCAACGGCAGCACCCAAGCCAGGTAATGCAATGCAACTCAGGCACGTGCCGCTTGGAACTGCGATTCACAATATTGAAATGACTCCTGGAACAGGTGGCAAGATTGCCCGCTCCGCTGGGCAACAAGCTGTGCTGTCCAACCGCGAAGAGGGTGGACATGCACTCGTCAAAATGCCTTCTGGCGAGATCCGTAAATTTAATCAGAGTTGCTACTGCACGATTGGCCAAGTAGGCAACCGTGACCACATGAACGAAGTCTCTGGTAAAGCTGGCCGCAGCCGCTGGAAGGGTATACGCCCGACAGTTCGCGGTATGTGCATGAACCCTGTTGATCACCCCAATGGTGGTGGTGAGGGTAAGTCTAAGTCTGGTGGTGGTCGTCAACACCTCAAATCACCTTGGGGTCACACCAAGGGTCAAAAAACTCGCAAGAAATACAAGTCGTCCAACAAGTTCATTGTTTCTCGCCGTAAGAAGTAAAAATCTTTAACTGATAATTAATATGCCAAGATCACTCAAAAAAGGTCCTTTCGTTGACCAGAAGCTGCTCGCAAAAATTGATGCAGCAGAAGCTAGCAAAGACAAGAAGCCTATCAAAACATGGAGCCGTAAATCCGTCATTACTCCAGACTTTGTAGGACACACATTCCATGTTCATAATGGGAAGTCATTCGTGACAGTCTATGTGAACGAGAACATGGTGGGCCACAAATTGGGCGAATTTTCGCCTACACGCATCTTCAGAGCCCACGGGGGTATAGGTAAGCGCTAATCCGACTCTCTAAAGAAACTGCAAACTTACTTTTTCGATATTCTCATGATCCCAGCCAATCACATCACCTCAGCTATCACCGGAGTTTTTCTCCTTGGTGCGGTGTGTGTATGCAATGGGCAATCATCAGAGAGTAGCGAGGAAGGAAATGCAAAGCTTCAAGTCCGCGAACTTCAGCGCCAATTGCAGAGGGTTCAGCAATACAATCATGCACTTGCGCGTGATCTTGCTGCTTCCAAAAAACGAGAGGCTGACTTGAGTAGGGGATTAAATGATTTGCGACTGCGTTTTGCTGCTCTCGGTGATAATCTGCTCAACGGTGGCCAGGATGCTATCCTCGATGCTGTGAAAAATGCAGAAGTCATTGATAAGCAATATCGTGCAACGGAAAAAGCAGCGCTGCAACTTATGGTGGACATGCGGGAATATCTTCGCACCGCCGTCGCAGCCGATCCTGATTCACGGATTCGCTTGGAAACTTCAATACGAGAGCTTGACGTAGCGCTCGGATTAAGGCAGAACCCGCGCCCGCAGCTTACGCAAGGAAGTTTGCAGCATGCAAAAATTATCAGTATCGACGCAGAGAGCGGTGTATTGGTAGTTAATGCAGGAGAAAATCAATCCGTCCGACGGGGAATGACGTTCACTATTATGCGCGGCAAACAGAAGGTTGCAGAGGCTATCGTCACCGATGTTCGCAAGGACTTCAGTGGCTTGCTTCCTACACAACTAGACGAATCCCACGAAGCAGTACGGTCTGGCGACATCGCCTCCGTAAATATTTCACAACGATAACTAATTACTTTTACAAATAACTAAACCGATGGAAGTTAAATCCACATACAAATACGCCCGCATTTCGCCTAAGAAGGCTCGTGATGTTGCTCGTGCCATTCAAGGCATGCCAGTATCTGAGGCCCTTGATGTACTCGCATACACTCCACGTAAAGCTGCACAGCTTGTTGGTAAGACGCTCAAGAGTGCCGTAGCCAATGCTGAAAACAATCATGAGCTTGTCGTTGACGAATTGACAGTAAAGGAAGCCACCGTTGGTGACGGACCTACCTTCAAGCGTTTCAAGCCTCGTGCTCGTGGTTCAGCTAGTGCCATCCGCAAGCGTACGAGCCATCTCTACATTGTGCTGACTGATGAGGAAGAAATTCCTGAGCCACGTGAGCGTTCATCTAAGCCTAAGAAGCGAGATCAAGTTTCTAAGCCAAAGAAAAAAGCTGCGACGAAGGCTGCCAAAAAAGAGAAGAAAGAGGAAGTAGTCGAAGAAGTTGAGGAAGTGAAAGCAGCAGCTGAGGAAGTAGCTGAGGTCAAGGCCGAGGCAGCAAACGAAGAAGCCGCTCCCGCTAAGGACGAAAAAGGCGAAGATCAGTAATCAAATTTAAAAAACAAAACCATGGGCCAGAAAATCAATCCGATCTCATTCCGTCTCGCAGTCAACAAAGACTGGCGTTCCAAGTGGTATGCCACTGGAAAAGAATACACCAATAACCTTCATGAAGATCTAACGATCCGCAAGTATATCAAGAAGCGCCTGCATATGTCAGGAATATCCAAGGTCATCATTGAGCGTGCCTGGAACAGTGTTCGCGTTACACTTTCTACAGCTCGTCCCGGTCTTGTGATTGGCCGTAAAGGATCTGAGATTGAGAGAATGACCAATGAGATTTCTCAGCTCTGCGGTGGCTGCCAAGTCAAAATTGACATCCTTGAGATTCGCAAGCCTGAACTCGATGCTCAGCTTGTCGCTGAAAATGTCGCAGTTCAGCTCGAACGCCGTATTGCATTTCGTCGGGCCATGAAACGTTCCATTCAGACAGCTATGGAATTCGGTGCAGAGGGTATTCGTATCCGTTGCGCAGGTCGCCTAGGTGGTGCTGATATCGCCCGCGCTGAATCCTATCGTGAGGGCACAGTGCCGCTCCAGACACTTCGTGTGCCAATTGACTACGGTTTTGCAGAAGCCGCTACCGTCTACGGCATCATCGGCATCAAGTGCTGGATCAATAAAAAGGAAGAAACAGAACAAAAAGGAGGCGGCGGAGGTCGTCCCCGCGGTGGCCAACGCCGTGAACGTAACGATCGTAACAACGGCTAGTCGACAACTACTGACTAGCAAATTCATATAACTAACAAATTTTAATTAGGAGGATAATATCATGCCATTAATGCCAAAAAGAGTGAAGTTCCGCAAGACTCAGCGCGGAAACCGCGGCGGAAACGCCCAGCGCGGAAACACCGTGAGCTTCGGTGACTTCGGCCTTCAGTGCCTCGGTCGCGGATGGATGACCAATCGTCAGATCGAAGCCTGCCGTGTGGCCATTAACCGTAAACTTAAGCGTAAAGGGAAAGTTTGGATCCGTGTATTTCCTCACAAGTCAGTCACAGGCCGTCCACCAGAAACTCGTATGGGTAAAGGTAAAGGTGCTGTTGAGGCTTGGGTCGCAGTGATTCGCCCTGGAACGATGCTTTTCGAAGTTGCAGGTGTTTCTGAAACAGCAGCAAAGGAAGCTCTGCGTTTGGCCTCCTACAAGCTTGGTGTTCCTACTCGCTTCGTTGTCCGTGGAAACCACGGCTAAAGATTTATAACTTAGATAACCTACAAACAATTTTTTAAGCCATGGCCCAGTCCAATATCACAGAAATCCGCGAGCTCACCACTGAGGAGCTCATTAGCCGTCTGCGTGACCTCAAGCAGGAGTCACTCACCCTCCGCTTACAGCAAGCGACGGGACAGCTGGAAAATACAGCACGCCGTAAACTCGTTCGTCGCGAGGTTGCACGTGTGCAAACTACACTCTCCGAGCGCCGTCTCCAGAGTTAAGCTAATTAACTAATTATTCAACATTATCAATCATGAGCGAATCTGAAACCAAAACACAAGGTATCCGCAAGACCCGCGTCGGTATTGTAATCTCCACATCTATGGATAAGACCATTGTCGTGGAATACACCAACCGCGTGCCCCACCCACGCTTCAAGAAGATCATTAAGCGATCCAAGAAGTTCTACGCCCACGATGAAAATGGTGAGGCGGCAGTAGGTGACAAGGTCAGCATTATCGAAACCAAGCCTATTTCTAAAAAGAAGTGCTGGAAGCTCCAAGAAGTTCTCACTCACTAATTAATCGGTAAGTTGCTTAGCGGCAACACCGGCAATTATAAGTCATTAATAACCAACAAAATATTTTACTGCCATGATCCAAATGGAATCCAAAGTTCAAATCGCCGATAACACCGGTGCACGTGTTGCCAAGATGATCGGCGTCATTGGCAAGCGTACCAAGGTGGCTCGTGTAGGCGATGTTATCACAGCTCACGTTAGGGAAGCTATCCCGACGGCAAGCATCAAAAAAGGCGAGGTCGTCAAGGCCGTCGTTGTTCGTTCTGCGTATCCCGTGCGCCGCGCTGATGGCTCTGTGCTTCGTTTTGATAGCAATGCAATCGTCATCATCGATAAAGATGGAAACCCAAGAGGCACCCGCATCTTTGGCCCTGTTGCTCGTGAATTGCGCGATAAACGCTACATGAAGATCGTATCTCTAGCCCCTGAGGTCCTCTAATAAACTATTAACTCTATTTATAATGCGTATCAAAACACACGTAAGAAAAGGTGACGAAGTCGAAGTTGTCGCAGGCAATCACAAGGGCAAACGCGGTATCGTTCTCTCAGTCAACGCAGCCAAGGGCCAAGTCGTTGTCGAGGGAGCTCGAGTCATGAAAAAGGCCATTCGCAAGTCAGAGCAACATCCGGACGGCGGCATCGTCGAACAAGATGGCCCCATTGCAATCTCCAACGTCAAAAAAATCTCCTAAACTAATTTTTCGATGTCCCATAATGGGATGTCGTTCGAAAACCCCAGCGCTTAAGCGACCCAACAATAAGCTGACCCGCATACCATGAAACCAACATTACAATCCTACTACAAAGACAAGGCTGTCTCTGCTCTCAAAGAGCAGCAAGGCTACACCAATCCACACCAGGTCCCTACCCTGGAAAAAATCGTTGTCACAACTCACGTTGGCTCTGCTTCCGATCGCAAGCAAGCCGTTGAAGATGCCGTCGAAGATATTTGCAAGATCACTGGGCAGAAGCCAAGTATTTCTTATGCTCGTAAGAGTGTAGCAAACTTCAAGGTGCGTGAAGGTGAAGCTGTAGGTGCTCGTGTCACATTGCGCGGCAACCACATGTGGGAGTTCTTGGACCGTTTCATCAACATCACGGCACCCAATATCCGTGACTTCCGTGGCATTACCCCTAAGAGCTTTGATGGCCGTGGTAACTATGCGCTAGGTATTGACGACCAAGCCATTTTTCCTGAAATCGAGCTCGATAAGATTAAGCGTCAGCTTGGCTTTGATCTCATTTTTGTAACTTCCGCAAACACAGATGATGAGGGGCGTGCGCTTCTCAAGGCACTCGGCATGCCATTCCGTGAACCTAAGAAAGCCGACGACGACGCTGCTTAATTATCAGGTAGCAATCAACGATTAACAATTTAAAGAATTACAAGCACTATGGCAGTTTTAAGTGACCCAATTTCTGATTTTCTCACCCGCCTGAAGAACGCATCACGCGCAGGCAACGAGACATTCAAGGCCCCTCATTCCAAAATCAAGGAGGAAATCGCTAAGATTCTCCAAGACGAAGGCTACATCTGGAACTACGAGGTAGATTCCACAGGTAAGTTCCCTGAGATCAAGGTGAAAGTTAAGTATGCTGATAATGGAAACCCCATTCTCACAGATCTCAAGCGCGTATCCAAACCTGGAATACGACGTTATGTTGGTGCGGGGAAAATCCCGCGTGTCCTCAATGGCCTGGGAATATCCATCGTGTCTACCTCTAAGGGGCTCAAGACCGGTGCTGTTGCTCGCAGGGAAAAACTCGGAGGTGAAGTCCTCGCGTTTGTTTGGTAATTCGTTGCCCGTAAACATCAAATTAGGAATACAACATTATGTCACGTATTGGATTAAAAGATATCGCTCTTCCCGAAAAGGTTAGCGTCAAAGCTGACAGCAATGGTCTCGTTACCGTTGAAGGACCAAAAGGAAAGCTAGAGTGGACAATGCCAGCAGGCATTTCATTGGAAGAAACGGATGGCACAGTTACCGTAAAACGTGATTCTGAGCACCGCCGTCAGAAATCACTTCACGGAACATCCCGCAGCTTAATCAGCAACATGATTGAGGGCGTGAGCAACGGCTTTGTTAAACAGCTAGAGATTCAGGGTGTTGGTTTTCGTGCTGCGGTCAAAGGTAACGACCTTGACCTCAGCCTCGGCAAGAGCCACCCGATTTTGCACCCGATTCCTGAGGGGATTCAAGTCACTGTTGACCAGAACACCAACATCAAGGTGGAGGGCATCGATAAGCAAGTTGTCGGACAGTTTGCAGCTGAAGTTCGCCGTTATTATCCACCAGAGCCATTTAAGGGCAAAGGCGTCCGCTACGTAGGTGAACGAGTCCGCCGCAAGGCCGGTAAGAGCGTTCAGTAATCAAAATTAACCTGCATAATTACTAAAGCACAAAACTATTTTAGAACAATGAGTACTCTCAATCGTAAAAAAGTCCGTCAACGGATTCATCGCCGTATCCGTAAAAAGGTTTCCGGCAACCCTACTTGCCCCCGCTTGGCTGTTAGCTATTCTAATCAGCACATCTATGCCCAAATCATTGATGATGTCGCCGGTGTAACACTGTGTGCCGCATCTAGTCTTGATAAGGGCCTAGAAAATGCAGCATCCAACCAAGCCACAGCCCAGAAGGTTGGTGAACTTGTCGCCAGCCGCGCCAAGGAAGCCAATATTTCAAAGGTAGTATTTGATCGTGGCGGTCACCTCTACCACGGAAAAATCAAAGCACTCGCAGACTCCGCTCGTGAGGCTGGACTTCAATTCTAATCCATTTCAAAATCATGGCTGATAATCAAAACGAAAATAGCACACCAGCTGAGGCAACAAACGCCCCAGCACCTGAAGCCAAAGCAGAGACTGCACCGGCACCTGAAGCGCCGGCACCGGCATCTGCACCATATAATGACTCAGGCAACCGCCGCGGTGGTCATGGTGGTGGACGTGGTCGTGGTCGCCCACAGAGACAAGCACCACCGAAGCCAATGACTGAAGACGGCAAGGAACTGACTGAGAAAGTCGTTTTCATCAACCGTTGTGCTACAGCTACTAAGGGTGGCCGCCGCTTTAGTTTCTCTGCCCTGATGGTATCAGGTGACAAGGAAGGTCGAGTCGGAGTTGGCTTTGGTAAGGCTCAAGAGGTTTCCGAATGCATTCGTAAGGGTAGTGATGACGCTAAGCGTTCACTAGTCCGCATGAAAATTGTTGATGGAACGATTCCTCATGAAGTGCAAGCAGAGCACGGTGGTGGAGTTGTTTTACTCAAGCCTGCATGTCCAGGAACTGGTATTATTGCTGGTGGAGGAGTCCGTGCCGTTTGTGAAGCTGTTGGCATCACTGATGTCCTCGGTAAGTCTCTTGGCTCTAATAATCACTCTAATGTGGTCAAAGCTACTTTGAAGGCACTATCTCAACT
>Ga0213861_10000820_pt1 | contig 27766 bp, 18 predicted proteins | sample PICome_4_FD_160110 | JGI IMG/M metagenome (GOLD analysis project Ga0213861, IMG submission 160110) | Coastal seawater microbial communities near Pivers Island, North Carolina, United States - PICO131 | ecosystem: Environmental > Aquatic > Marine > Coastal | place: USA: North Carolina... | reverse complement strand
ACCTGCGCCTCTACGTGTTCTTTGTGCGATTAAGTTTGCAACTCTGTTGATTAATACAGCAAGTGCCGCATGTTCATCACCAACATAAGTAGCAGTACCTGATACCGCTGCCTGGTTATATGTGAATTCAGTTGCCGCTAACGTTCTAAGAGATAGTAAAATCTCCTGATCGATTTCAGCAGTGATTTCTTGTGCTAAAGCAGCCATTATCTCTGCTTCAACATCGATGCCGTGCTGAGACTGTGCGTCCTGAGCGGCTTCGAATGTCCAACGTGCTTGTAACTTACGTGACTTGGCTTCAACTGCCTGTCTTAAGATTTGCACACTGATTTGTTTACCACCGTTACCTTCTAAAGTTGCTGTATCAGCACCAGTATATGAAGCGGCTGTCGCAGTTCCACTAGCAGTACGTGAGTATGCTTGTGCAATTTTGAATGGTGATAATGCTTCTTCACCAGCAGTTACAGATGTAGCGGCTGCTGAATTGTCAGTCAATGACTGAGCATAACGTACACGTAAAGTGTGAATCTGTCCAACAGGACCAGTCATTGGCTGTACGCCGACTAGTTCGTTAGCAATAACAGTAGGCATAACCCTTCTGATTACTGGTAAGATTACACGGTTAAGTGTTGCTATATTTCCTGCAGAGGTACTACCAGCGGTAGCATTCTCATTTAAGAGACCTTTGCGAGTGTTTTCAAGGACTACACCCATTGTTGATCGGCGAGTGCCTTTTAAGCCTTCAAGTAGGGCGTCTTTTGTTTCGTCCCAACGGCTTTCTAAGAGTACTTGTGACATGGTTATTTTCTCCTAATATTCTATGTCTAGTTTAAATTAAAGCCCTGCCAGGCGCTTAAGATCGATTACGTTATCACTAACGTCATCTTCCCTAACTTGTTCTTTCTTGGCAGATTTATTACCTGTTTGTGCAGTCGAAACAGATTCAGTTAAAGATTTCTTTTCAGTCTTCTTTTCACTTCCTTCGTTCAATACTGCTGGTAAATACTTATCAAATGCGTTCTTCAGTTTTGGCGTCTGAACACTTTCTAATAAAGATCGCATTACTTGAGCCTTCTCTTTGTTTAAAGATGACACTAAATTGTCTAAAGTCTTTTCACGTTGAGTAGATTCTTTGATAATGTTAACTTCACGTTCTTTTGATTCAATAATCTTTGTTGCTTTCGCAAGTCTGACTTTTGATTCGGCTAGTTCTTGTTCTTTGTCATTCAATACAGAAACGATCTTACGTGTTTCAGCCTTATCATTTAGATAAGTTGTGCTGAATTCACCTGCGAATGTTTCAAATATCTTACGACCGAAGTTATTCTCCCTAGCAATTTGAATATCTTCTTTAAGTGTTGATAATTCACCTTTAAGATGAGATGCAACAGATTTGCTCAATCTAGCGGCACTTTCAGAGATAAATTTCTCTTTCAGTTTTTCTAGTTGTGTGCGTCCTTCTGCTACTAACTTAACTCGTTGTTCTACCACTGCTTGTCTATCCTGAGCAAATTCTTTGATCTCTCTAGCCAATGCATGAGTGATAAACTTTTGAAGTTTATCTTGGTTTTCCAACTGAATCTTGCGGTCACCGCGTAGTTCTTTAATTTCTTCTGCTAACTTAGTTACCATAAAGTTATTAAATTTCTTCGCACTTTCTTTAAGTTTCATTTTCGCTTTTACACGATCTTCGTTAATTGCAGTTTTCTCCTCGTGAAATTCTTTAATTTCTTCACTTAGAGAATCTGTAATCATCTTATCAAGGGCTTCAACCATCACACTTCTGTCATGCTCGTATCGTTGTGCGAATTCATTTCTGAGTTCACCACGAACTTGATCTTTAGCCTCGTTTAACTTAGTGCTCCAAGTGCTTTCTAGTTCACTTGCAACGTCTTCATTAATAAGACCTGAATCAATTAATGGTTTGATAGCATCTAACATGCTGATTTCCCCTCTATTTTAGTCGATTTTTAAGTCTTTGATTAAACGAATTACTTCGTCTTTCAAAAACCGTTCTACTTGTTTATTGCCTCTTGCTTCTCTTGCTACTTCTAAAACTTTATGTCCGTGCTTCATATTCATGAGGCCCTCGTATATTGCTTTAGGGTATGCATTAGGAGCACTTGGTTGGGCAACAATGTCTACAGTGATTATTTCAAAATCACTGACCCGGCCATCTAAATCGTTAACGTTTCCGCTACCTCTACTAGATACTCCGAGTTTTACCCCTGACTCTAACATGGTCTGAACTAACTTACCCATTGGAGTCGGTAAAATCTTTAATTTGCCGTAGCCATTTGGTCCGTCCATCCACATATTTGAGATCATGTGTGATACACGATCTAAATTGATTTTTAAATCATCTGGATGGTCTACTTCCCCTAGAACTGAATTGCCTTCTTTGATTTGTGCATTCAGTGTGTCTACAGCAGTTTCGATCTCAGAGACAGGGTAAACACGTTCATTTGCGTTTTTTACCCCTCCCTGGATGAAGATACCCTTCATATAAAGAGTCTTCAGATCGGAATCACCTTCTTTAACTGATTCGACAACCATTTCTGAGTTGTCAAACGTTAAGTGTTCTTTAAGATACAAAGCCATTTGTATCAGTTCCTTAATCTATTACTGATTTAGTATTAGTACCTTCAGCCTGCGATGTCACGGGCTTGGGTGCTGGACTAAGTTTTGGTCCCTTGTTGTTTCCAGGAACGTTTTGGAATGAAGAAGCGCCATCTACGTCTTTAGCAGTCGGAGCTGGGCGTCCTTTTTCATCACTACCTTTGTCAAAATCAACTGGGTGTGAGTCCATTCCTTTTTGACCTGAGTTTGCGTCTACTGGTGACTTAGTATTTGAACCGTTGTCTCCCATTTTTGCTGTAACTTTAGGAAGATTAATTGCTTCAGCAACTACTTCTTCATCGTCTACAGAAACGTCTACGTCTACTTCTTGGTCATCAATTTCGTCTTCGATGTCATGCAAGTCTGCATCCATCTCATCATCACGGCCTTTTAATTCGTCTTCGTCTGCCATGATTGCTTCAAACTCGTCTAATAATGTGTCAAGTTTGTCTTCGATTCTTACAACTGCATCTTCTACTTCTTCAGATGAGTTTGCTTCGATATCAAGTGTTGCATCTACATCGTCATCGCCTTCAATGTCAAAGACTTCTTCAGAATCTATATCGATTTCTTCTTCGTCTTCAGCAATGCCTGATTCTTCTGCTTGAATCTCATCAGCAAGATCACCTACTTGACCGCCCATGCCTTCTTCAAGGTCATCAGAGTCTTTCATTTCATCTTCCATGATTGATTCATAGATTTCTTTTGATTTCGCAACTACGATATCGTGGAACAGTTCTTTCGCCTGTTCTTCGTCTTCATTAATAATGAGGTCGATTAATTGTTCAAATTTCTTGTTTTCCATTGTCATCTTCTCCTGATATAATAAGTATGGCTTTGTAGAGATATTTAGTGTGTAGTATAAAAAAGTACTATTTAAGTGCTACTTTTTTGCGTTTTTTGATATTTTGAGGTAAAAACGTGTATTTTCAGTGATTTTACTGAAATATTGAGAGAGTTAGATACCAGGTGCGCCGTCTGCTTCTGGCTTGGCTCCGTACTGATTTCTAACTTTAGTTAGATGTTTTGCTTTTTCATAATTTCTTACATCTAACATCTTACGTAATTTTCTGATCTGACTTAATGTGAGTTTTGTTTTCCTAGATGTTCTCCATATAGGTTTGGAGTTGTCGTCTCCAACTTCTTGGTATCCTGGTACTGCCGCATCAAACATTTCAAATAATTTCATAAGAGTATTTATCTTTTGTTAAGATACAGGGCCAACTTCCCCTGCACCATCTACTGATCCGGTTGCCGTTGATGCCTGACCACCTACTGGGCCTGCAACATCTAAGTCACCTAAGTCATCTAAGTTTTCTTGGTCTTCGATTTCATCGTTAGTATCAATGTCTGCATCAAAGTCTCCTGTAGATACTCCGATGTTTCTAAGATCAGAACCTTCTGGATCTGCGTCTTGGGCTTCAGTATTTTCTTCGCCCCAAAGTTTTTCGTTTTGATTGATTTCTTCTTCAGTTAATCCTAAGAATCTTTCTAATGCAAAACGTTTAGAGATATAAGGGAATGCTTCCATACCCTGAAATGTGCTGACTCTTGCTGTGTCTAATTCACTCTGACGATATGCGGCAAAGTTTTGTGGGGGATTAAAAGTGATATCAAACATTTGAGTATCAATGTTAAAGCCTCTCCAACGCAAGAATAATTTGAATTCTTCATCTAGTTTCTGACAAACGTAGTTCTGTAGTCTTTCACAGTACTGATTGAATCTGAATTCTTGTATCATAGCAGTACCAACACGTCCGTCATTCAGTGGTGTTGTGTTGTCATCAGGACCTGTGGGTAAGTATGAACTAGGTACACGTAGTCCTCTTGCTAGTCTGTTATTAAAGTATTTAAGATCGTCAATCTCACCTAAGTTCTGTCCACCTGGGAGAACTTCGATAGATGATCCTCTACCTTCTGCTGTAACTGGGAAGAAGTAATCTTCATTCATTGACAATGGATTGTATGTAGCATCAACTACAGACTGTCCACCATGAATACTTGGAATACGTCTTTGATGTATCTCGTTTTTAATTCTGTCTACGAATGCCATTGCTAAGTGACTAGGCATGTTACCAACGTCAATCTTAAACATTCTACGTTCTGGCGCACGTTGTACACGATAGATTAAGATAGCATCTTCTAATAGTTCTTTCTGTTTATATACTTTAAAGATGTTCTCTAAGATTGATTGTCCGAAAGGCCAGAAACGATCTAAGCCTTCTGTTAATGATAAGTGAACAACATGATTAGAATCGATTGCTGATTCTGCTTGTCCTAATGTAAATCTACTACCTGATGTGTTGTATGGCATAGACGGGACAGTATATCCGCCTCCACCTGCTCCACCACCGCCACCGGTACCACCTAATCCTGTTGTTGGGTTAGCGGCAAAATCTGTGTTTGTTTTTTGTGCAACTGTTAAGTTCTGTAAGTTAATGTTTAAGTCTTTAATAACATACTGCTCAGGAAGTTTACCTTCACTCTCATTAACAATAACTTTAATGACTTTAACCATGTCAACCCAGTAGAGTTTGAAGTTCTCTGGATCTCTTACAAAGACTTGATCTCCGTACTTGATGACGTTTCTAAACATCTTAAACATACGAGTATCAAATTCATTTAACTTACACCATTGTTGTAACTGTTTAGATAACAAGTCCATCTCATGAGGAGTAGGATCATCTCTAAACTCAAAGTTAAACGGTGTTTTATTGTGATCGTTCTTTTGTGTACTGAATTCTGCAATGATATCTAAACATGCATTAATCTCAGCATCGACATCCATCATCTCGTATTGATTGTATCTTTCTATTCTGTTAGGATGTCCTGTGTAAACTTCAGGAAGTCTACTCATGTAATTTTTGTAACCGAAGTCAGTGTTTGAGTAACCTGCTTCCGAAGCACCTACACCATTCCAAGATCCAGAGTTACTGTTGCCCCCTGATATAGGACTTGATACTCCGCTCTTGTTTAGAAATTTCTTTTTATATGACATATGATTATAGGTTCTCTTATACTATGTATTTAGTTAAACTGCGGCCCGTGTAACAATTTTATTTAATTCCTCAACTTGCTCAGACCCCTGTGCTAGACCTCTTTCCAACAGTTCATTTTGCTTTCTTGTCTCGGCTAACTGCTGTTTTGCAATATCCGTTTGCTCATTATATTCTGTTACACCTTGTGTTTCACCATCAACAGTTTGGGCAAACTCAGATGTGCTAAGTTTCTCTTCTGGGTCATCGCCTTTAATTTTTTCACCAGCTCCTTTAGCAATTGCTAAGATTTCTTCGTCTTTTTCTCCTTGGAGTTCAGTAACAGAATTCATTATTCCATCTATGCTCTGATAAGCCAATACTAGTGGAGAATTGTTGAATGCGTTGAGAAGATCAGAGCCGAGTTTACCCCACCCATCCGCTTCCTCTTGTATCTTCTCTCCTACTTGAACTAAGTCTTGTTGATCTTCTGGAAGTGCATCTATGTCTTCTTGTGTATACGTAGCCTCAGTACCAGCCATTACAGGACTGCCAGCACCTTTAATCGTATCAATTGGGTTTCTGAGGAAGCCTATTAACGACTTATTAGCATCTGCAAACCTTTCAGTAAAAGATTTAGATTGATCATCATCTTTTAATTCGTCAGATATATCTGCGTTATCTGCAACGACGGCGTCGTCTTCCCCGGCAAGTGTAACAATACCGTCTGGACCTACTGAACCTTGATCACCCTCGGCATTATCTGTTCCAATAACGTTTTTATCGTCTGCAATGTCTGGTTGCTCGCCATCTCTTACTTTCTCAAAGTGAGCATAAAGTTCTGCTTGAGTCATTGTAGCAAAACTTTTTTCTTCTGTTTCTTCTTCAGGAGATGTATTTTCTTCAACACCTTCAAGTAACTTGAGTTGTTCCTCAATTGTTGCTCTATCAGCATCTCTCAAGTCATTATCATCTAAGATAGCGGCAAGCATGCCTTTTAATTGTTCTTTTTGTTCATCAGTGCCGTCTTTTAACTCTCCGAGTTTTTGCCAATTGATTTCACTAGCACCTATTAGGTCTTTATCATAAAGTTCAGCATCTTGTGCTAATCTTAAGTTTTCAGAATTTAATTTCCTTGTTTCTTCTAATTCTTTTTCTGCAAGATCAATTGCCTTTTGTGCCTGATCATATTGTTTTTGCCATGCTTCTCTTTCTTCGGTTGACATTAAAGCAATTTCTTTTTCAGATGCTTCATGGGCTTTCAATTCTTCAGGAGATAGTACTTCACCAAGTGTTGATCCTAATTCTGATCCCATCCAAGCACCTAAACCTGCACCGATCAGTCCTCCGATTGCTGTTCCGATAATAGGCACAGCAGAGCCTATTGCGGCTCCCATGGCTGCTCCTGCAAGGGCTCCACCTGCTCCACCTGCTCCTTGACCTACGGCTTTTCTATTTGCACCTTTTCTCTCAATGTCTGCTTCATCTTTTGCTCTTTGATATTGAGAAGAATTTTTATCCATGCCTTGTGTTTTCTCAAAGAAGTTTCTATCAATATCATTCATAGCACCATGACGTTCATATGCGGCCGAACCGACTGCTACTGCGCCAGCAACTAAGCCGCCACCTACTTTTGCCATTGGTGCAAGTTTAGATCCTATTTTAGACATCGTGCCGACAGGAGCTTTTGCAAATCGGCCTGTTTTAGGATCTCTATATTGCCCTTTACCGCCTTTGCCTCCCATTCCAAACAATTTGCCTAACGTCCCTGCGCCACCCATCATTGCCATTCTACCTAATGCTACTGAAGCGGCAATTGCGGCCGCTGTTAAGGCGCCCATAGCCAATATTTGAGCATTCAGTGAAGTATTAAAGATGTTAATACTGTCTAAGAATTCGTCTGCTCCTGTTCTTACATTACGTTCAAATACTTGTAATCCGGCTGCCGTATCTTTTTGAGCATCTGCTCCTTCTTCTGTTGAGCCTAATATTTTTTTATTAGCATCTGCAACTTGTCCGGCTCTATCTTCTTCTATGACTAGCATTGCTTGTAATGCTTCTCTGGATACACCAACTGATGCTAAGAAGGCTTCTGCTTCTGTTCCCATATATTGAGCCGCACCACCAAATGTTTCTATTTGACCTATTACACCGTCTCTAAATTGTTGTTCTATGCTGTCCATAAGAGCATCATATTCAGGAGTATCTACTTTTACATTTTCAAATTGCTTTTTAAGTTCTCCTGCTTGGAAGCCCATCATTGATAATGCTTTAGTACTTTCGTCAAATGCACCTGTTCTTAGAACACGTTGCAATTGTGTATTAAATTGAGGACCTAATGTAGCACTGAATCGGTTCATAGCCGCGGCACGTGTGTCTTCTTCGTCTTGTAACTGTTTATGTCTTGCTGTTAATTCTGCTTTTCTTGCAGAGTTTGTTTCTTGGTCTATTTGTTCACGTAAATCATTTAATTCTTGCTGTCGAGCAACATTAGAAATTTGATTTTGCATTTCCATAGCAACAACTTGTTGCTCCTGTTTCATTTGCTCTGCTTGTTTACCTGTTAATTCAGATAGTGTGACTAGACTTTTAGCATAGTCCATTGTCAGTTTACGCATTTTAATTTCGTCTACGTCTTTTGACTTTAATATGATACCTGATTGTCTTTGAAGATTGACATAGAAGCCCATTTGTTCTTGTGCTTCTTCAAGTGTATACCCATATCTACGCATATCTGCTTCTTGGGAATCTACCATCTTAAACATTTCTAGTAATGCTTTTGTACCTTGTGTAGTACCAGTACCGAATGTTGCGAGTCCTTCACCTACACTTTGCACTATAGGAGTTAGTTTTTCTAAATCAGTTGCGGCATAGCCTGCGTCTCTTGCTAAATCTGTAAGTTCTTCAGAAGTAGTGCCTGCAATAACACCCATTCTGTTCATGTCTTTTACAAACTGATTTTGCATGTCAGTTTGAGCCATCATTACAGCGGCTAGTTTAGTAAAGAGATCAATTGCAATACCAATGCCTTTTGCAAGAGGACCCATAGTAGATGTTAATTCAGCAGTAGAGTCTCCTAATCCTGATAATGCAGATCCGTATTTAGAAAATCCTTCTTTACCTGATAATATCTGTGCTGAGAAATCTGTAACAGCAGATGATGCTAATTTGAAAGACCTTTCTAATGCTTCAGCGGCTATTTTTACGTCCTGATCTGCTTCATTAACGGCTTTTTTTAATTCTGTTTCTTGGCTGACTTGATTACTTAAGTCTGCCATTCCTTTACTTAGTTTCTTTGAACTATCAATTTGCTGATCGGCTAACTTCTCTAATTGTGCGGCTAATGAGTTTAAGGCATTAGTAGTTGAGCCCATAGAGGCATTCATGGATCTTAAATTTTCTTCAAATTCCCTCAACTGTTCCGGATCAAAATCGTCCATATACTCTTTTACCTAAAGTTTTAATTTAGCATGGTTTTGGTATACTAAATATATTCACTAGTATTTAGTATTTTAAAAATACCGTATTTAATTATGGGGAACATATATGAGCATGAATGAAAATAATCCGCTACGTCAATTTTTTCGTAGACCAGCAGTACACATCAGTCTGCCCTCAGGCGGAGAGTCGTACGGGCCAGAAGACATTGAATGGCCTGATGAAGGCAAAGAACTACCAGTATATCCAATGACAGCAATTGATGAGATCACTACAAAGACTCCAGATGCATTGTTTAATGGAAGTGCTATTACTGAAATCATTAAGAGTTGTATTCCTGCAATTAAAAATCCTTGGGCATTATTAAGCACTGACTTAGATACTGTGTTGATTTCAATCAAAGCCGCAGGTGGACAAGAAACTATCGATGTTGAATCTAAATGTGAGAAATGCGGAGAAGAAGGAACATATGGTATTAATCTACAAGTTCTATTACAATCATTAAAAGCCGGTGACTTTCATATACCGATGAAGTTAAATGGATTAGAAATTTATTTTGCTCCACTAAATTATAAAGAAATGAATAATTCTGCACTTGCTCAATTTGATATCCAAGCAAAATACAAAGACTTAACTAAAATCATTGATGATAAAGAACGTATGGATCAAGGTCAACAAGCATTGATCGATATCACTGAGTTAACTATGGTAGTACTATCTAATGCTATTACAAAAATTGTAACTCCTGAAGGAGAAGTAACAGAGAATGAACACATACTTGATTTCTTAAAACATGCAGATACCAAAACATATGAAGCAATCAGAGACTTTAACTCTGATCTTAGAGAAAATTCAACTATCAAACCTCTTACTATCGTATGCACAGCAGGCGCAGATGATCCTGAAAAAGAAGAATGTGGACATGAGTACAAGCAACCATTTACATTGAACGCATCGGATTTTTTCGCCTAAGACTCCTTACACTCGACCCTGAGGGGATAAGAGAGTTGATATCAGATTACGAAAAATACACGCAGGGAATCAAGTCAAACGCAATGACTTTATCCTGGTATATGCGTGGAGGTGCCACGTATGAAGATGTCCTTAACATGTCACAATCAGAAAGAAAAGCCATAAACGATATGATAGAAGATCACTTAGAAACTACTAAGAAAACTCAACTGCCATTCTTCTAAACACTAGAACATTCTTAAGGGTCTTCAAAGAAGACCCAATTACTCATTCACTTCGTTCATTCGTAATTTCTTTTTTAAAAGGATTAATTAAAAATTCTAAATGGTTATTGTTTAAGTCTTATTACCTTTTAGAAGCCATGGTAGTGCTATCAAACACTACCACGGTTCAGGTCATTACCCCCTGTCATCCATGTTGATTATCCCCAATCGATTACGTTACTATAATCAATTGCTACCGGTTGCCCTGTAAAGTTTGCTGGGTTGTAGTTGAGCCAATTACACTAATAAGTGTAACCTCTCAGCAACGCATGTTCTATATCATCAAATCAAAATAGATATAGACTCATTCAAGGTTCGCTACCATAACGATTGCCTTGTCGGTTTATATGTCTGTAAGACACTACTCCAGTTCTGTTGCCCATCACTACAATGGGTTCCTCAAGGAGAGTCGAGTATAAATTACGACTATACTATATGTTAAAAGTCTAGTTTAGTTGTGGTTGTCTGTAGTTTTAGTTGTGACTTGGTGTCATCGGTGGGTTCTGAGTTGGTCTCTGTGTCGCCTGCGTATGCTTTAAATATATCTTTATTGAATTTGAAAAAGTGATCCCATCCAAACATTACCCAGTCACCATGATTATCTGATGTGTAATAAATGAATTGATCACTTACGAATGTGTACTTACTCGGTACACATACAAAACGTCCTTTACGATTAAACTTCATAAAGAGAACGTCAAAATCCCCTTCATCATGCACGTCCATTAACTGGTCGAGCCATTCTTCTAGTTGTCTGCATGAACCAGATAGAAGTTGATGAAAAGGGAAATCTGCGTAGAACTTACATTCTACATTTAATTTATGAAAACTTTGTCCAGGAACAATGTCCCCTTTGAAACTTCTGATTTGTCCTTCATGTAAAATCTCTGTACGATTTTGATTCTTGCCACCTACATAAGCACCAGAGCCAGGAGCACGTATAAAACTTTCTTCATATGTTTCTGAAAGAAACTTTGCAGTTTCTCTTTCAAATCCTGATCCTTTATTCTTTGACGGTGATGGCATTATTAGTAGTTATCTCCTTACCACTCGGTGGCATAATTTTTATCTACCCGATGATGGGCACACTTTGTCTGGCACTCGTAAGAGTCATGTATGAAGTCGGCTTCCCAGAATTTATCTTTTACAATTTTGGGTAATCTCAATTCATGGAGATTATATTTCTTGCCAATTTCGTTCCATTTGTTGTTGTGTCCATATCTTGTTGCGACCCAACAACAGGGGTAAAATTCTCCCCTAGCATTAATGTAACTACCTTTATTGCCTATGTGACATAGAGGTCGTTCATTTCCTACTAACTTAGATTCATCATATAACTTAATGTTTGTCTTCATCCAAGGTTCTTTAATTGTTTTGTCTGTAAAAGTAAACACTTCTCTTTCAAATCTATGACTAGATGATAACAGATCGTCACGTGGTTGTAAAGCATCTTCTTTCCCATAAGAGTCTTCGTATATCTTACCGAACTTAGTGCTTCTTGTTAACTGAAATGCATCAAAGCCTAACTCTCTTGCATAGTTTTGCATGTCACCTATCTTATCTTCATTAAATTTAAAGCCTATTGCGTCCCATACGGTGTAACAACTAGACTTATCATTGATGATAGAGACGCCTGTGATGATGCTAGACCAATTAGAATTGATTCTATACAGATTATTACTCTCATGGTCCCAGCCGTCGATACTGAAGTGAATTTGATCTTGTTCATCTAATAGTTCTGCTAGTCTTGTCCACCAGTCTTCGTTTTTATATGATCCGTTAGTGACAATAACGATTGCTATACTAGGCTTTATAGATTTGAAATACTGGATGACTTCAATGAAGTCATGTGCATAGATAGGATCGCCATCGTCACCGCAGAATGTGAGTTTCTCTACATGTTCTAATATAAAGAACGCAGGAAAATTTTGTTTAAAGAAATCTAGTTTAAGTTCAGTACTGACTAATGTGTCAGGTACTTCTTGTCTTGGACATCGAGGACATTTTAGTGTACACTTACTGCTGATCTCAATGTGCCAGTGCCATAAGGCTAAACTCACAACTCCTCCAACTCCCTTGTCGAGTTGTATGTTGTAAATCCGTTCTCTTTAATAACTTGTAATACACTAGCAACTCTACCTGCTAATTCTTCTCTGTGTGATACTAACCAAACAGACTTGTTACGTCTACGTGTCATATCTTTAAGAATAGCCATTGCATTTTCAACACCGATTGTGTCAAGTCCTGAGTCAATCAACTCGTCAATAAACAATGTATTGATTGGGAAGTATAAGTTTTCCCAGACATCTCTGAATGCAAACGATAGTCCTAAGATTAATCTGTTACGTTCTCCCCTAGATAAGTTATCAAAGTCTAGTTCTCTACCCAACTCTGTAATTTCTACAGTTAAATCATTTTGGAAGACAACTTGATGAGGGAGACCCATCTTGTCTAAGTAATTTGTTAAACGTGAGTTTAGATAAGACAAGTTTTGATCAATAATCTTTTTACGCACAAATGAATCTTTGCTTGTAAGAAGGTCTAATAAGAACTTCTGATGGTCACCTAAACGTGACAACTCGTTTATTTTGTCAAAATTGGCTTCTTGTAATGCACTTTCTTCCATTTCAAGTATTTGATCTGTATAAGGATTTTCGTCAGACTCTTTACGAGACACTTGCCCCTTAAGGTCTTTGATCTTGTTTTTGTGTTCAATCGCCTCTGTTTCTGATTGATAAAACAAATTAGGACGTTCCCCTATTTCAAACAATGAATTCTTTTCTTGCTCTAATTCTACTTGTACTTCTGCTAGTTCGGTTAAGTGATTAGTATGTTCTACTAAACTTTCTTCTTTGTCTGCTAACACTTGTGTATGTACGTCATCATGGAAGTCTTGCCCACAAGTGTGACATTTGTTCTGTTTTAATATCTCTAATTCTTTCTCAAACTTGCTAACAGCCTTTGCTTCTCGGTTAACATCATTATTAGTTCTAGTAATCAATTTGTCGATATCTGCATGATCCTTAACTAAAGCATTGTATACAATTAGTTGCTTGTGTCCAAGTAATTCGGCGTCAATATCTAATTCTTCTAGTCTTTTAATTTGATTTTTTAACGTGTTAATGTCTTCTGCTGTCTTGTTATCCCATAGTCTTGCTCTCTTTTTAAGACTATCTATTTGTTCTTCAATTCTTTTGTTTGCTTCTTCTATTGCTTGGACTTTGAATTCTTCTTGTTGAATTTCTTCTTTGTTATTCTTAATTGTTATCTTAATCTTTTCTGCTTTCTCTGATAACAACGTTATTCCAAGCAACTGTTCAATAATATCACGTTGCTGTCCTTGTGTCATGCTTAAGAAGGGCTGACTGTATGTATTAAGTACAACAATGTTTCTAAACATCACTGAAGACATGCCTATAATTTCTTCGATAACTTGTTGTGTTTCTTTATTCTCGCCCTGTGCTTCGTTATCTTCTTCTTCTGTTCCGTTAATAAAGAACTTCATGCCATTGGGCTTACGACCACGTTCAATACGATACTCAACACCATTAGCCTCAAAGTCTAATGTGACCATCATGCCTTTGCCGTTTGTTCTATTGATTAAATTGTTTTGTTTGATATTGTTAAGTGGGACACCATACAATGCATAACTGATTGCTTGTATAATAGTAGTCTTACCAGTACCATTTCTAGCACCGTCTCCACCTAAGTCTAAGTTATCACCTAAGATTAATGTAAGTTCTTCGTTTTGTAAGTCAATTGCTTGAGTAACTGATCCTACACTTAAGAAGTTTCTGAGAGTTACATGTTTTAAATTGATCATATAGACTGATAAATCTCCAATAGTACACTTTTGTCATAGAAATCAGATTCTATGTTTTTAATTTGTTCAATAATAATTGAATCAACACTTTCAAATGATATCTCACCGGGTGCTAAGTCTTGTGCATGTTCATCAGACTTAACAGGTATCAATGACATTTCTCGTAATTGATATTCTGGTATCAATTGTTCTCTTATAAAGTTAGATTCTTCATAAGATATATCGATATCTAAATGTACTCTAACATGAGCATTCTTAATTAACAACCCTTCTGGGTTATCTAATACTTCACTTAATTTGTATACTCTATATACAGGTTGATTGGGCCATGAGTGAAATTCTGGCTCTTCGTCCCATTCTAATACCATCATGCCTCTAGCATCATCGCCTGCATCTGCGTAGTTGTGCGGGAATGCATTACCCATATACCAAATATTCTTTTTTGCTTGACGTTTGTGAAAGTGACCTGAGAATACTTTATCAAAGTGTCCTAAATGATCTGCATTTGTTTCACCGTGATCGGGCATTTCTATCATAGCATTCATATAGAAGTATGGCAACTCTAAATGAGCAAAAAGATATTTGCCTTTCTTCTTTTTAAGTAGTTTATAATCATCACCACACAACCATGGAGCAATAACACAGTTGCCTTCTTCGATAAAGTGATCGACAATGACTACATTCTTTAGATGTTTAGCCCATTCGACTGAATGAATATCACGTTTGTCTCTATAATAAAGATCGTGGTTGCCTGTAATGAAGTAGACTTTCTCAAACGCATCATTTAGTTTCTCTAATGCATTGAGTCCGAACTGTAAGGTGTGCATATTGATACTTGCTCTATGATGATTCCAATCACCTAAGAACAAACACGTTTCACATCCTTCTTCTTTTGATTTCTCAATGAACCAATCCACAAAATCACTACAATCTCGGTTATGTTGAATGCTATTGCTTTTCATACCGAAATGTATATCTGTGAATACAGCCGCTTTCTTAAAAAGATTACTCATAATTAGTTTTCCCAGTATTCAACATCTATTATACATGACAAAGGTAGGCAAAGCAAGACATTTGGATGCCTTGTTTGCCCGAAAGTATTATTCAGAGTATGCTTCTGTTTTCTTTTCGTAACCTAGACCGTTGTAGTCTTTCATTTGACGAGTGAATGAAGGATTTAACCCATTCATTTCTAAAATATCGTCTCTGATATTTTGGTTGCGTTTTTCAGAGTTGAGAACTCTACAGAAACTATTTGTGATTGCCGCAGTATAGTATGCGAACGGATTTGCTGATTTGGCTTCGTTAAATCTTAAGCCTACATAAGTTAATTGAAGTATAGCACTTTGTCTCATTTCATCATTGTATGTGTAGCCACGCCAGTTAAACTTCATAGCATACTTTTCACACAACATAATATACATACGTGCTAATTTATCTGTAATTGCACCGTCTGTTGCAGTAAACTTGCCTGTCTTTAATCCACCTTTCCAATGTGATTTGCCAACTAAAGGAGTAGACATTGTTTCAGCATCTAAACGATAGTGCTGAAAAGGAGGGAAGTTAACTTTTACATGAACTAAATCTTGTACTTCTTTCTTAGTCTTCTTATCCTCAATATCTGCAAATAAATCTTTGTTTGCACTTAGATCATCTTCAAAATCAATAATGTCAACCGCTTTCTTTTTCTTAACAACTTTTCTAGGTTGCTTTTGAGCAACAGGAATATGATCCCAAGTCATAACTCTAAACATTAGACCGTCAGTCTCAATAGTTGCTGGGTCAATTTTGTTCTTACCAGTCAACCCTTGCTCTGCTGAGAGTCTAGCGGCTTTGTTTTCTTTTGCTTGTTGAATCTGTTCAGGCTTAACTGCCCAGGCTAGACTCTTTTCTATACCACTTTGTCCTTCAGTAGCAAGATCAAGGTCAGTAATTAAATCAAACTGATGATAATCTTTCTTAGTGAAGTAGCAGTAAGATGTTTTGCTTTTATGGATCTCTTTAAGAATATCCTTATTGTTTAGGTAATTAGTTGTTTTTCGCGGTGCTGGCATTCATAATCCTCTATTTAAGTTAGTTCGACAAGTGTGGAGTCGATATATCTAGTATACAACAACTTTTAACCGAATGCAAGTGTATCGGGTAAAATTTGACGGTTTTTGTAATAGATAAATATATCATGTGAGATGACTATTTATACAAATAGATAAGTCTTGGGAAATATTTGGAGAAATATAAATGCCTGAAGTAAACAATAACGCAATCGAAGCGGGAGAAGGCGCCACTAACTCTGATCAGGTAGCAATTGGACAAGATTGGAGAGTACGTTTAGCATTAGCAGAAACTGCAAACTACCTTTATAAAGGAACGACACCTGGAATTCTTGCACCCTTAGCAGAAACTGACGGTGTAGTCTTTCCATATACACCTACAGTAAACACTAGTTATGTAGCAAACTATGATGGTGTACTTCCAACTCACTCTAACTATAAAATTCAACAATATATGAATAGTTCTGTTGAAGCAATCTCAGTCACTGCTGACTTCACAGCACAGGATACAAAAGAAGCAAACTATGTATTAGCATGTATACAATTTTTTAAGACAATGACTAAAATGTTTTATGGACAAGATGAAGACCCAACAAAAGGTACTCCTCCTCCATTAGGTTATTTTTATGGATTAGGCTCATTTCAATTAGATCAACACCCTGTTGCTGTAACTAGTTTTGCATATAACTTACCTAATAACGTAGATTATATTAGAGCAACAAGTACTGCGAGTGATAAGAGCGGTGATTTTTCATTAATAGGCGGACAGTTAAGACCAGGAGGAGAAAGACCTCCCCCATCTTTTGCATCAAAAGACAGTGAAATACCAATTACATACGTACCTACAAAGATTACAATGACAATCACATGTATTCCAGTTATTAGCAGAAATCAAATTAGTAATAACTTTAGTCTTAAAGATTATGCAACTGGCAAACTACTACGTGGTTCACAAAATGCAAACGTTCCGGGTATTTGGTAATGGCTACTAATAATATATATCCAAAAACAAGTCCGTACAGCAGAACAGGATTAATCGAAGGTCAATATTTAGATGTAATGGAGCCATACACAGCAATACCAAGAGATGCATCAGATGCCTCTTTTACGATTACACCTCAATATGAATTTAGACCTGACATGTTAGCACAAGACTTATACAACGACTCACGTTTATGGTGGGTGTTTGCATCACGCAACCCTAATCAATTAGGACCAGATCCTTACTTTAATTTTAAAACAGGTGTAAATATATTTGTTCCTAGAATGGACACTCTTAAACGTATCTTGGGTATCTAATGGCTGAAATTTTCAGATACACTGACATTGACGTTATAACATCGCCCGGTCCACCACCAGTAACTACTAACTTTAGAATACGATCAGAGTATTATGGATTTGATAGAGAGTGGCAAGGACAAAATGATGTCATAGTAACCGGAGTTGCAATTAATGGTAAACCCCCACCTGTAAATCAAATTCGCACTATAGATGATAAACTTATTCAAGCATCAAATATCCCAGAGCCTGCCGCTACAGAAGTTACAAAAGTTTTAAATCAACAAAAATCAGAAATTTTAGCCGAAGTAGCCGCATTACCGGCTGATGATCCTCAACGTGAAGCGGCACCTATTGATATTTCAAATGAACCAGATACTACTGATGAGCCATCTGATGGAGAAAATGCAGTGGACGAGGATCAAAAAGTATCAGGAGGAAGTAGCCCTACTAGTGATGCTAATGCGGCACAAGAATCTGAAATACAAAAAGATGAGGGTACCGAAACAACAAGCAGTCCTAATAATGAAGGTGAAGGGAATGCACAATCAAATGCTAATACTGGAAGTACAGATGCACCGGGTAGACGTTTAAAAAATCCTCTAGGTGCTTTATCATCTTATACGTATCAATTAAGTTTATATATGATTACTCCAGATGCATATGATGCCTTTGTTGCGTCAGGAAGAAGACAAATTGACGCCTTAGAAACTGCTATCGGAGACGGAAAAGGTGGAGCCTATCTTATTGCAGAATCTGCAGGTATTAACAACAATGAATCTCAACGTGCACCAGGCTTTGATAATGATTTTTATATTGATAACTTAAAATTAAAACAAGCAATCTCAGGAGAAGCAACACAATCTTCTACTAACATATATGAAGTATCATTTGAAGTTATAGAACCATATAGTTTTTCTTTTAATACAAAATTAAAACAAGCCAGTGATGCATTACAAGAATACTCAAACGACTCTGGCTATTCAGGAAAAGGATCAATTAATAATCCAAGTAGACAATTTTTTATATTAGGAGTAAAATTTCTTGGTTATGATGGGAATGGAAATCTTGCAAACGGAGACTTAGAATTTTCAGGTGGACCAATTGATCCTAATGCATCTGGTAACGATTTGTTTCAAGTTTATTATGACATTGCTATTAGTAGTGTTAAATTTACAATTGTAGGTGGAGCCACAACATATTATTTAAAAGGGGTAGCACTGGCACCAGGTAAAGCATTCGGCACAAAGAGAGGTAGAATTCATGCTACTAAAACAATTGGTGGAAGAACATTCGATGAAGCATTCATGGGTGAAGACGGACTCTTTACTCAATTAAATGAATTTGAAAATTGGAAAGTTCAAGAGGCTAAAACACAAGAATTTGCAAACGCATTTGAACTCGAATATATCGGAGATGGAGTTGACGCCATAAAAGATGCAACTCTTATATTACCTACAGATACAGACAAAAGTAAATGGTACACAGACAATATTAAAAATACAATGGAAGCAACTGATGCGGCTGCCGCAAAGGCAGTTGCTGATGATGCAAAACGTAGAATTGTTTTTAACAGTGATACTAGTTTTATAGAATGCTTTGATGAGGTTCTCAAAGGAAGTTCATACATATATGATGCTTTACAACTTGTATATAAAAGTCAACCAACACCTGAAGTAGAAGGAAAAGAACAACCAAGTTTAGATCCGAATAGTGCTACTAAAGTTGCTTGGTATAAAGTAACCACTAATATCTCTGATGCTAAATGGGACTCAGTAGTAGCAGACTGGGCTTACAAAACAACATTTAGAATAGAAAAATATGAAACACCTATTATTACTTCTATTGCTACAAATGCAGGCATAGAATATTATGGACCTCACAAAAGATATGCATATTGGTATACAGGTGAAAACAGTGAAATTTTACAATACGAACAAAAATTAGACAACTTATTTTATAATGAAGTATTAGGTAATCCAAACATCAATGAATCAGGAGCAGGGACTGGGGGAAGTCAGCAGACACCTGTTGCACCAAATCAAAATACACCCGAGCCATCATTGAATGCTGTAGGTGGAGGTAGAGCAACTCAGAATCAATATGTGACTAGTTTGTATTCTCCTGACTCATATGCTGAAGCAAAAGTCAGACTATTAGGGGATCCAGACTTTCTTGTGCAAGAACATCGAAGTGGACCCGACGCCGCTTATTTAAGATTCTATGGAGAAGATGGTTACAGAGTTAGTGCTAACGGAGGACAAGTCTTTATAGAAATTGACTTTAAAGAAGCAGTAGACTATAATGACAAAACCGGTGTCTTAGATTTAAACGATTCGATTTTGTTCTTTAAATACCCTGACTATATACAAGATAAAATTGTAGGTGTAAGTTATAAAGTAGTAACAGTTATGAGTTCATTTCAGGGTGGCAGATTTGAACAAGAGTTGTCTTGTGTTATAAATACATTCCCGGATGCTGAAGCAGATAAAGGAGATAACCCTAGAGAAACAGACGCAGAAGAAGGAGAAGGTAACAAAATCGAAGGAAACAATGAAACAAAAACTGATGTCGATGGCACTTTTGTAGGTCCAAGAAATGAAGCAGAGACAAGTGAAGGCAACAATGACGATGCAGGTGGCGGATAATGAGTAACGATTTTTTTAAACCTAGAGGTCGATTAAAGAAAAATACACCCGGTGCCGGAGTAGCATCTGTTATTCAAGTACCTATCGTTGCTACAGTGATGAGTACAGTAGACCCAACACACCAAGGATGTATTGCAGTCTACCCTTCAGAAAACTTAGATAAAAATGCATACGATTCAAACAATTGGATTTGGGTCAATAAACTTTCTACATTCTTCGGCAACACAGAGGCTATAGGTCCAGACGTTGATTTTGGAGCATATGCAGGCAACCCAAGTTCATATGGACAATGGAATGCACCACCGGATAAATTAACAAAAGTAATTTGCATATTTGTTAATGGAGATCCTAACTATGGATTCTATATAGGATCAGCACCTTCTCCAGAAACATTGTCAATGATTCCTGCAGTAGGGTCAACAGATAAAGTAGTTCTTAATGAAGGAGAAGCACAATCATATGCAGGTTCTCCTCGACTACCTGCTACTAACATTAATACTAATAACAAAAGTGTTGCGGATAGTACTGATTATCTTACTGCCGCAAAACCTGTACACAGTTATACTGCATCGATTATGCAACAACAGGGTATCCTCAGAGACAAGTACAGAGGCCCTATCAGTACGAGTGCAACAAGAGAATCATCAAGTAGAGTAGGTTGGGGTGTAAGTACTCCAGGTCGACCTGTTTATCAAGGTGGATATACAGACGAATCTTTACCGAGTAGTTTAGATGTAGATCCAGACAAACTTAGAGTAGTAACAAGACGTGGTGGACACTCACTTGTTATGGATGACGGTGACATCATTGGCAGAGATCAATTAATTAGATTGCGTACAGCATTAGGTCATCAAATACTAATGAGTGATGACGGACAGATGTTATCTATCCTACACTCAAATGGACAATCATATATTGAATTAGGTAAAGAAGGAACAGTAGATGTCTTTAGTACAAACTCTATTAACTTACGTACTCAAGGCGATCTTAATTTTCATGCAGATAATAATATCAATTTAAATGCTAAAAATGTAAATCTTAACTCCTCTGAAAATACTACTCTTAACGCAGACAAAGCATTTAATCAAAGAGTAGGAGAAGACTATAGTTTATATACACTTCAGAATATAAAAATGAAAGCAGATGCGGCATTAGCAATGGAAGCACAGGGTCAATTAGGAATAAAATCAGCCGCAGAAATTTTTAATGAAGGATCAAAAATACACTTGAACGACGGAGCCGCAAGTTTAAGTCCAGATGTTGTAGAACCAATAGATATAATTATGCATCCAGACACACTGTTCGATGAAACAGTAGGCTGGGCGGCGGCACTTGCTAAAATACCTAGTATTACTTCACGTGCGCCTGCTCACATGCCTTGGATGAGTGCAAATCAAGGTGCAGACGTAGAAGTAGATCCAAGTGCTGAAGCGGCATTACCGGCTGAACCATCTGGTAATTTAAGTAATTTAAATAATAATCTTGGTGATTTAGGTGGAAACGTATCTGGTGTAACTAACCCAACAGCGGCAGCCACAATATCAGAAGTAGGAGGAATCAGTGATGCGTTAGATAAAAATGTTACGTCAACATTGCTTTCTGGTAAAGCGGCCGCTAGTGAACTTGCCCAGTTTGGAGATGTTGCCGGCATAGTAGATACAGCAACCGGGCCAGCAGTGACTTTAGGAAAATTTGGTCAAACAGCATCTCAAATGGCTGATGGTGGAATTCTTAAGCCAGGAGCAGATACATTAGTAAACACTTTAGTATCTGCTAATGTAGGTGGCAGTGCGACAGGCGCGGCACAAGGCAGAGTACCAACTAATGTTTTACCGTCTGCATCATTTACAGGCAAAAGCGGTATTAATACAGCCGAGCAATTTATAGGTTCAAACTCTGCACAAGCAAAAAGTGTAGTGTCAACATTACAAAAAGGACAAAAAGCATTACAAACAGTAGGAGCAATTACAGGAAAAGAAGCACCCGGAGGATTAGGTGCTGTTGTTTCAGGAACTATTTCATCTGTAGCATCTACTGGTAATTTAGGAGACAATGTTAGTGAAGTTAGTGGAGCCATTAGTAAGGCTACAGAAGGCGGAATCTCAGGAGCAATTTCTGGTGCAACCCAAGGTGTCTTAGATACAATGAAGGCAGGTGCAGAATCAGTTGTAGCATCACAATTATCAGGTGGAGTAGGTGGAGTTGCTAAAGCATTAAACACATTGGGCGGAGCGTTGCCTGAACTCGGTGTAGGAATAGATACAAATATAGGAGCCTCAGCATCATCATTTAAATCAATAGTAGCATCATTTGGCACACTTGAAGCCGGCCCTGACAAACCACAAGACTTAACTGCTCTAGCAGGAGCCGCGGCAGCCAAAGTTGCAGGGGCAAGTGCAGGTATGAAAGCGCCAGACTTAGCAGACACATCTACTATTACTGATGCATTAGCAACAACTGTTGGTGCAGGATCAGTCGAAGGCGCATTTAGTTCAGCAACATCAGGGGTAACTGATTCTGTACAAGGAATAGCAGATCAAGCATCATCAGTGGCAACCGGAGCAATATCATCTGCTGTATCTGATGTAAAAAGTGTTTCATCTAGTGTTGAGTCATTAACTCAACAAGGAACATTACAGAATGCCGCAACTCAAGTTCAACGCGGAGCAACTGCAACTATATCAAGTACGATTGCATCAGGTGTAAGTAACTTGCCAGGTGGACAGAAGTTAGGTAGTAGTGTAGTTGACAATGCAACTGGATCAGTTAATGCAATTGCAGACGGAATAGGTGGAGTAACAGACTCTCTATCAAGTCTCGGATCATCTGCATTCTCAGGAACAGATGTAGGTGGATTAGTTGCTTCAGCAGAATCAGCATTAGGTGATATTTCATCATTAGGATCAGTTAAAGATAATTTAATTGGTGGAGTATCAGATGCAGTAGGAACTGCACTCTCAAGTGCATTAAGTCCAGGTGCGGCAGCCGCATTAGAATCTGCATTATCAGCACTAACAGCAGGTGGCGGGTCAACTATCAAGTTACCTACAGTAGCACTTAACACATATAATAGATCAAGCATTACAAGTTTAATTGATGGAGTTCTAGGTGGTCCTGGATCAATTATACCCAAACCTAATTTATTAGGCGAAATACCAGTTGGAGCATTAACTGCCGCAAGTGCTTTACTGTCATTAAGAAAAACATTAAGTGCTGATGTTAAGAAATTGAATAAAGCACAAGCAGATGTTGCATCTAAACAACGAGCATTGTTTGAAGCACAATCAAACTTCCCAGCAGGTTCTCCAGAAATAATAGCGGCAGAAGCATCATATCAATCAGCGGCTACAGATCCTCAACTTAAAGCACTAACTGCTAAAATTGAAACTGCAAAAACACAGTTCGGATCTTCTGTAACACAAACAGTTGCAGAAGCAACTCCAGAAACAACAGAGATCAATCCGTTTAGTGAAATCGAACAAGCAGTCAATCTTGCTTCAGTACAAAATCAGGACATTACTACAGAAAGTAATACTCAACAACCAACAGGAGATGATTATAGACCTAGTACTCCAGTTGAATTAGGATTTGGAGAAAACCCTACAAACATTTATGGTAACGAATATAATAATACATATTCAAATATTATAGCCACAACTACAAAAACATTTGTTCCGCAACAAGAATCATTTATTGTTGAAAATGAAATAGTTGATGACGGTGAACCTGTAGTAGAGAATACAGTTGAAGCAATCGTTTCTGGTGGCACTCCTCCGACTGACGGACAAGGTGGAGTAGGTCAAAATGTTTACATTTACGAAGGTGAAGTTGGTTCTGTCGCAATGTCCGGATATGGCGGTGGCGGGTATTGGTACTGGGATCATGTAGGAACTTGGAAACTAAGATAGGATATAAATAGTATTATGGCAACTTACGTAGGATTCTCAACAGTAAACGCAGATAAACCTAGAACGGTTAATCCGCCTCCTGCAATCGATAATCAAGCAAACGGCATAACAAACCCTATAGTTTTTGGTAAAAAGTTTAAACTTGTAGATGAACAACTTGTTATACAAGATTTAGTTAATGCTTTAAACATTAGAAAAGGCGAAAAAGTCGGACAACCGAGTTATGGTACTACATTATGGGACTTTGTGTTTGAACCTAACACAGCAGATGTGCAAGTAGAAATACAAAATGAAGTTAGACGAGTAGCAAGCCTAGACCCTAGAATCGATATTAATACAATTCGTGCTTTTCCTAAAGAAAATGGTATTCTAATAGAAGTTCAACTATCTATTAATCCATACAATAATGCTGGAGATTTAGCATTATTCTTCAATTCACAGACTAATACTGCCGCTCTAGCATAAAAAAACTCGGTTTTTCCATAAAGATAAATACTTGAAACAGGGAAAAACTATGGCTACAAGTTCAAGGCAATCAGGACTCTTTGGAGTAAATGATTGGAAAGCAATTTACGAAACCTTTCGTGAGGCAGACTTCCGATCATATGATTATGAGACACTAAGAAAAAGTTTTATCGATTATCTACGTCTTTACTATCCTGAAACCTACAACGATTATATTGAAAGTTCAGAGTTTATTGCTCTGCTTGATGTCATGGCTTTTATGGGTCAAGGTCTTGCTTTTAGAAATGATTTAAACACACGTGAAAATTTCATTGACACGGCTGAACGTAGAGACTCAGTAGTTAAACTTGCTGATTTAGTTAGTTATACCCCTAAAAGAAATACATGTGCATCAGGATATTTAAAAATATCTTCTATAAGAACATCAGAAAATGTAATAGACTCAAACGGAGTAAACTTAAGTAATGTTCCTATTAGTTGGAATGACCCTTCTAATCGTAATTGGTTAGATCAAATGAATTCAGTAATTAATGCGGCATTAGTTGACTCACAAAAAATAGGAAGACCTGGAAACAGTGCTGATATCTTAGGTGTAACAACAAGTGAGTATGGTATACAGATACCTGCTAACAGCACACCGATTGTACCATTTACAACACAGGTTGACGGAACATCAATGAACTTTGAACTAGTAAGTGCAACGTCATTAGACCAAGACTATATTTATGAGATTCCACCTGCTCCAACATCGCAAATTAACATGCTATATAGAAATGATAAGTTGGGCTTTGGGAGTCCTAACACAGGCTTTATGTTCTATTTTAAACAAGGAACATTACAACCTTATAACTTTAACTTTCAACAACAGATTTCTAATCAGACAATTAATATAGATATAGCAGGAGTCAATCAAACTGACACTTGGTTATATCAAACTACAGTTGATAATACTTTAGGGCTATGGAAACAAGTAGAAAATGTTTATGCAGATGCATACTTGCAAACAGAATCTAGCACTAAAAAAATCTTCTCTGTAGGCTCACGTGCAAACGATGAAGTAACTTATGTATTCGGCGACGGTGTATTTTCAGAAATGCCTGTAGGCAACTTTAGAGCATTTGTAAGATCAAGTAATGCATTGACATATACTATCGACCCTTCAGAAATGAATGGTGTAGCAGTTGCTATTACATACGTAAGCAGAACAGGACAAAATGAAACTCTGACAATGAACTTAGCATTACCTGTATCAGTAACAAATGCACAAGGTAGAGAATCATTATCAGCAATTAAACAAAGAGCACCAACAAGATACTACACACAAAATCGTATGGTAAACGGAGAAGACTACACAAACTTCCCTTATACTTTATATAACTCTATTGTTAAATCAAAAGCAATCAATAGAAGTTCTATTGGTGTATCTAAAAACTTAGATTTACTTGACCCAACTGGCAAGTATTCAAGTACAAACTCTTTTGGAGATGACGGAGCATTATACCAAGATGGTACAGATGGCTTCTTAACATTACAAGCAAGTAACACATCAGATATTATTCAGTTCTTTACAGATGATTTAGCCTCTGTACTTGCATTGAATCGTGCTAATCAGTATTATATTCAGAATTACACACGTTATGCATATCCAGGCACAGGTGGAGGCACTACTCTATATTGGAAAACAAGTTCAGTAGATTCTTCAAGTGAAACAGGATATTTTTATTCTCTTGCTGGAACAATAGAACAACCACAACCACTAGGAACATTTACAACAACTAATGCAAAGTATATAACAACAGGAGCATTATTAAAATTTGTTGCTCCAGTCGGTAGTTATTTTGATTCTGAAAATCGATTAGTAGCAGGTGCACCAACTGGTGGAGAGAAAACTTATATATGGTCAACAATATTAAATGTTGTCGGTGATGGTAACAACAATGGTGAAGGCAAATTTGCAAACGGACAGGGACCAGTTACAGTAAACGGGTATGTACCAAACGGCGTAACAATAACAGAAATTATTCCTGTCTTTGATAACTCATTGTCAAGCACAATTATACAACAAGCAATTCTTAAAATTGAATTACAACAAGACTTTACTTTACTCTTTAACAACTCACTATTGATTAACCAAGAACGTTGGTCAATTGGTGCGGCATCAAATGCAAATTACTTTGTTAAGTTTACGAGTTTAGGAAACAATCGTTACACAGTAACTTACAGATCGTTAACATACTACTTCGGTAGTGTTGCTGATACTCGTTTCACTTATAATAAAGATGAATTAGTATATGATCCGTTTACAGGTAAAATCATACAAGACTTTATTAACATGTTAGGTATCAACACAGTGTTTAATACTGCACAACCATTAGGCGCAGACACTAAAGTTAATATCTTAGGACAAACAGTTGAGTCAGACGGTTATGTAAATGACTTTCAAGTAGAAGTGGCCGCAACTGATGTTAACAATGGTCAACTAATTTTAGACCCAGACTTCTTTAATGACATTACTGGTTTTGTAAACAACGGTGCAAACACAGGCGTGTATGTATTCTTTAGAACAATTACAGATCCTGTTAACTTAACAAGACAACTTATTGTACCTAGTTCTGATATTGTTTTTACATACGGAACTAAAAATCAAATTGAAATTGTAAAATATGAATTCCCTGTAGGACAATTATTTTATGCATACACTGACAATAAATTTTATAAGTCAGTGCAAGATCCTACAATAACTACACCTAACTATATTATGACTGAACAGTTAGATTATTCTGTCAAGTCAGGTAGACAAGGATTAGATTATCAATATAGACATAATGCTAATAACACTACTCGTATCGATCCAGCAACAACAAACATTGTTGATCTATATTTGGTTACACAATCATATTACACAGCATTTAATAATTATATCAAAGACACAACTGACACAGTTAAGAAACCAGATCAACCAACACTTAATGAATTGAATACAATATATCCCAAAGTACAAGATTTTAAAATGCTGTCAGATTCAGTCATATTAAATAGTGTTACGTTCAAACCATTGTTCGGTGCGAAAGCAGATCAATCATTGAGAGCAACTATTAAAGTAGTAAAAGCACAGACAACTAATGCATCTGACAGTGAAATTAGAAGTTCAGTGTTATCAGCAATGGATAGTTATTTTGATATTAATAATTGGAACTTTGGCGATACTTTCTTCTTTACAGAATTAAGTGCGTATCTACATGAACAAATAGGAGAACTAGTGAGTTCGGTTATACTTGTTTCAGATGATCCTGAAAAACTATTCGGTGATCTATATGAAATTAAAT
>Ga0213861_10000816_pt1 | contig 27776 bp, 30 predicted proteins | sample PICome_4_FD_160110 | JGI IMG/M metagenome (GOLD analysis project Ga0213861, IMG submission 160110) | Coastal seawater microbial communities near Pivers Island, North Carolina, United States - PICO131 | ecosystem: Environmental > Aquatic > Marine > Coastal | place: USA: North Carolina... | reverse complement strand
GTTAGGTGACCTTAGGGGGGGGTAAGATGTCAGCATGGAGGTTGTGGTGAGCCGCCGTGAGACAATGCCAGTAGCAAATAAGCCACAAAGACCAAAAATAATCGCTCAAAGCGATAACCCTTTTCGAGTAGACATTGAAAAAATCGCCAGCAATGAAAAATGTGGGTGCCGGTGCCCAGTTCGCCAATGCGATTTTTTGGGTGGCCAGTGCGCTGACGCTTAGCGGTGCGCAACGGCTAGGCCGCGTTTGTGGCGCACTGATGAATCGTTTGCCGGGTAGCTACAAGCGGCGCGCTGAGGTGAACCTATCTTTGGCTTTGCCTGGGGCGGGTGGCGATTACCTGCGTCCGAGTCTCGAACACGTGGCAAGCTTGTTTCTTGAAATGCCTTATTGGCATTCGAGTCGCCATAGTGCCCGACACATCAAAGCGCAATCTGATGACTATGACTGGTCTGAAATTGATGCGCTTTTGGCGCAAGGCAAAGGCCTGATTCTGATTTCACCGCATGTCGGCAACTTTGAGTTGCTCGGACCTGTTTTCGCACAACGCCACCCTTCCACGGTCATGTTTCGGGTCCCCAAAATGCGTTGGTTGCGCGATTGGATCGAGGTGCTGCGCAGCAGAGCGCAATTGCGTTTGGTGCCGGCAGATATGCAAGGTGTACGGGCGCTGGCCAAGACCCTGAAAGCGGGCGAAACCATTGGGATATTGCCCGATCAAGTGCCGATTGAAGGCGAGGGCGTGTGGGCATCCTTTTTTGGGCAACAGGCCTACACCACGACGCTGGTGCAACGCTTGCAGAACATCACTGGTGCACCGGTCGTGGTGCTATGTGCCTATCGCTTGGCACAGGCAAAAGGTTTTGAGATCAAGCATTGGGTGGTTGACTTGCCATGGTCAGCTGACCCTGCAGCGGCTGCGACGCAAATGAACCACGCACTTGAGAAAGCCATCCGGTACGCGCCTGAACAGTATCTTTGGGGCTATGACCGCTTTCGTGAACCCAAGCGCCGTCCCATTAGCCGAAGGGATTAATGACGACGTGACAGTGTTTCAAAGTCTTGGGCGTAGCCCAATAATTTGGACCGCAGTTCGCTGCGTTGCGCTGGCGTCATTTGATTGAGTAAGTCCGCGGTGAGGGTGGCTAAAGCGGTTTTTCTGCCTTCGCGTTGAGTTTGCAGCTCGGCGATCCGGTAACGGCTCAAGCTTTGAAAGTAGTCATGTAAAGCCACAGCCGCTTGTTGGGCAGAGCCACTTTCTTTGGCTTGTGCCAGTAGGCTGAGCAGGGCCGCTTGCCGGGCGATGCGCTCTTGTCCCCACAGTTGTGAGTTGTTGGGTTGGCTCAAGAGCCATTGATCCAGCGTTTGCATCTGCTCGCGAGTTAAGTCACCCAACCAGCGTTCGTACTGTTTGACAAACCGTTCGCGGCGCTCAGCCTCCATTTTTTTCGGGGGGCGCTGATTTTCAAGGGCATAGTCTCTATTGCCATCATCAAAGCGCTCGCGCAACCGTTTTTTTTGCTCGGGACCTAGCGTCAAAACAAGGGAGGCGAGACGAACCGCTGACTCTTGGCCGAGTACCAACAAGGCCGCCTGTAAGCGGTCCTGCTTTTGAAGAATGTCATCGACTGTTAGTGTTCTTTTGACAGATAGCTCTTCGGCCCATAACCGCAACATGGCCGCGTAGTCTGGCAGCGCCTCTTGACGGTGCCAAGATTGAAGTGTCGACAACTCTTGTGCCAAGATTTCTTCTTGGCTATCGCTCAGATCAAGGTAGCTGTCCATCTGGTACTGAAGCAGCGAAGGCGCATTGTTGTACCCAAACTGAATTGAGCTACACGCGCTCACGCTCACAGTACCTAATATCAGTGCCAAACGTTGCCAAACTTGCATCGATAGCCTCCGTTTAAAGCGAGACTTGATTAGGCTTTCGGTCGAGGTGCGGCAATTGCTGACGAGGTCCAAAATGGAGTGACCGCCAAAAGAACGCTCACCATGGAGAATGCAAACCCCAACCGATATGAGCCACTCAAATCATAGAGTAGGCCTGAAGTGTAAGCGCCTAAGGCCGCCCCTATCGACATACACGCATAGATTGTGCCGTAAATGGTGGTTTGGGCTTTGCCGGGGAAGGCGCGTGCTGAAATGGTTGACACGATGGGGCCGCGGGCGCCTTGCGCAATGCCAAACAGCAACACAAACAAAGCCAAAGCCCATTGCGAAGGAAAGTACGACAAAACAAACAACAAGACAATGCCTAGAAAGGTGCAGATAAAGCTTGCCGTAACCGTTGGTCGCGCGCCAAACTTATCGGCCATGAATCCAGCCGTGCTCACGCCGATGACCGACAGCATGCCGGCCATACCAAAGGCCGTTGCGGCTTGTAGCGGTGTGAAACCGGATTCCACCAAAAAGACGATGGTTTGCACCAAAATGATGTAGATGGCGAATGCGGTGAAGAAAAAAACCTGTGCTAACGCCCAAAACGCTCGGGTTTTCATGGCTTGTCGCAAGGGCTCAAGGCTTAGCTGGGCTTTACCGACCGGCAAAACAGGTGCATTGGGGTCTTGGCGACCGGCCTTGATACGTTTCCAGGGCAAGACCAGCACGATGGGCAGAAAGCCCAGAAGAATGCCACCCAGCACAAAGTAAGCGGTACGCCAGCCTTGCCAATCGATCAGGTACTGCGCAAAGGGTACGACCAAGAGGCTACCGGCACCAAATCCAGCATAAGCGATGCCAATGGCAGTGCTGGTGTTGCCACGAAACCACCGGCTGATGAGGCTCGTCGATGGCACCATGCCAAGCGCTGAAATCCCGATGCCACCAGCCAAGCCAATAAAGAAATGGAATTGCCACAATTCGTTTAAGTGACCCGCTGTGACGTAGGCAGAGCCCATGATCAGGATGCCGGTGGTGTAGACCACTCGCGGTCCCCAGCGATCAAACAGCACGCCAATAAATGGGGCTGAAAGGCCGTTTGCCAGCATGTAGATCGAATACACGCTCGAAATGCCCGAGCGGCTCCAGCCAAACTCTGTCTCAAGTGGCAAGAGAAAAGCGACATAGGTATCCGCAATGCCTCGGCCTGCCATGTTGAATGCAAAGCAGATAAACAGAACGAGCATGGCCAATTGACCGTCGGATAGGGTGTTTTTAGTGGGTGGCATTTTTACAGCACTGGTGTCGACCGGATCAAGTCAAACGATCCTTAATCTGTAACGTTATCACATGCGCGCGCCAGTTCGCGCCTGCCCCAATACGTTTTAAGTTTTCCGCTGACAAACTGGGGCTACAGGATGCGCCCTTGGCGAAACAAGCGGATTACCATGCCAATTAAGATGAGCAGCAAGCCAAGACCCATGAGTGGCGCCGAAATCTCAATCGGTTGACGATTGTCAAACTGAATGCTGGCGTCAATGGCCTGATAGATGGCGCGCCAATCTTCAGCGGTGGCGCCAAGGTGGGACTGCCCGATCGTGGTTTGCGCGATTTTAGTTAATAACGACTCGTCCAGACGCACACGCTGTGAAATCCCTTCGGCTTTGACGACAGCACCTTGGTTTGTGCCAATGCCCACGGTGTGAATCCTGACGCCGAATTGGGCGGCAAGCGCTGCCATGGCCATCGCACTTGGTCCGACATTGGATTCCCCATCTGAGATCAAGACCATGGCCACCGCCCGGTTTGAGCCTGGGAGCGCTGTTTTTTCAGGGTCCGGTTGCCATTCGGGCGTGCCTGAAGTGTCATTGCGATTGATGCTGGCATTCATGATTTTTTGCACATCAATGCCCGCACTGGGCAGGAGCTCAGACAAGCCAATTAGCAGACCACTGCCCAAAGCCGATCCGGTTTGTAAGGAGATGCCATCGATGGCTGCTTTTAGCGCCTCTCGGTCGGTGGTGGGTGTTTGAACTAGGGTGGCGGTGGCGGCGGTCGTCACCAAGCCGACGCGCAGGTTTGCGGGTTGCTGATCAAGCAATTCATTGATGGTGATTTTGGCGGCATCGAATCGGCTTGGTGCCACATCGTCGGCGCGCATGCTGCCAGAAATGTCGAGCACGACCATCAGTCGATCAGCACGCGAGGGCGTGCTGACTTGAGTTTGTGGTCGGGCAATGGCTGAGATTAATAAGACCAGACCAATGATCACAAACATGCCGCTTGAGAAACCCCAAAATTCAAAGGTGCGGCGCGGACGCATGAGGCGATAGGCCAGCATGCCCATCGGTATCAGTAACAAAAGCCATAACAGGATCGGCCAAATAAAAGTCAGGTCGGCCTCTTGCCACCAGAGTGGTCCACGCCAGTCGTCAAACATGTGCGGGTCCCGTGCTAGCTTGCCGCAAAAAGCGCTGCCGTTGACCGATAAATTGCAACAAGTCCTCGTGAGCGGTGCTGTTGGTACTCAGTTCAAGACAGTCCACACCAGCGCGGGTGAGCGTGCACAGTAAGGCGTTTTCGTGGTCTTGTGTCTGCTGCGCAAAGCGACGCCTAAAGCTGGGATCACCGCTGTCGATAAAGACCTGCTGATTGGTTTCAGCATCGCGTAAAGTCAACATCCCCATGTTGGGTAACTGTTGATCCAATGGGTCGACCAAGCGTATGGCCACCACATCGTGACGACTGGCCAAAGCGATTAGCGCCTTATCCCAGTCTGGCGCGGTTAAAAAGTCCGAAATAACAAAGACCGTCGCCCGGCGTCCCACGATGCGCTGCGCCCCTGTGAGTAAACGCTTTAAGCTTGTAGGGGTTGGTGATTGGTGCAAGGGATGATTTAAAAGTCGATGCAACAAATGCAAAAGGTGATGCTTGCCAGAACGAGCGGGAATGATATCGAGATTTTTTTTTGGATCGGCGCGATCAATCACCGCACCAATACGGTTGCCTCGCCTTTGTAGTAAGTGTCCCAAAAGGGCGACGGCTTCGGCCATGATCGTGCGCTTGGAAACGCTGCCTGAACCAAATCCAATTGATGCGGATAAGTCCACCAAAAACCAGGCCGTTAAGTCGCGGTCTTGTTCGTGCTCGCGAACGTAGGGGGTTTGCATACGCGCTGTCACATTCCAATCCATGTGACGCACATCATCATGAGGCAAGTACTCGCGCAGGTCCGCTAACATCATGCCAGCACCCTTGAACAAAGTGCGATAGTCACCCTGCATTAAGCCATCGAGTCGCTTGGCGCTTGTCCACGCCATGCGCGCCAACAGCGCCTGAGCGTTGATAGGTGTTGGCGTGGGTGTTTGAACCCCTGTGTCGTTAGACTGTTTTGACTTAAGGAATTTGAACATGGCTATGCAGGGGTTTGTCGGGTGCAGGGACGGCTTTGAGGATTTCTTTAATCACAGTGTCGGCACTCATGCTGTCAGATAAGGCTTCGTAAGAAAGCATGATCCGGTGGCGCAACACATCGGGCACGATATCGATTAAATCATCTGGGGTGGTGTAAGCACGCCCGCGTAAAAATGCCAGCGCGCGCGCGCCTTGAACCAAACTGATCGTGGCCCTTGGGCTGGCACCAAACATCACATAGTCCGATAAAGAAGCTAGGCCAACGCTTTGAGGCGCGCGAGTGGCGTTCACGAGGTTGACTGCGTATTGCACGATGGCAGAGTCAACAAAACCACGGTCGCACTGGGTTTGCAAATGGGATAGTTCATCGGTGGTTGCACGAGTGGTCACTTCAATGGCCTGGCCGATGGCGCGTTGCACAATCACAAACTCTTCTTCGGGTTTTGGGTAGCCGACCAGTACCTTCATCATGAAGCGGTCCACCTGAGCCTCGGGCAATGGATAGGTGCCTTCGCTTTCAATCGGGTTTTGTGTGGCCATGACCAGAAAAGGCGCCGGTAGGCGGTGGGTTTGACCTGCGATGGTGACTTGACGCTCTTGCATCACTTCGAGCAATGCGCTTTGTACTTTCGCTGGCGCCCGGTTGATTTCATCAGCCAATAAAAGATTGGTAAAAACCGGCCCAAGTTCGGTGCTGAACTCACCCGTTTTTTGGTTGTAGATGCGTGTTCCTATCAGGTCAGCGGGCAACAGATCAGGCGTGAATTGGATGCGTTTGAAGCCGCCTTGGACCACGCGCGCCAAGGTGTTGACGGTGAGCGTTTTGGCAAGACCTGGCACGCCTTCAATCAAAAGATGGCCTCGGGCCAGCATGGCGATCAGGATGCGCTCAAGAAAAGCGTCTTGACCGACAACGATCTTTTTAACCTCGTATAGAACGCTTTCCATGGTTGCCGCAGCAACTTGCACATCATCGTGGGATGGCTGACCTTGCCAGCGTTGATCTTGACTCATGGGGTTATACGCTCCAATTAGAAGGGTGGAATGCCGGCCGCGTTGGCCGCACTTTCCATGGTGATAGCGAATCCGACACCAGCAAACGTGCCGCCAGGTGAGGGGTTCAAAATAGCGGTGACCACGCCGACCACCTCCCCATCTTGGTTTAACAACGGTCCGCCAGAGCTGCCGGGATTCACCGCAGCATCAAACTGAATCAGGCCGGTTAGCGGCGCACGCCCGGGAAGCGCAAAGCTGCGGTTCAGTCCTGACACCACACCCGCTGACACTGAGGGCCCCATGCCAAACGGAAAACCAACAGCAACCACCAAATCGCCAGGCTTAACCTCGCCACCGGCGGCCAGTGTCGCGGGCTGCAGGTCATCAGGTATTTGAGCGGGTTGCAAAACGGCTAGGTCACGTTCGGGCTGGACTGACACCACGGCCGCCGGAGACGCCAAGCCATCAGCGAAGGTCACCACAATTCGTTCAGAGCCGGCAATGACGTGGTAATTGGTCAAGATGGCGCCATCTTCTTTGATAACAAAGCCAGCGCCTTTGCCATTTTGACTGATGAGGTTGCCTGGTGGCGGTTCACCGTCTAGGGTTTGTATACTCACCACCGATGGCCATGCTGCGGCGGCCACTTGGGCCGCGCGTGCCGGTAGTGATTTGGTTGCCAAGGTCTCTAAAACAATCGCCTCTACATTTGCCTGTGTCATGGCAGGGGCGGCTGGTGTTTTTGGTGCCAGCTGCCAGATGATGGCCCCACCCAAAAAAACACCCAGCCCAAGCACAAACAGGGGCTGTTTGATGATTTTTGAAAATGAAGCGCGTGATTTGCCAGCAGACGCATTTGACGTCTGTTCGTTTACCGATTCAGGCGCGGATTTTTCAGTGTCACCCAGCCCAGTTAAATCACGGGTTTGGGTAGATCGGCTGTACAGCGTGGCACGTTTCATGAAATGACCCTAAGACGGCAAGCGGTGATACAGTAAAGTCATCTTAACGCCGAGCTTTCACTTATGCACTTTATTTGGCCTCACGCGCTATGGGGTTTTCTACTGATACCGTTTTTGGTGGTCGGGTACTTCTGGTTGCTTAAGCGACAGCGCAAACAAGCTTTTGGTTATTCGACCCTGCTGTTGGTCAAACGGGCTTTAAGTCCCGGTCAGGGCTGGCGCCGGCATGTGCCACCGGTGTTGATGCTACTTGCAGTCGTGACTGGGGTGATTGGCTTGGCGCGGCCAAGCGCTGATTTGGTGTTGCCTGCAGACTACCGGACACTCGTTGTTGCGGTTGACGTTTCTTTGAGTATGTTGGCTGAGGATGTACCGCCGAGTCGGTTGCAAGCGGCCCAATCAACGGTCAAAACTTTCATCAGTGACTTGCCCAGAGACATTCGGGTGGGGCTGGTGACCTTTGCTGGCACGGCTCAAATCGCCCAGCGTGTGACCGATGATCGCACTGAACTCTTGGCTGCTGTCGATCGTTTTCGGTTGCAGCGAGCCACCGCCACCGGCAGTGGGCTTTTGCTGGCCATGGCGGTTTTGCGACCAGAACTCGAGCTTGATATTGAGCCTTTGATATACGGCTTTAATCCCTCGCAGCGCGGGCGACGGGCGTCTGAGCCGTCGTTGTTTGACCTCAAACCGGTGGCACCTGGTTCATACCAACCAGGCGCCATTGTTTTGATTTCTGATGGTCGTCGTACCACGGGTCCTGACCCGATCGCCGCTGCACAACTGGCCGCACAGTTGGGCGTACGCGTGTTCACGGTCGCCTTTGGCACCCCCGATGGATTCATTCCGGGCTTTGATGGGCGGGCTTTTTATGCCGCTGTTGATGAACGCACTTTACAGGCCATGGCGCTGTTAACAGAAGGCGAGTTTTTTAAAGCAGAGAATGTTGAGCAAATGGCGAGCATCTATGAGCGGCTTTCCACGCAATTTGCGCTAGAACGCTCGCGCACCGAAGTCTCGGCTTTGTTTGCTGCAGCCAGTGCCTTATTGGTGCTGTTCGCGGCGATGCTGTCGGTGTATTGGTTTCGGCGGCGTGACAGCTGACAACTCTCTTCGCAAGGCCAACCAAGCACCGAGCAAGATGCCGGCAAAAGCAATCATTGAGACGTAAGACAAAGTCGATAAGCCAGTGATTCCTTGGCCCACAGAACAACCCATGGCCAATGCGCCGCCCACACCCATGAAAATACCGCCCGCGATATAGCGCGTCATTGGGGTGTGTTGTTCGAAGCCAATCAAGCGGAACTGACCACCCAAGTGCGCAGCGATGAATGAGCCAATGATGACACCGAGCACCACCACAATGCCAAAGTTCAAATCCATGCCTGTGGCGATCATGCTGTATTGAATGGTTGCGCCGACGGGGCCCACGAATGTTAGTGAGGTTAATGGCGTGGGTTCAAAATCATCAAAGCCAAGCCAACCGGTGGCTAGCCAGCCGGCCACCACCAACGAGCCAATGATCAAACCGCCGAAAATGTCTTTGCGTTGCTTGAGGAATTGTTTGTCACTAAAAACAAAGAAAAGCAGCGAGCCGCAAAAGGCGATGACAAAACCCCAGCGCAAATATTCGCCGACAATGCTTGCTGATCCTAATGTGGCCGAGGTGGCTTGCGCAATATCGGCGCGCAAGGGGCTGAGCACCCCCGTTAAGGCCATAAAAGCGCTGATGCCGATGCACAGTAGCACCACCAGTGATCTTAAGTTACCTTGCCCAAAAAGAACCAATGTGCGTGCGCCGCAGCCCCGCGCCATGATCATGCCGTAGCCAAACAAAATGCCGCCCAGTGGGATTAACAGCCAAGACAGGCCTGTGGTGACATAGATCGACTCAGATAAGTCAATGAGTCCCAGGCCCGAGGCCGCTTGCGTGCCGACCATCGCCACCACGATGGCCAACATGAATGATCGCAGCTTATGACCATTGCCTTGCGTCATTTGATGACGAAGCGCACTGTTCAGGCAAAACCCAGTAAATTGGGCGACACCGCCATAAACAAGTCCGATGGCAAGTGCGGCTGATAGAACCCATTCGTTGGTAGACATTTTTGGTTAACTTGGTTGTGATCGGTTGTTTTTATCGATATAAGTTACGATGATGTTGGGCTATAAATCAAATAACCTTTAGTTATATTTAAATATTGAGGTGGTCGATGATAGACCTGTACTACTGGCCGACACCAAACGGGCACAAAGTCACTTTGCTTTTGCATGAAGCCAAGATCGAGTATCAAATGCACCCGGTTAACATTTCGGCGGGGGCGCAATTTGCGCCAGATTTTTTAAAAATCGCCCCAAACAACCGCATACCGGCCATTGTAGACCGTGCGCCAGTTGATGCCGGTGCGCCGATAAGCGTGTTTGAGTCTGGCGCCATCTTGCTCTATCTCGCTGAAAAAACGGGGCAGTTCGTACCTCAAGCGCCGCGTGCACGGGCGCAGTGCTTGGAGTGGTTGTTTTGGCAGATGGGTGGTTTGGGCCCAATGGCTGGGCAAAACCATCACTTTGTTCAGTACGCACCAGAGCGCATCGCCTACGCCATGGATCGATATGTCAACGAAACCGCACGGCTCTATGGCGTGCTAAACAAGCACCTGTTAGATGGCAGGGACTATATTGTGGGTGACCAATACACCATTTCGGACATGGCCATTTATCCGTGGATCGTGCCGCACAAACGCCAGCAGCAAGTGCTGTCCGATTTTCCAGCACTTGAGTCTTGGTTTGAGCGAGTGGCGGCAAGGCCGGCGACTCAAGCGGCCTATGCTGTGGGCCAGTCCGTGTCCTCAAACCCTGTCGTTAATGAGGCGTCCAAAGCCATACTTTTTGGGCAGAATGCGCGCACGGTGCAATAAAAGAACAGGAGAATGAGTAATGTCGATTCGAGTGGTCGTGTTTGACGCTTACGGCACGTTGTTTGATGTGTATTCAGTGGCGGCACTTTTAGAGCGTCACTATCCCGGTCAGGGTGCAACGCTAGCGGCCGTGTGGCGCGACAAGCAAATAGAGTATACCCGCCTCATCAGTTTATCTGACCCTTTCACGCCAACGGGTAGCCGTTTTTATCGATCGTTTTGGGACATCACACAGCTGGCATTGCGATATGCATTGGCCAAACAGGGTTTGGTCAATGAACAAGCAACTGAGCGTGCGCTGATGGATGCGTACGGGCAACTGCAAGCGTTCGCTGAAAACAAAGCGGTCTTAAGCGAACTGAAAGCGTTGGGCTTAAACACGGCGATCTTGTCCAATGGCAGCCCTGAAATGCTTAACAGTGCCGTGTCGTACGCCGGGTTGGCCCCTTGGATTGATCGAGTGCTGTCAGTGGATGGTTTGCGACAATACAAAACCATGCCAGTGACTTACGCCATGGTCACTGAGGCGTTTTCGGTTGAGCCTGAATCGGTCTTGTTTGTTTCAGGCAACGGTTGGGACATCATGGGAGCTAACTGGTTTGGATTCCAGACGTGCTGGATTAACCGCGCCGGTTTACCAGTGGAGGCACTCGGACCACCACCGCATCACCAGGGTTCAGATTTAACGGCTGTTTTAGAGGCAATCAGCCAGCATTGATCACACGCGCGCGATATCAAGTGTGGTCACCCGCGTGAGTTCGCGCTTGTACTTGACATCATCGTAAGGTCTGGCGCGGTGCATGGTCATGCGGTTATCCCAGATCACCAAGTCACCTTGGGTCCACTCGTGAAAGTGAACAAACTCGCGTTGTATGCAGTGCTCCATCAGGTCTTTTAACAGCAGTCGACCTTCGGGCACAGGCCACTCCATGATACGGCTGGCGTGTGAGGCCAGGTAAAGAGAAGCACGAGGGGTCTCAGTGAAGCGGCGCACCAAGGGATGTACGGCGCCAGGCAGGCGAGCGGCTTCTTCAGGTGAAAAATCAAAACCCATGATGTGGCGTGAGTAGACAATCGAATGGTGGGCGTGCAAGCCTTCGATGGTTTCTTTGGTCTGGTCATCAAGTTGTTCGTAGGCTGTTCGCATGTCAGCAAACTGCGTGTCGGCGCGCACGGGCGGAATGGTCCGAGCGTAAAGCATCGAATAGCGTCCAGCAGGGTCTTCGAACGAGGCGTCGGTGTGCCAGATGCGGTTGCTGATGCCATTGATGCGGCGCCGGTCTTCGGCATCCAATATTTGGCCGTTACCGCCCACGTTTGAGATATCCGTCAATGCCTCGTCGCCGTAACGGTTTTTAGCGAGAACGGCCGATGAGGTCTTGCGGTGTAGCTCACCATCCAAGCGCTTGGCAAAAGCAATCTGATCTTGGCCCGTGAGCGACTGACCCTTGAAAACCAACACGCCGTATTGGGCCATGCCTGCACGGATGGTGGCCAGTTGCGCTTGATCATCGACGGTTCGCAGGTCAACACGACTGGCTTGTGCCATGAAAGTTGGATGCAAAGGCGTAAAAGAAATCGCTTCTTGTTCTGTTGCCAATTCGGTGGTGGTTGCTGACATTGGTCTGCCCTCGGTTCTTAGCGGGGTGAGTGACTATTTTTTTAAGCTCATTCGATCAAACACCCCATCTTTGTCGATGAACTTATGTTTTAGCGCACCGGCGATGTGAACGACAACCAGAATCGACAAAACAATCGCCAACCATCCGTGAATCGTAAACAGTAATTTGGATAAAGTGCGACTTTCAGGAATGAATGGCATGCCGGGTAACGACCAGCCACCGGCGATGGAAAGCGCGGGAAAGGCGGTCACGCCAGCCCAGCCCAATAGTGCGATGGCAAATAGCAAGACGTACATTAAATGGTGCGTGCTATGTGCCAGGCGACGGATAAAAGCAGGCATTTGTGGTGGGTAGCTTGGGGGCGTGATGGTTAAACGAAACACCAGTCGCACGACCATTAACCACAAAACCAGAAAGCCAACGGTTTTGTGGGAGGCGTAAAGCGTCCCAGTCAGTGCGCCCCACAGGCCGGCTTCACCACGGTAGGCCATCCAAAAGCCAATGGGTAGCATCGCCAAAACCATGATGGCGATCACCCAGTGCAAAAGTCGCCATATTAAGGGGTACTTTGCAGTCGCCATACTAGCCTCCAGTGGTCTTGTGGTTTAAACGTTCAGGCAAACAGTATTGATCAGTCCATGTGCCATTGATACCAACTCGGCCCATAAAAGGCAAGCGAAGCGCTGGACAATTAAAGTCTAAACCCATGGCCGCACCAAATAAGTTGAACTCAATGCCCTCTTGGGCGCTGAGAATGAGACCAAAAAACCCACCGAGTGACAGCTGGATGCCGCGGCCAGAGGGTGGGGTGGTGAAGGGGTTTTGCCAAGGTTGATAGTCCTTGCCAATGGCGGTCGGTGGCAAGTCTAGATTCAGCTCAGGCACTTCACGGCCGATGTGAGCCATAAAAGTGTTGCTGTTTGGGCCTGGGTAGCTTTTGTATGATTGAGCATATGGGTAGGTGCCGATGGCGCGCTCAATGTCATCAATCATGACTTGTGCCTTGGGCCCTTGGTACGCCACCAACACCTCAGGCGTGGCGCCATACCAAAGCGAGTCAGGGCCGGCGTGGTTGCGTCGCACGACATTGGTGCGCCCCCAGCCAATCACTTCAAAGCGCGTGTACTCGGTTTGGCCAGCACGTTTGTAAATGATCCAGGGATGAATGGCAACGTAACCGCGCCAGCCATAGGTGGGCGCGCCGAGTACTTGAACAATAGCCGTATCACGATCACTCACAGGATCCGGCACGATGTCAGTGGCATCTCGGGGCAGCTGATACCAACCCAACGCATTGGCCTGCGCAATGCGCTCGCCATCCTGCAGCCATTTGGCCAAGGCTGAAAAGGCAACAATGACCACAATCAGAAGCAAGGCGCGTGCGAGCAGTCTCATAGGGCGTAGCGGTCCGCCATCACATAAGCGTAACGATCATCAAGCTCTTGAGCGTTGGCCAAGCTCACACCGAGATCTCGAACCCTGCCGTCGTGCACGCCGTAAACCCAGCCGTGCACGGTCAATGCTTGACCGCGAGCCCAAGCCTGCTGAACGCTATCGGTTTGGCACACATTCACCATCTGTTCAATGACATTGAGCTCACACAGCTGGTCGAATCGATCCTGCTCGCAGCTCAGTTTGTTCAAATAGTCGGCGTGCTTGTGTTCGACATCGCGAATGTGCCCGACCCATTGATCGATCAAACCCAGCGAGGTGTTGTTGAGCGCTGCCCTAACGCCCGCGCAGCCGTAGTGACCAACAACCATGATGTGTTTGACTTTGAGATGGGCGATGGCAAACTCAATCACCGACAAAACATTCAGGTCGTCGGGTACCACCACATTAGCGATATTTCGATGTACAAAAACCTCGCCCGGCGCCAGACCCGTGATTTGATTGGCGGGCACGCGCGCATCTGAGCAGCCAATCCAAAGATACTCGGGTGTTTGGGTGTCAGCCAAGCGTTCAAAGAAGTCGCGGTCGTGAGCCGTCATGGCTTTTACCCACTGCTCGTTTTGTTCAAAAAGTCGGTTTAAGCGATAGGGATTTTTGTTATTAATCATGGGTCTATGAATGGTTAGTCGTCAGTAACTTACGAAAAGCGGGCACCAGACGGCCTTTGTGAAATAACGGTGGCGGTAACGACCAGTGCCATGGTACCAATGGCGGCTGGAAATAGCGCTGTGGTGAAAGAGTACTGTTCGAGGGCTAAGAGTACAAATACGTTACGCAAGACAATCAAACTAAAAAAAAGTACCGATTCGGTTTGCGGTTGATAATAAGCCTTGCGAATCGTTGGGCCGAAACCCAGGATGTCGACAGCGGTCACCAAAAGCACAGCCCACAACGGGTTATCAGTGACATGCCAAAGTGGCAACGCGCCAAGCGCCAAGACAAAGAACAGCCAGTCGGTGGGTGTGATGCGAATCTCGCCACGCTTGATGAAGGCAATGATTGCAATCAAAAAAGCCATCAAGGCGGCAAGCCCCACGGGCCGAGCGCCCACGCCAGCGCCTGCCGTGCGTTGCGCCAAAAAAACGATCGTTGTGGTTAGACCCCAAATCGACCACGACAATACGTGAGGGCGAACCTTGCCCTTAAGTGCCGACCAGATATAAGGCAGAAATGAAATTGAGCCAATGAGTATCGCAATCGTGGCAAAGATGGCTTTATCTGGCATGGTCTGACCAGTATACGGGCATGCTAAGCAACCTAATCAACGGCCTGCAGCTTATCGATTGAGTTGATGCGGTAGAGACGACCAATCTTGTCTTGCGGCTCGATAACGCCTTCCTTGGTCCAGCGACTGACTTCGCGGCTGACGGTTTCAAGCTTCAGATCTGACATGGCACCCATGTCTTCGCGTGCAAACAAGGTGGTGAGTGTGGGGTCTTCGATGTGACGCATCTTTAGAATGATGTTGGCGACCCGTTGCCTCGCCGTCCCAAAATTTAGCGCCGCTAACCAGTCATCGGCTTCTTTAACAGCGCGGTGCCAGCGCTCCATCAAACGCATGTGTAAGCGTGGTGATTGCGCAGACAAATCCTTAATGACGGTGATGGGAATCTTGCAGACACTGACCTGACTCATGGCAACGGCATCGGTGTCGTAGACCGAGGAGAACAGTGCCTCAAGACCAATCACATCACCTGGCTTGAGTATTCGAACAATTCGTGGGCGGCCATCAGCGGCATTGCGCACCAACTTAACCACACCTGTTCGAATGGTCATCACGTGGCCCGCTGAACGGCCTTCACCGAAGAGCGCTGCGCCGGGTTGAAAAACGAGGTCATCAATCGGGGCGTGGATCAACTCAAAATCCGACTCATTCAAATCAGCAAACAGCACCATGTCGCGAATGCCGCAGTTGCGACAATCCGAGGTGCCTTTCCAAGCCGATTCAATCTGTATTGGGATCATAGCTTTCACTGTAATACAAACTCAACCCAAGCCTGCGGTTGGCTCAGAATATAGCAAGATTAACCATCACACGGATGGGGTGGGGTGGATAGAGTTTTTTGATAGAACGCGGCATCAAGCCAGCGTCCAAACTTGAAACCAGCTTGTTGGATGGTCCCGCTGTGCTGAAAGCCAAGTTTTTCGTGCAGATGGATACTCACTTCATTAGCCGCATCGATACAACCCACCATCACATGTAATTGACGTTGTTGGGCTTGTTTGATGAGATCTGTCATCAAAGCGTGGCCAACACCTTGGCCACGGCAGCTTTGATCGATGTAGACCGAGTGCTCGACGGTGTACTTGTAGGCGGGTTGTGGCCTGAAAGGACCAAAGGTGGCAAACCCCACCAGACGATCGGCCGCATCATAGGCCCCTCGTACGGGCCAGCCCAAGCCGATTTTTTGATCGAGCCAAGCCGTAACAACTTTTAGGTTTCGGGGTTCATAGTCGTATAGGGCGGTTGAGTTGACGATGGCCTCATTCAAAATGGACTGAATGGCAAGGCCATCGCGCTCAGCAAAACAGTCAGCAATGTTCACGGTCAACATGGGAAGGCGGTGTTACGAAGCGTCAGGCAGCGGTAGCAGTCGTGCACCGAGATGGCCTGTTTTGACGTAAATCGTGGCGCCCTCAGCTTCTGTGTAGGGCGCGTGTTTACTACCCCGCGGGCTGCGCAGCCAACTGCCCGCGGGGTAGCTGCCGTGGTCGTCATGAAACACACCATCGAGCACCAAAATTTCTTCACCCCCCGGGTGCATATGGGGGTTAAAAATGGTGTGCGGCGCCCAACGCACCAAGGCTGTCGACACCCCCTCGAACTCGTGTAAAGGCATCACAGACAATCCTCGCACCATGCCGAGATACCATGGATTGGTCAGGGTGTTGTGGCGAACAGGCTGTTCATCGCCCGCCCCAAACTGCCAGAGTTTGACAAATAAGGTGCAGCCCGTCTCGCTGAAAGGCGCGTGATCGGTCTGTGGTGGATTTCGCAGATAAGTACCAGCGGGGTAATGGCCGAGTTCGTCGCTGAATGTGCCTTCAAGGACCAGAATTTCTTCACCACCCCCGTGGGTGTGTCGCTCGAAGGTTGAGCCTGGCTCATAACGCACAATAGACGTGGCGCGCGCGATCTCATCGCCCACCCGATCAAGCATGATGCGTTTGACCTGTGGATTGGGTGAGACGACAAAAGGCATTTTGGTGGTGTGTTGCACCACCTTTAATGAAAAATCCGCATTGATTGAAGGCATGACAGATCCGGTGTGTGGATTCGTGATTAGGAGGCCGGTTGGCGCGTGGCATAGACCTCAACGCCCACGCCTTGGCAATCGTCGTAGACATCAGGCTTTTCGGTAGAGACTCTCACTGCCATGACCAACGGATGTTGCAACATCCGTTTGATGATCTCGTCGCAAAGCGTCTCTTGCAATTGGATATGGCCTTGCGAAATAGTCTCAACGATGGTGTTACGCACGAAATCGTAATCCACAACCTCAGCTAAATCGTCTGCTTTGGGTGTGGTTTTTTCTAGCGAAACGTAAAGGTCGACGTTGACGATAACGCGTTGTGGGGCGAGCTTTTCAAAGTCGTGGACACCGATGTTCATGTTGATTTCGATGTTGCGTAAAAAAACCCGACGAAGACTGGTCATCGGGATACCTAAAAAATCTGCTGACGGCATGTGTTGGCCTTTGATTTAAAAAAAGAGGTCGTCTGGGTTGATCAAGTTAAAAACATGATGTCGCGTTCAGACGGTTGAAGGTGTTGTCCACCATCAACATAAAGTGTGGTGCCAGTAATCGCATGCGCGCTGGCCAAATAGACTACTGCAGCCCCGATGTCTGCTGGGGTTGACGATCGCCCCAGAGGTGTTTTTTGATGCGCTTGCGAAAACCCATCAGTCGTTTGATCACCTGAAACCATGGTAATTCCGGGCCCTAAACCAACCACTCGAACATGTGGTGCAAGGGCCTGTGCCAATAGGCGAGTGGCTTCAAGCAGCGCGGCCTTAGACAGGGTGTAGGACAAGAAGTCGGGGTTGGGATTGATTAACTTTTGATCGAGCAAGTTGATGGCAACGGCAGGCTGTGAGTACGGCAACTGGCTTTTGGCGCGCAACTGATAAAGGTTTCGCGTCAAAGTAATGGCGGCAGCGGCATTGACCACCATGTGTTTATGAAGTGCACCAAAAGAGAAAGTCGCCGCGTCGTCATAAGCAAAGAGTGAGGCGTTATTGACCAAGCAGCTCGGCTCGCCTAACGATTGGGAGCATTCATTAATCAGCGTATTGACCGCGGCTTCGTTGGCCAAGTCACCAGCGATTAAGCAGGCGCGCCGCCCGAGTTGCGTCACTTCAGCGGCAGTGCTTTCAGCCTCACTTTTGGAAGTACTGTAATGAATGGCCACATCCCAGCCGGCGCGCGCCAAATCTAAGGCGATTTGCCGGCCTAGCCGTTTGGCGCCTCCGGTAACCAGTGCAACATGGGGCAACGTTGATTTTGACAAAAGAGAGCTCCGCATTACGATAGGTGGTGCCACCAATCATCAAGACTTGATAGTAACTCGCACTGGTAGTTGGCGCTAATTTTGGAAGCTAGCGAGCCAACAGCGCTCCCGTGTTCTCACTAAGATATTTTTCTGAGGTTTCGGACAGCACATCACGCCACATCCGGTAAGGCTGGTCGAACATTAGTGTAGAAAAATGCTTGTCGCGCATAAGCATCTGAACGTAACGCAGGATACCCTCATCATCATAGATGGCTTCGCTATAAAAAATCTGCTTACCGAGTGCAGATTTACCGAGCACGGCTGAGGCTGCGGCTATGCCTAAATTGTTGACCCTAGCCGTGGCTGGACCTGGCACCACGACGATTACCTTTTCCCAAATGGAAGGCGTCACTTTTTCTTCGATGGCCTTAAGCGCCGCAATCATCGCTTTGATTGTCGATTGACCGATTTCGTTGTTCACAGTCATGACTTCGGGCTCGACGCTAGAAAGGGTTAAGGCAATATCCTTAAGAGTCACCTTTTGCTGTGCAATTGCAGCGCGAGTGGCCTGTTGCAGTTTCGAAATAACCGCTGTCGCACCTTGTCGTGCACCAGCGCTGGCTTGAATTTCTGGGATAAGCGACATTAGCGCCACCAGCGAACTCGAGTAGCCCTCTGCATCGCGCCAAGTTAGCGTTGCGTTAGGGCCGGCCAGTTCATTCATGAGACCTTGGTAAGCGAGAACCGCGTGCAAAGCAGCCTTGATCTCGTAGTGACCAGGACTAAAGGCATATTGCGTTCTTTGTGTTTGCTCAATCGCAATGACACCATCGTAATTGACAATCACGATGAGAGGCAGTTGGGCCAGTACGGAGGTGTTTTGAGCACGGTAAAGGGTGATGAAACCCGTATTTAAGTCAGCCAGTTTGTCGCTAACTGTCGCAGGCTCGGTGCCAGTGGATTGAGCCCAAGACGGCACCTGCACAGAGGTCATCAGTAAGGCCGCGACGCAAAACATAAAACGCTTTTGAAGGGTTAGCATGCTGGTGCCTAAATAGGGAAGAAGACACCGACATGCTAGCACCTGTGTGATTTACTTTGCTTCGATTTTGGCTGCTTTAACGACGGCAGCCCAACGCGCCTGTTCGGCATTCACATAGTCGTTAAGCGCTTGTGGCGTACCTGTGCTGATAACCAAGCCTTGGCCTTGGACCCGCTGTTTGAAAACATCAGACTGTGCACCTTTGGTGGCTGCCGCATTCAAGCGTGCCACCAGCTCGGCGGGGGTGCCGGCGGCCACGTAAATGCCGTACCAGCTTTCAGCCGCATAGCCTGGTACCCCCGCTTCTGCCACGGTTGGCACATCAGGGCGTGCCGGTGAGCGCTCAGTGGTGGTGACGCCAAGTGCGCGTAGCTTACCGCCATTAATCAATGGCGCGGCCGCGGTGGCCGTGGCAAACATCATGTCGACTTGACCACCCACCAGGTCATTGAGGGCCAAGCTTGCACCTTTATAGGGGATATGCAGGATGTCGGTGCCACTGAGGTTCTTAAACAACTCGCCGGCCAAGTGGGCTGAGGTGCCCACGCCTTGTGAGGCGTAGGTGATTTTGCCGGGATTGGCTTTGGCGGCAATCAGCAGGTCTTGAACGTTTTGATAGGGGCTGTCAGCACGAACCACCAAAATGTTAGGTGAGCGTCCAATGAGCACCACCGGATCAAAAGCCGTGTTGGTGTCATAAGGCATGGATGCCCGCAGGCTGGGATTGAGGGCGTGGGCGAAGGTTGCCATCAGTAATGTGTGCCCATCGGGGGCGCTCTTGGCGACGTTGTCTGAACCAATCGTGGTGCCACCGCCAGGTCTATTGTCAACGATGACAGGGCGACCCAATTCTTCGGTCATGGTGACTGCTAGTGTGCGTGACACGACATCGGTGCCTCCACCAGCGGAAAAAGGCACCACGATGCGGATGGGTTGGTCTTTGAAGTCGACGGTTTGTGCACTCGCTGGCAGTACCAAGGCTGCGCTGGCAATGAGGGTGGCAATCACACCCATTGACTGGTAAGAACGTTGCATTTGTGAATCTCCTGACTTTTGTGGTTATGTCGGGGCAGTCTACGACTGAGCTGACACAACCACATCAGGCCGCACCCACTTAATTCCATCAGTTAGAATTCGTAGGTCTGGTCTTTAGCGACTGATACCCTGATTTAGTACCACTGCCGCACAGCACTGATGAACCGGTTGACGCCCTCCTTGACGCTGGCGGCATCAAGCGCGCCATAAGACAGGCGTTGGTAGTTACCGCCCGATTGGTCGGTTAAGCCAAAGGCAAAGCCTGGGATGGTGACCACTTTGTGCTCGCGCGCCATGTGATGGGTAAAGTCCATTGGTGAGTGAGTCGCCGCCAAGGGTGGCAAGCGCATCAAAACATAAAAGGCACCAGCTGTTCTTGGAAAAGACACCAAGTCACCCAACGTGTCTAGGGCGCAATGGACATCGTGACGCACAGAACAAAGCGCTTGGATTTTGGGTTCGATCCAACTTTTCCCCAGCTTTAGGGCTTCGATTGCAAGCAACTGCGAAATCACGGGTGGGCAAATCAAGTTGGTGTCTTGTACTTTACTCATGGCTTGGGAAAGTGAGGTCGGAAACACCACGTAGCCGACTCGCCAACTGGCCATGCCGTAGTTTTTTGAAAGCGAAAAAAAAGATAGCGTGTGCTGGCTAGCACACGCTATCGACGCCGGTGAAAAGTGAGTTTCACCTTCATAGATAAAAGACTCATAGGCCTCGTCACTGAAATGATAGAGGCCTTTGTTGGCACACAAAAGGTTAACGGCGGTCAAGTCCGCCTGACTATAAACAGCGCCACTGGGGTTATTGGGTGACACGGTAATAATGGCACGGGTTTTGGGGGTGATGGCTGCTTCCAGGGCCGCAACATCCAACTGCCAGTCCGAGCGTGTCGGCACCAAAACCGGCACGCAGCCGCACAAACGAATGGCCATTTCTTGATTGAAATAGAACGGTGTTGGCAATATGAACTCATCGCCTGGGTCGCTGACAGCCAGCACAGCATTCAAAAAAGCCATGTTGCTGCCGGCGGTCACCATCACCATCGATTCATGGCCGACTTTGATCTGGTTGTCTTGCAGGAGCTTGTGCTCAATCATTTCAATCAATGCACCAAGCCCCATCACGGACTGGTATTTGTTGAGTGCGCTGTCTTGCATCAACTCAGGAAGAGCGGCAACTGCCTCTTTGGGTGGACCGTAGTTAACCACCCCTTGGCCCAACGAAATCGTGCCAAGGTGTTCGCGAACCAAAGCCGCGATAGTGGGAATGATGGGCGCATCGACTGCCGCCACCCGTTGGGAACCGACTCTCATCTCAAAATAACCAAACGAAATTAATCAATCTCCAGTTTACACAGGCATCGGACAGCAATCAGTTGGTGCTGACCCGTTTGCAAGCTTTTGCAAGAAAATGGTGTTTGTGTTGCATAGACTAACAACTTATTGGCTTTATACCTAAGCAAAATCACCTGATTAGCGCCGCCACGTAACATCGCTTCCCTTAAGGACCAAAATGAAACGTTTCCTAACCGCTGTCGCAGCCACCTTCCTGCTGACTGGCCCAGTTGCTGCCGAGCAGTCTTTGACGATCAGCCACGGACCGGTGCCCACCCCAACTTACATCGACCTCGGTGCGCCAGGTGATTCGGTGGGCGATCAGCGAATTTGGCAATTTGATGGACAAACAGGCGACCAACAAAACGTGGTCATGGATTGGGTGATGACAACGACGGGTCAAAGCAGTGAAAAACTAGGTATGGAAAGACGCGTGACCCTAGGTGTGTTTTCAATTGGCCAAGACGCAAAAAATACGATTCTGATTCAAGGTGTTGGCCTCTACCCAAAGACCGGTTCGACGCTTAAGAGCGACGCGGTTTTGCAGAGAGCAGTGATTGGTGGCACTGGAAAATATGTCGGTGCCATGGGTTCCGTCACTTCAACACACTTAGCAGACAACACATGGCAGCACGCGATTAGTCTGAAATAAGACCGATGATCGGTTCCTACATCCCTCTGGTTTTGTCAGATGGTTTTGGTTGTCTAATGTTTTACAAAATGTCACTAAAGGTTATCAATGAAAATTAAATGCACGCGTTTACTAACACTGGCAGGCCTGTTCGTCTCGCTATTAGCGGGGCCTGTTTTGGCGCAAAAGCCACCTTTGAGTTTGGTGACCTATGGCGTGATTGGTGAGCCTCAAGTGGTTGATGTGGCCCCCGAAGGCCCTTCAATTGGCGACATGTACCTTCGCAATGAAAAATTAAGCCTCAAATTGGACGGTCCAGTCGTTGGCGAATATTTTTCAAAAGCGACCATTGTGTTTTTGGATGAAGCGGCGCAACGTTCTGCACGTTCTTTTTTTGCTGAAATGGTGCTGCCTGAGGGCACAATATACGTACAGGATTTTGTCCAAAGTGACCATGGGCGTCCGAAGGGCGCCGGTCATAAACATCAGGGTGCGATTGTGGGCGGGACAGGTCAATACGCGGGCGTACGCGGCATCTACGAAATCGAATTCATCACTGGAAAACTGGCAAAAACCACCTATAACTTTTGGCTTGGTCAGTGATCAACCCACTGCCCCATCGTTTGGGCGATGGGGCAGTGGCAGCCGTCATGCCAGCTGGGCATGACGGCTTAGCTTACTTGGCTTCAGTCACACCCAGTGCACTCAAAAGCGATTGGGCCACCAAGCCAGAAGACTGGGGATTTTGCCCAGTGATAAGTTGCCCATCATGGATAGCGAACGGTGCCCAGTTGGCGGCGCCTTCGAATTGACCGCCAAGCTCACGCAGTCTCGTTTCAAGCATAAATGGCACAATGCCGTCTAAGCCGACTTCGATTTCCTCGGCATCCGTAAATGCGTTGATACGCAAATCTTTGACAATGGATTGACCATCAGGGCGCTTGGCGGTGACCAGTCCCGCCGCACCATGGCAAACGGATGCGATTAATTTTTTGGCTTCAAAAGCAGCTTCGACAACCCGGGTGACGCCAGCATCGGTGGGTAAGTCCCACATGGTGCCATGGCCGCCGGGGAAGAAAATCGCGTCAAATTTTGTGCCATCCTGATCAGCAACTTTAGCCGTGGTCTGCATTAAAGCAGCGAGGTCAGTGTCGGCCAGAAAGCGTTCGACGATTGCCTCGTTCTCGCCTTGAGGCTTGACGCTGCCAGGATCCAAAGGAATGGGGCCGCCGAGCGGTGAGGCCAGTACAACGTGCGCACCGGCATCGACCAAAGCGTAGTAGGGCACAGCGAGTTCCTCTGCCCAAAAGCCGGTTTGTTTGTCGGTGTCACCAAGCCGAGCGTTTGAAGTGACGATCATTAAAATTTGAGATGGCATGTGTTTTTCCAGAGAAGTGAATAAACATGGTAGGCCACTTACTGGATTAAACGCCTTTGCAGCCCAACGTCACGGGGCCTTTGCATTTGGGTTCGTCACAGCGCACAAAAGCGACGACACTTGGTGCACAAAGACAGAAGCCAATCTGATCGTGCTTAAAAACGAATCAAATACGCCACCTTGCCGCTGTGCCACAATCAGTTATTGCCATTAATTTGGTGATTAATGGTGGGTTAACGAGTCGACCCCAACATGACTCTCTCTGATTTAATGGGTTCTGACAGCATGCCTATTTCAATGATCGACTCCGCTATTTTTAAAGACATGTTCGGCACTGCCGCTATGCGAGCTGTGTTTGACGATGCCGCGACCTTGCGACGCTATACCGACACCGAAATCGCCTTAGCAAAAGTCCAGGGTGAACTTGGGATTATTCCCAAGGCCGCCGCCGCTGCCATTATGAGCAAAGCAGACTCGAGCAAGCTTGACATGGTTGAGCTCAAACGAGAAACGGAAATTGTGGGTTACCCGATTTTGCCATTGGTGCATCAGATTGCAAAAATGTGTGGACCTGAAGGCGAGTACTTGCATTGGGGTGCGACCACCCAAGATATTATGGACACGGCAACTGTTCTTCAAGTGCGTGATGGATTGGCGATTATCGAACGCGACCTTGACGAGCTTGATGATATTTTGGATGCGTTGTCATTGCAGTATCGCGACACACCAATGGCGGGTCGGACGCACTTGCAACATGCGCTTCCCATCACGTTTGGTTACAAAGCGGCCGTTTGGTTGCTGATGGTCCGACGACACCGTGAGCGGCTGGCACAACTTAAGCCACGTGTCTTGATCGGTCAGTTTGGTGGCGCGGCAGGCACGCTTGCATCATTAGGTGATCAAGGGCTAGCCGTGCAAGAGGCTCTCTTGGCTGAACTCGAGCTTGGCACAGCGCCAGTGACTTGGCATGTGGCTCGAGATGGTTTGGTTGAGACGATTCAATTTCTGGCACTTGTCACCGGTTCACTCGGTAAGATTGCGCTGGACATTATGTTGATGATGACCAACGAGCTCGGTGAAGCCTTTGAGCCTTTCGTCAAAGGTCGAGGCGCCTCAAGCACCATGCCGCAAAAACGCAACCCCATTTCTTGTGAGTTGATGCTTGGCGCTTCAAAGTCAGTGCGCCAGCACGCAGGGCTTGCCTTGGATGCGATGGTGCAGGACTTTGAACGGGCAACTGGCCCTTGGCACATTGAGTGGTCAGCGATTCCAGAGTCCTTTATCTTGAGTGCTGGCGCCTTGAATCAAGCGAAGTTCATGTTGCGGGGCTTGGAAGTTGACACGGCTCGAATGCTAAAAAATCTTGATCTTTCTGGTGGCCTGATTGTTGCGGAGGCTGTGATGATGGGGCTAGCACCGCATATTGGCCGTCAGACAGCGCATGATTTGGTGTACGACGCCTGCCGTATGGCATCAAGTAAGGGCCAAAGATTGGCTGAAGTCTTGTATGAGGATGAGATCGTTAGCGCCAAGCTTGATCGCGCACAAATTGATCATTTGTGCGACCCCGCCAATTATCTCGGTGCTGCTCCTCAAATGGTTGATCAGATGCGTGCTTGGCATAAGCCTGAATAAGGGCTTGACTTTGGTCAATGAGCCCAAAACGATGGCGAGCAACGTCGACCGCAAACGAAAGCCAGACCACCCATGTCATGTCGACAAAACGGGTTTCAGCAACGGGTAAGGTTTGAAATCCCAAAATAGTTTGCTAAGAGCCCGTCGTTTTGGCTCTTGCCGCCTGTAATTTCCTATAGCTGTCAAGCAAGCGCTGATGCCGTTCAAGCCCCACCAATTGAGGGCTGATTGGCGTAAGGCCGTGGAATTTGACCGTACCATCAACAGACCCCAAGACGGCATCCATTCTTTCATCGCCAAACATCCGGTTTAAATTGACGATGTAGTCATTAAGTGCCATCTCATCATCGAGCGAAATTTCGAGCACGGTGTTTACGGCCTGATAGAACAAACGGCGTTCAACAGTGTTGTCGTTGTATTGCAGAAAAGCACCGACCAATTCATGGGCATCTTCTAACCGCTTCAAGGCGAGTAGGATCAAGAGCTTTAATTCTAAGACGGTTAACTGACCCCAGGGCGTGTTCTCATCAAACTCGATGCCAATCAAGGTTGCAATATCGCTGTATTCATCAAGCGCGTTGTTTTCTAGACGCTCAAAAAGTTCGCCGAGCTCGCTATTGCTTAATTGAAACAAGTTCAATATGTCAGCGCGGAACAGCAAAGCCTTGTTGGTATTGTCCCAAATCAGATCGTCTATGGGGTAGATCTCAGAGTAGCCTGGCACCAAAATTCGACACGCCATGGCGCCAAGTTCGTCGTAGACGGCCACATAAGCTTCTTTACCCATGGCTTTAAGGATGCCAAACAACGCATTGGCTTCTTCGGCGCGGGCGTTGTCACCGGCGCAGCAAAAGTCCCACTCAACAAAATCAAAGTCTGCTTTGGCGCTAAAAAAGCGCCATGACACGATGCCACTCGAATCGATGAAGTGTTCAACAAAATTATTGGCTTCGGTGACGATTTCACTGGTGAAAGTAGGGGGCGGTAAGTCGTTTAGACCTTCAAAACTACGGCCTTGAAGCAATTCGGTCAGGCTTCTCTCGAGCGCGACTTCAAAGCTTGGGTGTGCCCCAAAGGATGCGAAGACACCCCCAGTTCTCGGGTTCATTAGCGTGACACACATCACGGGGTAAAGACCGCCGAGTGAGGCGTCCTTCACCAAAACTGGGTAGCCCTGCGCTTGAAGCGCTTCGATGCCAGCGAGGATGTTGGGGTATTTTTGAAGAACGGCTAACGGCACGTCGGGTAGCGCAATCTCGCCCTCGATGATTTCTCGCTTGACCGCGCGCTCAAAAATTTCAGATAGGCATTGCACTTGCGCTTCGGCCAAGGTGTTGCCCGCACTCATGCCGTTACTGACATAAAGGTTTTCAATTAAGTTTGACGGGAAGTAAACGGTTTTGCCATCGGATTGACGCACATACGGTAAGCCACAAATGCCGCGGTCGATATTGCCGGAGTTGGTGTCGATCAGATGCGATCCAAGCAGTTCACCCTCGGGATTAAATATAGCCAAGCAATAGTCATCCAAGATTTCAGTTGGTAGCGAGTCACCAGGACCCAGCTTGAACCAACGCTCGCTGGGGTAATGAACGAATGCGTCATTGGCAATGTCTTCACCCCAAAAAGCGCCGGCGTAAAAATGGTTGTTGCTCAATCGTTCAATGTATTCACCAAGGGCTGATGCCAAGGCGCTTTCTTTGCTTGATCCCTTACCGTTGGTGAAACACATGGGCGAATGGGCATCACGGATATGCAGAGACCATACATTGGGGATGAGATTGCGCCACGAGGCGATTTCAATTTTGATGCCAAGGTTTGCCAACAAGCCTGACATGTTGGCAATGGTCTGCTCAAGCGGCAGGTCTTTGCCAGCGATATAAGTGTTCACGCTTGAATCGGATTGCAGCGTTAGCAGGGCTTGTGCGTCCGCGTCTAAGCTAGTGACTTCTTCGATCATAAATTCAGGCCCAGCTTGCACCACCTTTTTGACTGTGCAACGCTCAATCGAGCGTCGGATGCCTTGACGGTCGTGGGCAGATATGTGCTCAGGTAGTTCGACTTGAATTTTAAAAATCTGTTGGTAACGATTTTCTGGGTCAACAATATTGTTTTGTGACAAGCGAATGTTTTCAGTGGATATGTTGCGAGTGTCGCAATACAACTTTACGAAGTAGGCTGCACATAACGCTGATGAAGCGAGAAAGTAATCAAAGGGGCCTGGCGCTGACCCATCGCCCTTATAGCGAATGGGTTGATCAGAAACCACTGTGAAGTCGTCGAACTTGGCCTCGAGTCGAAGCTTGTCGAGAAAATTAACCTTAATTTCCATGAAAACAATCCAAAAAGTACCGCTAAAAAATAGTGTACAAACAACGGTCACGCTAAACCGGTGGCGCTTATGTGCGCACCAATTAGCAAGAGTGTAAGGTAATGAGCTGGCCGTTGACTGGCAGTGGCGCGAGCGAACACCTCTGGTGTCCTTATTTGCTTGGGGTCAAAAAGGATAGATGCTGACAGCAGACCAGACCATTGAATGGCGTGCAGCAGCGGCCCCATGCCAATGAGATTTAATAAAGCGACCAACTCTTTATCTGCTTTCTGCGCAGTGAGGCATGAAATCTTTTTACCTGATACATTTAATGCCGACGAATATTACCGCCGGCTTGTTGCACTTCACACTTGAAACCGCCAAGTTTATTAATGCTACAAATATCCCAATTGCAAGTCAGTCTTCATTCTGAAGTAAATAATAAAGCCGTGATCTTAGCGATTTCTGCAGTCTTACTTTGAGAGAATTAATAATGCAGCGACTGTCGTATTGGTTTTTTTTACTTTTTGCCATGGTCGTATTTGTGGCCAGCGCTAGTATCACTCACGCTCAGGCGACGGCGCAGCAAGGTGGTGCTCAATCGCTTGACGCTGTTGCGCAGGTGCCCACCACCGCCTCAACCCAACCCCAATCGTTAATTTCAGCGCAG
>Ga0213861_10000810_pt1 | contig 27887 bp, 24 predicted proteins | sample PICome_4_FD_160110 | JGI IMG/M metagenome (GOLD analysis project Ga0213861, IMG submission 160110) | Coastal seawater microbial communities near Pivers Island, North Carolina, United States - PICO131 | ecosystem: Environmental > Aquatic > Marine > Coastal | place: USA: North Carolina... | reverse complement strand
ACTTTGCCGCCAGCTTCCTTCAGATTCCAACTCACGATGGACACCCTTGCTATTGGCTAATACTCCTCGCTGCCAAGCGTATAGCGGACTTGCACCGCCGAGTCTGCGCCCATGCTGGGCGCACAAACAAGACCAAGCCTGGCGCTGGCCAAGCTTGGCAATTGGTCAAAACCACATAAAATGAAGCACCGCACAATGGTTCGAATCAGCCTGATAGCGGCCTGGACACTGGTTATTTTTGAAATTTTGACAGACTACTGGTTCGACACCCAACTGCCCGGCTACAACTGGCGGCAGGAGTCACTTTCCTACCTCGGGCAAAGCGGTAGCCCGGCAGAAAAGGGCGTACTCATCTGGGGAGTAATCCTGTTTGTGTTGGTTTCCATTATTGCCCTGGCATTTTACCAGACCTACGCGGCCCGGAAGTGGGTACGGCTGGCGGTGATTTCCCTGTTCGTGTACGGCCTAGGCGAAGGTTTGGGATCCGGACTTCCCCATCAACCCACCCCATACCCCGGTTACGCTCGCCTACAAGCATTAGGACACTATAAAAGCTTACGCAATTTTAAAGAAAAACTCGAACCCCACTGGCAGATGATGTACCTGGTGTACAGCGCACCTTTTGACCTGATCTATTTGCCCTATGCCTTGGAACAGGTCATTCAGCCTTAGCTCACCACTACCGCCAGCTTCCGTTGCAACCACAAAAAGGGCAGGTAAGATCGCAGCTCGGAGTGGGCCGTAGCCGCATAATCGACCACGTCTTTTTGGAGCACCTCCAAATTGTGTTGCCGCATTTTATCTGGAAAAGGGTGGTGACATAAATGGCAGCAGTTGCCGCGTTTTACTCGTCCCACCCAAGGCCGCTTTTGCCGACTGGAAGCAGCTGGCTTGTACAACCAATTTTGATTTCCAAGACTTGTTCCTGCTCCTTGCCTTACGGGAATGGAGCAAACAATTATCCGCTATTACCGAAATTTCGTCATCTGCCTGCAAGAGAAGCGTATAACCAAAGGAAACGTGGTTTCGGAAGACCTGGTGCAAGCTCAAAAAGCAAAAATGGAGGCCTTCCTCAAGACCTATGCCCCCCAGGATCCTGGTGAAAAATTTTGGTCAGCAAAGCGTACAGCTCTGGGTGTTGGGCCTCGAGCAGGTGGGGTTGGGTGAAAAAATATTCACTCATCACGCTTAAAAATTCGGCTTCGTTGGTCGCGCCGTAGGGGTTGATGTCGGAATGATCCTGTTGGATGGCAGCGATCTCGTGGTGCATCAGCTTTACCCAGGGGATGACAAACTGCTGTTGCAGCAGCATTTCGGGGATGCCATCCGTCTGTCCGTCGCCTTTATCCAGCAGGTGCACAAACTCGTGGATACCCACATTGCTCTTGCTGTGTGCCTGGGCAAAACCCTGGCGTAGCGCCGGCTGGGAGAGGATCATCATGCGGTTCATGGCTCCGGAGCCCACCATGCCGAGAATATGGCGGTCGCCACCGCGGGTGTCGTAGTCTTCGTCGAAGGTGCCGCCGTAGAGCAAGATCTCGTTGAGGTTCACGTAGTGCCAGCCGGGAAAGCCAAAGAGCGGAATGACGGCGCTGGCAGCCACCAGCACGCGGTCGAGGTCTTCGACGGTGGTTTCCACACCGGTAATCGTGACCCGCCGCCAAAAGTCGGTAACCGCTTCCTCGAAGCGGATTTTTTCCGGTTCCGGTAATGGCTGATAAAAGCGGACATTTTCGTCCAACAGGAGCCGTAAGGCAGGCGCCAGTCGGGGCGTTTTTGCAGCCCGGTGCGGAAAAAACCAGTACCAACCTATCCCCACCAGCAAGAGCAGCAGGAGTAAAGAGACGATCAGAGCCGGAGTAGACAAAATAGTCGGATTAAATGAATCGTTAAAATAATATTATACAACAACACCAACCCTATTACCATGAAAAAGTATTTCACTTCGCTACTCGAAGCCCTCGACTATTTCGACCAGCAGCCCGCCTACGTAGCTATGATCCTCCGGGAAGATTTTCTGGAACACCCACACAACCACCAACACTATCCCCTGGGCGGGGTTCGGTTTGTCACGGCTTACAAATTTGAAGAAGCATCAGACCCCGGTTATGTGACTTACCTCTACGTAGTCGACCTGGGGAACCAGGAACAAGGCTACTTTGTGGACGCCTCGGGGATGTACGCCAATTTTATTGCACCAGACATCCACGCCAATTAGTCCAATTTGAACAAACGTTTTACTTGTTTTACTGGTCGGAATCGAATAGCTTTAATACTTTGTACTACTGGTGCCAGCAACCGCTGGTAGCAGGCAGGAGGGGCAACCATTTTAGTAATTATATTTATCTGTTCAGGCCATGAAAAGAAGAAGTTTTTTGTTTACCAACCTGGCGCTCGTTCCTGGTGTCGCCCTCGTGAGAGCAGCCCTGTCCGCGCCACTGCGGATGACCACGGGATTCAAAGTCCCTTCTGGAGAAGCCCGCCTCAATAAGCATTACACCATGAAAGGGGTGACCAAAAATATTTTGGATCTGAAAATTGCCGGAGAAGATACGGATGGCGATCTTGCCGTCTTTGAGCAAACAGGGCTCACCAAACTCGGTGGACCGCCATTACACATCCACCCCCATCAGGACGAATGGTTTTTTGTGATAAAGGGTCAGTATTTGTTCCAGGTAGGCGAAGACCAATATTCCTTGTCGGCAGGAGATACAATATTCCTTCCCCGAAACGTAAAACATGCATTCATTCAACTCTCAAGGCGAGGTAAAATGATCGTCTCCTACCTACCTGCTGGTAAAATGGAAGACTTTTTTAAAGTAACCGATGCCTGGACGCAACCACCAACGAAAGCAGAAATGGCCAAAGCCTTTTCTGATCACGACATGGAGATCGTTGGCCCTCCATTAAACAAACCCTGAAAAATATATTCCTTTCTGAACGCCTCCATGATCCTCACCGGTAGGGGGCCAACTATCTACCACCCCACCACAAACCGCGTCCACCCATCGGCCCCGGTAGCCAAAGAAAACCGCCAGCCGTGGTTGTTCAGGATTTCGCGCACCAGGGTCAGCCCGATGCCTTGCCCGTTGGGTTTGCTGGTGAAGAAGGGGGTAAAAATGGCTGCTGCCGTGGCTTCAGTCAGGCCGGGGCCATTGTCGGCAATGGTCAGTAAAAAGGGCTTTTGTTGCAGGGTGATTTGAATTTCACCGCCCTGTGCCAGGCTTTCCAGGGCGTTCCTGATCACGTTCACCAGCACTTGTTCCATTTGGTTGGGGTCGATCCGCACCCGCACGGGCTCCCCTGGCAGGTGCAACACCACCGTCGTCCCCTGCTGGGTGGCCTGGGCCTGAAACAGCTGGCTCATACGCGTGAGCAAGGGGCCCAATTCAACCTGTTCCAGGTGCGGCGACGGCAGGCGCACCACCTGAGCGAAATTGCGCATAAACACATTGAGTCGGTGGTTGCGCTCCAGCGCAACGGGCAAATTTTCGCGCACGTCGGCTATCCACCCGGCGTCGGTGGGGGCGTCGGGGTCGCTGAAGGTTTGCAACAGCGCGTTGACCGCGCCAATGCTGTTGTTCACCTCGTGGGCCATCATCCGGATTACCTGCCCGTAGGCACGCTTCTCGGCGGCCAGGATTTCCTGGGTGAGGGCCTGGATCTGGACGAACTTCCGACTGAATCCCCGGTCAATAAAAGCCCCTACTTCAATGCGGTAATGATCGGTGCTGTTCAGCGTCAGCTGTTGGCTACTGCCCGCTGGCGTGGTGCGGGCAGCCGCCAGGACGGGATGCACTTCCTGGGCGGTCGCAAGCTGGCGGGGGTCAAAACCCAGCAAGTCGCAGGCGGCCGGGTTGGCCTCGGTGATCTCGCCATCATAACCCAGGATGAGGATGCCACTGGGCGAGGCTTCGATGAGCTTGCGCAAAAAATATTGCTGTTCCTGCAACACGGTGCGCTCCTGGCGCAGGGTATCGATCATGTCGTTGTACACCGCCACCAGGCTATCCGTTTCGGCCATGCCCGTGAGGCGGTATTTGACACTAAAGTCGCGGTCTTCCAGGGCACTTTTTCCGCCGGCCGCCAATTCCTGTGGCAGCCGCCAGTGGCGGTACACGCGGTAGGCGAGGTACAGCGAAAACGCCACCCCAAACTGGCACAGCAAGAACCAGCGGTAGTGGTCGTGCAGCAGCAGGTAAGCCAGCACCAAAATGAGTACGTGCCAGGCGATCACCAACAACCAGTAGAAGAAGCTAAGACGCATAGTCGATCCCAAATTTTTGCAAGCGCCGATACAGCGCACTGCGCGTGATCCCCAACTGCTGAGCCGCCGCCGTAATGTTGCCATTGTGCAACGACAGGGCCCGCTTCACGGCCCGCACCTCCATTTCTTCCAGCGGCAGGTTGCCGGAAAAATCTTCGTCCCCGGCGGAAATGCTGGTGGGCAGGTGGCGGGTAAAATCTGCGGCATCCAGCAGCGGTGTTTTAGCCAGCAGGACGGTACGCTCCACCAGGTTTTTCAGCTGCCGGATGTTGCCGGGAAACGGCTGTCGTTTCAGCCATTCGCGGGCCGCTGCCGTCAGTTCCAGTTGGGGCCGTTCGTAGGTCTGCGCCAGCCGTTGCAGAAACTGATCCACCAACAGGGGAATATCGCCGGGCCGCTCGCGAAGGGGTGGCAGATGGAGGGTGATGAGGTTGATGCGGTACAGGAGATCTTCGCGAAAAGCTCCCTGGCGCACCAGGGTGTCCAGCTGCTTGTTCGTAGCGGAAATAACCCGCACATCGATCCGCTGCTGGCGACTGCTACCCAGCACTTCAAAGGTCTGCTCCTGCAACACCCGCAGGAGTTTCACCTGGTTGGACAGCGGTAAATCCCCGATCTCATCCAGGAAGATGGTGCCGCCGTCGGCCAGGACAAACCGCCCCTGGCGGTCGCTGTGGGCATCGGTGAAAGCGCCTTTGACGTGGCCAAACATCTCACTTTCGAACAGGGAGGCCGGGATACCGCCCAGGTTGACTTTCACAAAAGCTTGCCCGGCGCGCTGGCTCTCGGCGTGGATGGCTTCGGCCACCAGCTCCTTGCCGGTGCCACTCTCACCGGTTATGAGCACGCTGGCATTGGTGGCGGCTACCTGGCGTGCCATGTCCAGTACCTCCAACAGCGCCGGATCTTGCCCTACGATATGGGCAAAACCCCTTTTTTCGGCCGCTAAGTTAGCTGGCTCACTCAAGGTGAGAATGGTACGGATAGCCTGCAACAATTGCTTATTGTCCCAGGGCTTGGCCACAAAGTCGCGGGCGCCCAGTTTCATGCCTTCCACGGCCAGTTGCACCGTGGCCCAGCCCGTCATGAGAATTACCGGCAGGCGCGGCGCGGTGGCCTGCATTTCTTTCAGCAACCGTATCCCCTGGCGGCCGGAGGTGTCTACCGTAAAATTCATATCCAACAGGACCAATGCCGGCTCCCACCGGCCGATCGCCGCCAGCGCTTCTCCCGGCAGCGGTACGCTTTCTGCCCGGTACCCCGCCCGCCGCAGCACCACCCGCAGGGCCGTGCACACGGCTACATCGTCGTCAACAATTAAGATCAGTGGTTCCATTGGGGAAAGATAAGAGAAAAGGTGTAAAAGGGTGAGGGGGTAAAGGTGTAAGAGTGGTAAAGGTGTAAAAGGGTGAGGGTGCGTTTACACTTTTACACTTCGCGTTTACACTTTTACCCCCTTTACACTTTTACACTTCTATATATCATTCTTCGTGCAACGCCACCGCTGGCTGCACCGCCGCAGCCTGTCGGCTCGGACTGAACGCGCAGATGAGCACCACCAGCAGGATCAGGATGGTCGTTGCCAAAATCGACCAATAGAAATTTTCGGCGGGCACGTCGAACACCGCCAGCAGCGGAAATTGTACGGCAATGAGGATCGCCAGCAGCATACCGGCAGCCGCCACCACCATTACCTCGGCGGTAAACTGACGGGTGATCGCCCCCTGGGTGGCGCCCAGCGCCCGGCGCAGCCCTATTTCAGCCCGCCGCTTGCTGATGTTGTAGTACAATACCCCAAATAAGCCCAGGGCCACGTTGAGGATCAGAAAGCCACAGATCAGTAAGGCCGTGATCATCGGTACCCACACCTGGCGGCTCTGCCGGACACGGTCGGCATCGACCGAACTGATGACGAAATCGCGACGCCTGGTCACACGGGCGATGGTCTTGTTCAGTTCTTCTTCAAACTCTGGCGGCGTATTGGGTTTTAAGCGGACGTAGAGCGTCCGCAAATTTTCGTCGTGGAGGGGTAAAAAGAAAAACGTCAGGGGCCGCTCCGTCTCAAATTCACCCTGGTATTTGAAATGATCGACCACCCCCATGATCTTCTTTTCGCCGTCCAGCATAATGATGGAATCAATGACCGGCTTATCGCCAAAATAGGCCTCCCGCAGCCGGCGGTTGATCACCACCGGGGCGTATTTGTTATTCTGGTCACTGACTTCCGGCCAACGGCCCTCCACCAGGTTCAGGCTGGCGGCTGCGGCAAACTGTTCATCCGCATGGTAGATGCAGGTTTCCAGCAAAAAGCCGTTGTCGTTGTTGGAGGTCGTCCACATGGAACCCGAGAACATGGTAACGCCCGAATTGAAGGACGTGGTCTGCACCGCCGGCAGCAATTCGACCTCGCGGCGCAACTGCTGCCGCATCTCCAGATGGGCTACCGAGTCCATCCCGTCGTCCAGCATCAGTTGCACGAGCAAGGCATCCCGGGTGGCAAAACCCAGCGGCGACTGGTACATCCGCAGGAAGTTGATGGCAAAGGTGAATACGGAGAACAGGATCAGGAATGCCAAAAAAATCTCCAGCATCATGAGCATGTTCGTGCGCTTCTTGTTCCAAACGAGGGTGAGGATATGCTTGATCATAGTTGGTTACTTTTTAGTGCATCCGCAATTTGTAAACGCGATACCCGCCAGGCCGGCACCCAACCCGACACGATGCCGAAGAGCAGGCAGATACCCAGGCTGTAGGCAAAAACCCGCAGGTTGAAACGGAGGATCATATGGGGAAGCACCTGGCTGTCGTTGATCAGGTGGAGCAAGCCCAGGGCCAGAACCATGCCGATCATGCCACCCAAAAAGGTGATGATCACGTTTTCAAAAACAAACTGGTAGAGGATGGTCCCCGCGTGGGCCCCGAAGGCCTTGCGCACCCCGATCTCGGATTCCCGCTCCATAATGCGGCTGATGTTGATATTGATGAGGTTGAGGGTAGGGAGCAACACAAAAAACAAGAGCAACAAGCCAAACACCAACCGCATGCGGAAGAGGCTTTTTTGGGGTTCGTTGTTGTCGATGAGCCGGCTGGCGTAGAGCTCGCCAAAGCTCATCGGCAGCGTGGATATCCGGTTGTATTCCTCCGGGTTGCGGAGCGGGATCCGGGCGGTTCGTTCGGCCAGCTCCGCCTGCACCGGGCCGATGGCCGCCGACCGGTCCAACAGGTAGGCCGCCTGGAAACTGCCCTGATAGGCGTTGTCATCGAGGGCCCGCCCCTCCATAGTCGTGAGCGGTAAAAAGATATCCCCGGCGACCATGCTATTCATCGACCGGCTGCGCCGGACCACCCCAATCACTTTGAAGCGGCTGTTGCCCAATTCAACTTCCTGACCCAGTACGCCGCTGTCCCGACCGAAATACTGGCGGGCCAGCTCGTCCGTAATCACCGCCACCGGCGTCGCATGCTGCACCTGGTCAGCGCTAAAGCATTCCCCTTCCCGTAAGTTGAAATCAAAGACGCGCCAGTAGGCCGCATCGGCGTAGATGGCGCCTACCTCCAGCTTCCGGTTGTCGAGGAAAACGTTGAAGCTGTGCTGCCCACTACTGTAAAAACTGTAGTCCGTCACCCCGGCAGGTTCCCGCAGGTAGTCGTCCAGCACGTAATAGCTGAAGGAAGAAATACTGACACTATTGGTACCCTCCCCGTAGGTAAACGTGGTGTCGTAGGCCATCAGCCCACCCTGGGCCACGGAGTCGATTACCAGCGTCGTGTCTGGAACTACCAGCTCCATCTTCAGGACGGAGAGGAAGACCAGTCGATCCTTGTTCGAAAGGGGCGGATTTTCACCAAATTCCGTATCGTAGAAGGCGGTGATGAGCATCAGGATCATCAGGGTAAAACTGATCCCGAAGAGGCTGATCCCGGTGAAGAACTTGTTGCGCCCCAGCACTTTCAGCGCCAGCTTAAAATAGTTACTGAACATGTGTGTTTCTTTTTTGGTGAACTTAGAGCTTGCGAGCTACTGTACCTGGCTGCCGTCGAACAGCCGGACCAGGCGGTGGGTGCGCCGGGCCATACTTTCGTCGTGGGTAACCATCACGATGGTGGCGCCGTCCTCGGCGTTGAGGCGCAGGAGGATATCCATGATCTCGTTGCCCATCACGCTGTCCAGGTTACCCGTAGGCTCATCAGCCAGGATGATGTTGGGCCGCCCGACGATGGATCGCGCGATGGCAACCCGCTGCTTCTGCCCACCCGACAGCTGGCCGGGGAAGTGAGACATCCGGTTTTTCAGGCCCACCTGCTCCAGGGCCACCTGGGCCAGTTGGCGGCGTTCCTTGCCACTCACCTGGCGGTACAGCAGGGGCAACTCCACGTTGTCGATCACCGAAAGGTCGTTGATCAGGTGAAAGCTCTGGAAGATGAAGCCCAGGTGCTGGTTGCGGAAGCGGGCCGTGGCTTTGCTGTTGTAGTTGGCCACCACCTGCCCCGCTACTTCAATACGCCCACCGGAAGGCTCGTCGATGAGGCCCATAATATTAAGGAGCGTACTCTTGCCACAACCCGACGGGCCCATGATGGACAAAAATTCGCCCTGCGCCACCGCCAGGTTAATGGTGTTCAAAGCCAGCGTTTCGATGGTATCGGTGCGGTACACCTTGTTGATGTTTTCCAGCTTGATCATGGTATTTAGCGTTTGTTTTTTTTAAAATGAAGTTTCAATAACCTTAAGTGGGCCGCGCCGTTTCCGTTCGGCTACTGCCACTGGCCCAATGTCAGTTGCCGCAGATCCGCCACCGTCAGCCAGTAGGCCCGCAGCGCCGCCACGTAGGTTCGGGCAGCACCGTCCTTTTCGCGTTGGGCCAGCGTCAGCTCCGTCAGGGGCGTGGCCCCCAGCACGTAGCTTTCGGTGGTGATGCGAAATCGTTCCTCGGTCAGTTCGCGCAGTTGCTGCACCAGGCCGAGTTCTTGTTCCAGACTCCGAAAATCGCGCAACGTATTGCGCACCTGGCTTTCCAGATCCAGGATTTCGCGCTGCACAGCAGCTTCGGTATAGGCCTGGCTGACAACCGCCTGCTGCACCCTGGCCCGGCGCTGACCGCCATCGAAAATGGGCACATTCACCTGCAATTCCACAAAGGCCTCGGGGAGGGCATCCTGGTAAATGTCGGCCAGGTCGCCGCTGCTGCGTACCCGTCCGAAGGCGGCGGTCAGTTGCAACTCGGGGCCATCCGTCCGCCGGGCCCGGGCCAGTTGTTGCCGGGCCTCGAGCTGCCGGCGCTGCACCGCCAGCCATTCGGGCCGGCGGGCGCGCGCCCAGGCCAGGGCCGTGTTTTCGTCCAGCTCCAGGACCGGCAGCTCCCTGGATGGTTCTACCGGGCGGTAGCGGTGCTGATTCGGGTCTTCGCCCAAAAAAACCGCCAGCGCTGCCGAGGCCTGGTCGTATTCCTGCCGGGCGCGGAGTTGCCCCCGTTGTGCCGACAGCTTTTCGAGCTCCAGTTGCAGCAGGTCGCGGCGGCTCACCTTACCCAAAGCGTAGCGCTCCTGCGCAATGGCATACAGCCGTTCGTTGGCCACAAAGTTCGTATCGGCAATGCGGCTTTCCTGGCTGGCCAGCAGCAGGTCAAAGTACAGTTGGGTAGCGGTCACCCGCAGCTGTTCCAGTTGCAGGGTGTACTGCCGCTGGGCTTCCTGCAACCGCAGAGGGGCCAGTTGCCGCTCCCATTTGATGGCATTGTAGGCAAAGATGGGTTGCGACAAGCCCACCCGAAAAGGCAGGCCGTTGTACAGGCTGAAGTCGGTCTCAAAATCGTCGAACCGCTGCAGGTTCGACTGTACGAACACCGTCCCACCCGTCAGGGGGAGCACCTGAGTCAGCGCCAGTCCCAGCGCCGAATTGTTGTTCTGGACGGGTTGAAAACGCACCGTCCCGTCGGGCTGGGTAATCTCGCTGAAGGTCTTGTTGTAGTTCGGCACATTGGCGGTAGCCCGCAACTGCGGCAGCAAGCTCGCCCGAAAGCTGCGGTTGTCCAACGTGGCCAGTGCCTGGTCGCGCTCGGCAGCCTGCCGCTGCAGCGACCGCTCGGTAGCCAGCTGCAAAAAGCGCTCCAGCGAAAGGCTGTCGGCCGTTTGCGCAGCTAGCGTAGCAGTAAACAGCAGCAATGGTAGTATAATTCGCATAAAATAATGTTACCTAATTTGTGATCTACGTGCCCTGTGTCGTAAAAACCTTGGTGCCCTTGGAGCCTTGGTGGCAAAAAAACGCCGTGCCCTCTGTCACCCCTGTGCCCTGTGTGGTTAAAAAAATCTTGGCGTCCTTGGTGCCTTGGTGGCAAAAAAGCCGCTGTGCCCTGTGTTACCTCTGTGCCCTGTGATAACCCATCCCCCAGCCCTTCCCTTTCAAGGAAGGGAGGCGTGCTGCGCGTATTCGAAAAGTACTGTCAGTTAGACCAGCCCGGCTGACAGCTGTACTTCGTAAAAATTTCCATGCCTCCGTGGCAAAAAATCTTGGTGCCTTGGTGGCAAAAAACCTCCGTGCCCTCTGTCACCCCTGTGCCCTGTGTGGTTAAAAAAACCTTGGTGTCCTTGGAGCCTTGGTGGCAAAAAACGCCGTGCCCTTTGTCACCTCTGTGCCCTGTGTGGTAAAAAAAATCTTGGCGTCCTTGGTGCCTTGGTGGCAAAAAACGCCGTGCCCCCGTGTCTCCGTGGCAAAACCTTGGTGCCCTCCCTCCTCTGTGCCCTGTGTGGTAAAAACCCTTCGTGGTAAAAACCGCTGTGTCCTCCCCCCTACTCCAGCTGAATGTGATCCAGGTGTTCAAAATCGGTCATGTCGCTGATGATGATGCGGTCGCCAGCCTGGAGGCCAGCGCCTTCCACCTCAATGAACTCGCCGTTGCTCACGCCCGTGTGCACATCTATCCTTTCGGCGCGGTTGCCCCGCACCACGAAGATGGCCTGGCGCAGCCCCCCCCGGAAGGCGGGCCCCTGCTTGACGTACAGCGCCTGCTCCTTGCGGTCGGTGACGACGAAAATTTCCAGGCGCATGTTTGGCCGCAGCTGGTCATCGTCCGGCACTTCCAGCCCGACGATAAACGACACGGTATTGTTGGCTACTGCTGGCAAAATATTGGTGATGTGTCCAGTAATGGTATGGTCGTTGACGCGCACGCGCACCGGCTGCCCCAGCTTAATGCGGTCGGCGTAGCGATCTGAGCAGAACCCTTCAATCTGGAAGCTGCGCAGGTCGGCAATGCGCACCAGGGGCTGGCCCTCGGCCACCTGCTCGCCGATGTTTTCGTTCACCCAGGTAATCACGCCAGCGCCCGGCGCGCGCACCTCGGTGAGGAGTAGTTTCCGCTCCAGGTCACTGACCTCCTGCGCCTGGATGTCGGCTTCCAGGGCTACTTCCCGCTGCCGCCCCGCCAGGCTGCTGCGCCGGTATTGGAGTTCGTTTTCGAGTTTGGATTTTTCGAGTTCCAGGATTTGCAGGCGCGTTTGGGCTTGCTCCACCTCTTCGGCCGTGCCGCCACCGATCTTTTGCAGGCGTTGGGCATCCGTTAGTTGGGTGCGGGCGGCGGCTACCTCCAGGCCTTTGATCTGGTCGTCGTACTGCAGTTCTTTCAGGTCGCGATCCAGCTCCAGCTGCAACAACCCGATGGCGTTGCGCCGCAAACTCAGGCGGCTCTTGCGGGCTGCTACGTCCTGGGCCACTTCGGTCTTGTTCAGGCGCAGGATCAGGTCGCCCGGCTTCACCGGCGTCCCCGAGCGGCGGAAAACCTGCTCAATGTCGGCGGCAATGGGGGCATTGAGTTGTTGTTCGAAGGAGGGGGTCACCAGACCGGTGGCGGCAATGGTACTTTCCAGTGGACCCGTGGTCAGGGTCGCCATCCGGAAGTCGCTACCCCGGGCCTTGGGCGCCAGCGCGGCCCGCAGTGCCCAGGTACCAACCAGCAGCAGCAATGCCAGCGCCAGGGCCCGACCCCATTTGCGGCGGCGGGTACGGCGTTGTATCTTATCGTCTAGCTCTCGATCCATGGGTTAGCTGTTGGTTACGCAGGGTATAAGCCAATGGGCATGCCAAAAAACAGCTCAACTGACAATCAGTATGTTACAAATGAAAAAATCCGACACCTGTTTGATATCAGACGCTGGGGTGGTCGAAAGTGGGATGATTTAAAATTTCCGACCTTCTCCTAACTAATCCGACTCCACCCCTTCAGGTGTTTGTAATGCTTGTCCAGAAAGGCGCCCAGGGGCCGGTGGTGTTCTTTTTCCAGCTGGGGATCGTCATCGAGGATGCGGTGGGCAATTTCGCGGGCGGTTTGCAGGATGCGACCGTCCTGGGCCAGGTCGGCGATGCGGAGGTTGAGGATGCCGCTTTGCTCAGTGCCCTCGATGTTGCCGGGGCCGCGCAGGCGCAAATCCGCTTCGGCAATTTCGAAGCCGTTGTTGGTGCGGACCATGGTGGCTATGCGCTCGCGGCTCTCGTTGCTCAGCTTGAATCCCGACATCAGGATGCAGTACGACTGATCGGCGCCACGCCCTACCCTACCGCGCAGCTGGTGCAATTGCGACAAGCCGAAGCGCTCGGTATTTTCGATCACCATCACGCTGGCGTTGGGCACGTTCACCCCTACTTCGATCACCGTGGTGGCGACCATGATCTGGGTGACGCCGGTCTTGAAGCGTTGCATTTCGAAGTCCTTAACGTCCGATTTCATGCGGCCGTGCACCACGCTGATCTGGAACTGGGGCTGGGGGAAGTCGAGCAGCAGCACTTCGTAGCCTGCTTCCAGGGCCTGCAGGTCCAATTTTTCGCTCTCCTCGATCAGCGGAAAAACCACGTAGATCTGGCGGCCCAGCGCAATCTGCTCCTTCATGAAGCCGATCACGCGGCGGCGCTGGTGTTCCGTTTTGTGCAGGGTTTCGATGGCCTTGCGCCCGGGTGGCAACTCGTCGATCACCGATACGTCGAGGTCGCCGTACAGGGTCATGGCCAGGGTGCGGGGAATGGGGGTAGCCGTCATCACGAGAATATGTGGCGGGTAGGGCGTGTTCTTCTTCCAGAGCTTGGCGCGCTGCATCACCCCGAAGCGGTGTTGCTCGTCCACGATGGCCAGGCCCAGGTTCTGGAAAACCACCGGAGGCTCCAGGACCGCGTGCGTACCCACCAGGATATGAATTTCCCCGGCGGCCAATTGCTCGAGCAACAGCTTGCGCTTCTTGCCCCGCACATTCCCCGACAGGTAGCCGATGGTGAGGCCCAGCCCTTCGACGTATTCGCTGATGCCTTCGTAGTGCTGTTGCGCCAGGATCTCCGTCGGCGCCAATATGCAAGCCTGAAAGCCATTGTCGATGGCCATGAGCATGCTCATCAGGGCCACCATGGTCTTGCCACTCCCCACATCGCCCTGCAAGAGGCGGTTCATCTGGATGGGGCGGCCCAGGTCCTGCCGGATTTCGCGGAGTACCCGCTTCTGGGCGCCGGTCAGTTCAAAAGGCAGTTTTTCCTGGTAAAAGGTATTGAAATAATCACCAATCGTTGGGAAGGGATAACCGATAATGGCTCCCTTGCGGCGCTTCTTGAGTTGGAGGAGGCGCATCTGCAACAGAAAGAGTTCCTCGAACTTCAGGCGGTTGCGGGCGGCTTTGAGCTGCTCGGCGTCGGGCGGAAAGTGGATGATTTTCAGCGCGTCAAATCGTCCCAGCAAGCGCAATTTCTGGCGGATGTATTCCGGGATCATCTCGGGCACGTCTGCGGGCGTCAGCTTCTCGAAGATGGTTTGGATCAGGCGGCGGCGCACCTTGTTGTCCAGGCCTCTGGTGTTCAGCTTTTCGGTGCTCGGGTAGACGGGCGCGAAGGTCAGCGCCTCCTCGGTATTGCGGGTGTCGGCGGCTTCCATCTCCGGGTGGGAGATATTGAGGCTGTTGCGGAAATCGGTTATTTTGCCGTACACGACGTATTCCTTACCCACCTCCAGGTTCTTCTGCAACCAGTGGACGCCTTTGAACCAAACCAGCTCGATGCTGCCCGAGGCATCGCGCAGCACGCCACTGAGGCGTTGCTTGCGGCCTTCGCCCTGCACCGTCAGGCGGCGCAGGATACCTTTTAGTTGTACCGTACCGCTGTCGGGCATCAGCTCCCCGATGCGGTGAAACTCCGTCTTGTCGACGTAGCGAAACGGAAACTGCATCAGCAGGTCCCCGAAGTTGTGGATGCCCAGTTCCTTGCGCAGCATTTCGCCCCGCGACGGCCCCACCCCCTTCAGGTATTCAATGCCCATATCCAGTAGCTGGCTGTTGCCGGGTTGCATGGTTTATTATCCTTTAAAGCGTATGTCTAATAGCCTGCTGTGTCGGTTAAGAACCGCCTAAAGTTAACGTTTTTTTTGGTGAAGCAGCTCCCGTCGGGCGGCGCCCCCGTCTGGCTTTACTGCAAGATCCCCTTGAGGTGTTCCTGGTTTCCCGTGAGTTGCCGGTGGCCCAACGCGATCGGAATATTGCCAATGGCGTTCACCTCGTCAAAGAAGGATTTTAGCAGGAAGGGCTTCCCGAGGGTTTCCTGGAGGCGCGCATAATCGGCCAGCGCCTCCTCCACGAGGTATTTTCCGGTGATGTAGCTGGTGCCGTAGCCCGGTTGGCGCAGGTAGAGGTGTTGCTCAAAGATGAGCAGTTCTTTTTCCGTTTTCATCCAGCCACGGGGCGTATAGTCCGAATGGATACCGCCAGCCTCGGCCATCGTCAGCTCGTTGGCCTGGGCGTAGAGCGAGCCCAGCCCGCGGGCCGCCCGTTGGGCGATCATAATGTAGACGATCTCCCGCACCCGGGGGTTGTCGTCGTACAAGCCGGCCTGCATAAACATTTCTTCCACCGCAGTGGCCATGCCCTCGTTGCGGGAGTCGAAGATGTTGTACAGCAGGGGCCCACGCCGGATTTCGCTCGGATGCGGCGTCTGGTCCATGCGCGCCAACTCGAACCAGTGGTAAAAGTGGGAGTAGAGCGGCCGCGGATCGTAGTGCGCCGTGATCAAAAAAAAGTTGCGCTCCGCCCGCGGCACGAACTCGCCCAAGTGTTCGCGCAGCGCTGGCGCAAAATAAGGCGCAACGGTCACAATGTCTTGCTCGTCCAGAAACTGCAGCAGGCTCGCTGCCGATTTTTCGGCCAGGGCCTGGTAGGCTTCCGGCGTGTCGGCGTCCACCAGGGGCGGCAAGTGGCGGTTGCGGTGTTCTTCGAGCTTGAGCGACGACCAGGCACGGGCGAGTTCGCGCTTCAGCAACAGCACTTCTTCGTCCCAGGTCAGGGGCACCAGGTGCACGTTTTGCTGGTACCAGGTGTACTGTTCCTTGCCGATGCCGGAGGGGCCGTCTTTGGTGGCGGCTTCCTTTTCCAACCAGGCGACCAGGTCGTCCGTGGCCTTGCTGGCTGCCTGAATGGCGGCGACCAGTTCTCCATCTTCGCGCACCCCGGGCAAGTTTAGCATCATCTGCAAGTCCTCACCCTGGAAACGGATGTCCCGAATGCCGGTCACCCACAGCTCTTGGGCGTTGCCGGTGAGGTTGAGCTGGGCTTGCTGGTTCAGGGCGGGAATCACCCGCAGGTCGGCCAGCAGGCGGTCTTTTTCGGTGGGCACGAGCGGGAACGTGTACGTCCAGAGCTCCGTGGTGTGGTGGTGGGTAGGGCCTTCGTGGGCGGGCACGTCGCTGCGCTCCGTCCAGATGGACTTGTAGAAGGCAGGGTCGCGCACCCAGGGCTGGAGCATATGCTGGTTGAAGTCGTAGCCGTTCATCTCGGCCTGCACCAGTTGCCAGTCTATTTGTGCGGCTACGGGCCAGGCCGTGGTGTCCATAGACAGCAGGCGAGACCGCAATTGGTCGAAGGCCGGCCGGCGCTGGGCAAAGGTGGCCGCGGTGTAGTCGGGAGCCCCATCGCGGAGGGGTGGGTTTTCAAAAGTCCGCCATTCCCCAAACAAGGCCACGAGGTTTTCGTAGGTGGCCGCAGCAGACGAGGACGATGGTTTGGATTGGCAGCCGAGGAACAGACAGCTTACGCAAAATAACGTCAGTAGGTGGAATGGGTATTTTATATTCATCATAGTAGATTTTATTAGGGTAAGGACATGATGGGTGAAATTCAGCGTACTGCTCGATGGAAGCTAAGATCATATCAGTCCGCGATCTCCAGCAATTCACAGCCGATAAATTGATAGGCCTGCCCGTTCCACCTGAAATAAGCCAGGTAGCCGGTCGGCTCGGGTTTGCTTTCCACCACGTAGATTTGGTCTAAATTTCCGAACTTCTTCGTAAAATCATCACGGAGATAGCCGTTCAGATACCCTTCCGTCAGGTGCCCAATGACCAGGTCTGTGCGCTCACTCAGGGATTCGAATACGTGAATACCCATGTCTTCGTCCCGGAATTCATCCGCCGAAACCAGGAAATTCTGGAAGCTGGCGTAAGGAAATGGAAAAGCAATTTGCCCGGACAGATACGTCTTGTCGTTCGCTTGCTGAACAAACGCACGCCAGAAGGTCTTAAAATCAGGCACCGTAGCCGCTTGCTGAGCAGTGGCATTTTCAGCGGCACTATCCACCTCTGCCGTTTCAGCGGCAGCCGAAGAAGCGGAATGGCCACTACAACCCGCCAGAACAAATGCGATCAGCAAAGGAAAGAACAGGGAAAGTCTACGCATAACTCATATCTTTTTGTGATAAAACACCTATTCCTGACCGCCGGAAGCTGCGACTAGTTCTTCCGCACCGCCATCCCCCGAAAACCGAAAGCCTGCCGCATCTTGTCGTAGATGGCGGTGTTTTCGTAGATGCCGGCAAAAAGCTGGGCACCCGGGCCGTAGGCAAAGACGGGAATAAGGGTGGCGGTGTGGTAGTCGCTGGTGAAAGCCCCAATGATGGAGTCGCGGGTGGACCCGGGATTGATGGCGTAGCCGCCCGTTTCGTGGTCGGCGGTAACGATGACCAGGGTGTGGCCATCCTTTTCGGCAAAATCCAGGACAGCCCCGACGGCCTTGTCAAAGTCGAGCATCTCGGTGATGATGTAGCTGGAATTGTTGGCGTGGCCGCCCCAGTCGATCTGGGCACCCTCGATCATCAGGAAAAAGCCTTTGCTGTTGAATTTATCCAGGAAGTCACAGGCCAGGATGCTGGCGGGCGTCAGGTAGTCCCGGCCTTGTTCAACGGAGAGGGGATCGCTGTCCGACGTCAGGTAGGTCAGCTTTTTACTGTAGTCGACGGATAAATCTTTGAAGTTGGTCTCGAGGAAACTGCTGACGGCGTAACCTTTCTGGCGCAGTTCCTGCAGCAGGTCGCGCCCGTCTTCGCGGCGATCAAAATATTTCTTGCCGCCGCCGATGAACAAATCGATATCGGTATCGAGAAAATCGCGGGCGATGGGTTCGTAGTAAGTGCGTTGGGCTTCGTGGGCGATGAACGCAGCGGGGGTAGCGTGCACAATGGTGGAGGTGGTCACCATGCCGGTAGCCAGCCCCTGGTCGTCGGCTTCTTCCAGGATGGTGTACAAGGGTTTTCCCTCCGGATCCACCCCGATGGCGCCGTTGTAGGTCTTTTTACCGGCACTGAAAGCCGTGGCGCCGGCGGCGGAATCCGTGATGAGGTTATCCGAGCTGTAGGATTTGTGCAGGCCAATAACCGGAAAGCGCTCCAGGTTGAGGTGATCGCCGTTGCTGTAGAGACCGGCAGATATCTGGGTCAGTCCCATCCCATCGCCGATCAGGAGGATTACGTTCCGGGGGCGGGCGGCGGGGGCCAGTTCTTCGATAACCGGTGGTGCCGTTGCAGGGTTCTTGGCCAGGGATGCGTTAGGCGTGGGGGTACAGGCCGTCTGCAGCAAAAAAAGGCAGGAAATTAATATCCAGTTATTCATGATGCGTTGTTATAGCTTAGCGCATGTTGATACGCTGTTTAATTGACCAACATGTACCGTTTGCCCGGCAGTGCGCGGATCATTCCTTTGCATTCGATTTCCAACAAGACGGTAGCTAACCTACCCGCCGATAAGCCACTTTCGTAGCTGAGCCGATCAATGTGCAAGCGCTCGTTTTGTCGCAACAAATCTACAATAATTTTTTCGTCAGGGCTCAGGGAGGTGAAGAGTTCCAGTTGCGCCTGCAGGGGGGTAGCACGTGCTTCCCAGCGCAGGTGGTAGGCAATATCTTCGGCTGATTCCAGGAGGGAAGCCCGGTGGGTCTTGATGAGCCAGTTGCAACCTTCGGAATGGCGATCGTGCAGTCGCCCTGGCATGGCAAAAACGTCGCGGTTGTAGATGTTGGCAAATTCAGCCGTAATCAGGGAGCCGCCCTTCCGGGGACTTTCCACCACCACCAGCGCATCGCACAGCCCCGCCACAATGCGGTTGCGCATGGGAAAATGGCGCGGGTCTGGTTTGGTGTAGAAAGGATACTCGCTAATGAGTCCGCCCTGTTCCAGCATCGCTTCGGCGGTCTTGCGGTGGCTGCTGGGGTAGATGTGGCCCAGGCCATGGCCGATGACCCCCACCGTGGACAATTGCCCCTGCAGCGCCGCGCGGTGCGCCGCCACGTCGACGCCAAAGGCCAGCCCCGAGAGGATGAGCGGCTGGTAGGGCCGCAATTCTTCGACCAGCTTTTCCACCTGCGTCAGCCCGAAAGGGGTCGGCTTGCGGGTACCAATAATACCCACCGTGCGCAGGCCGTTCAGGGGGGCATTACCGCGGTAGTAGAGCAGCACGGGTGCCTGATCCAGGCGTCTTAATCGCTCGGGAAACTGTTCGTCCTGACAAAACAAAGGTTGAATCTGGTGCCGCTCCAGCAGGGGCAACTCGTCTTCGGCCAGCAGCAGGGCACGGCCATTGGGAATGTCGCGAGCGATGCGCTCGGTGATTCCGGAAATTTTGGTCAATTCCTTGGGCCGGGCCTCGAAAATGCCGCGGGCCGTGCCAAAATGAGCCAACAAATGACGGGCAATAACAGCTCCTACCCCCTCAATACGGGTGAGGGCTACCTTGTAGAGTAGATCTTCCATAACCAAGAAAGAAATAGCCTGCCGGCGGGAGAAAACCTGAGAAAAATGGGATGTTACCGCTGATATTACCGGTTGGCGCGTTTATAATAAAAACAAATTTACTAATTTTGGTATAAATTTACCCTATTTTAAGACTAAAAGTTGCAAGATGACCAAAGAAAAATCTTCTGGTTTGGTAAAAATTCAATTTGTGGTGTTTGGCATTTTGTTGTTGGTTTTCCTGGTTTGGGCCAACCGCCAGTGCAGCCGCAGCCAACAAAGTATCGAAGCCGAACAACGGGCCATGGAATTGGCCCAGGCCAACAAAGACAGCCTGGCCTTGCTGGCCGCCCAGCCGCCAGCTCCGGCAATGGGTTCGGCGGCAGCAGCGACGGATACCATCGGTGGTGGCCAAATGCAGATCATTCGCGAAAAGCGCACCCCGCTGTACGTGACCATCGACAACCTGGCCCTGCGCAAAGGCCCGGGAGTGAACTACGAGATTCTGGACCGGTTTCCGCTCTTCGAAGAGTTGAGCTTTCTCAACGAGGTCACCGATTCCATGTATACCATCAAACTGGGCACCAACCTCACCACCATCGAACCCTGGGTAAAAGTGCGGAGCCGCAAAGGCCGCGACGGTTGGGTGTACGGTGCCGGCGTCGATTACTACAAACACCAATTGCCGGGTGTCGACCTGTAGCAGCTGGTTCAATTGTCGTATTGTGCGAGTTGGTAGGCCTTGATGGTCGCCAGCAATTGGTCATCCAAATCGGGAATGGTGTTGCCCTTGCTGTTGTTCATGGCTTTGGCCCAGGCTGCTACCTGGTTGGCGCTCAGTTTGCGCAGGCTGGCGTGTGGCCCGGTGGTAAAGTACAAACTGTGGTCGCGGAAGCTCAGCCAGGCATTGTCATAACGGCGCAGGCAGCTGGTGTGAGCGCCATCCTGGGTTTGTCCCTGCCAATCGTCGGTACAGGGCAGGGCAAAGAAATTGTTCCCCCTGGCCGCCGGTTCCAACTGCCCCGCCTGGCTTTGCAACAGGGCATGGGCCAGAATAATACTGGCGGGCAGACCAAATTTTTCTTGCTCGGCTTCGGCAACGTGGGCAAAACGCTTGACGAAAGCCCGCACCTGGCGGTCCTCCACCCGCTGTAGGTTTTCCAACCGGCTCAGGTCGGGGTTACTCGTCCACTGGGGTAGCAGGTCAAAGCGGGTGGTATTGGGTTCCGCGTCTAGTCCGTTATCGGTAAAGGTTTCCTTTCTAACGGGAGTCGTTTCCTGGTACTCCTCCACCGGTGCTTCTACCGGCTCTACGGGTGCTTGCACGCTGATGTTGAAAGACAGGTCTTTGCTCATGAAGGCATACAACAGGAGAATGACTACGCCGATCTTAAACCAGTGCTGGTTGAGCAAGGCCCACAACTGGCCCAGCCCCAGGGGGTGTATTTCGTTTTTCATGGCTGATATTTTGACGACAACAACGAGGATGCATTGTTCTACTTCACAAATATAAACCAAATTGTTTTAATTATAAACAATAAAAAACATTTTTGTTTTACCAATACCGGTATCCAACAACTGCCAGCCCGTTTTTCCGCCACCGCAGGTATTTTGTGGCTGGGATAAATACCGGGGTCTACGCAGGTTTATTTTTTTAACGGGTCGAAGCGGTTATCTTTGGGCTGCTAAACAATATACCGGCATTGACCTGGAACAGGTCGTGCATCACAAAACACAGCCTTGGTTATGCGCATCTTATTACTGGGCAATGGCGGACGCGAACACGCTTTTGCCTGGAAACTCAGCCAGAGTCCGGCCTGCGAGGCCCTTTTTATTGCGCCGGGCAACGCTGGTACCTTACTACACGGCACCAATCTGGCCATCCAACCCACTGATTTTCCTGCGGTAAAAACAGCCGTGCTGGACCACCACATCGACCTGGTCATTTGCGGACCGGAAGATCCACTGGTTCATGGTATCCAGGACTTCTTCGCGCAGGATGCCGAGCTGCAATCCGTCCTTTTTTTCGGGCCCAGCCAGGCCGCTGCCCAACTGGAAGGCAGCAAAGCCTACGCCAAGGTCTTTATGGAGGAACAGGGAATCCCCACCGCTGATTACCGCGAGTTTTCCCTGGACCAACTCGAAGATGGCCTGCACTACCTGGCCACGCTCACGCCCCCCATTGTCCTGAAGGCCGATGGGCTGGCCGCCGGCAAAGGGGTTGTCATCCTCGACAATGTACAGGAAGCACAGGTCGAATTGCGGGCGATGCTCGCCGGGAAATTTGGCCAGGCGTCGGCGACGGTGGTCGTTGAAGAATTTCTGAGTGGGATCGAATTTTCGGTTTTCGCCTTTACCGATGGCCAGGACTACAAAATTTTACCGGTAGCCAAAGACTACAAACGCATCGGCGAAGGCGACACGGGCCTCAACACGGGCGGTATGGGATCGGTTTCGCATCCACCGTTTGTGGATGCCGCCATGATGCGCAAGGTGGAAGACCGCATTATCCGACCGACCATTGAAGGGTTGCGACTGCGGAACCTCACTTACCGGGGCGTGGTTTTCTTCGGCCTCATCAGCGTAGCGGGCGAACCCTTCGTCATTGAGTACAATTGCCGCATGGGCGACCCCGAGACGCAATCCGTCTTTCCCCGCCTGAAAAACGACCTGGTGGAACTCTGCCGCGCCACCGCTGCCGGTGAACTGGCGGGCGTGGAGATCCAAATAGACGAGCGCGCCGTGGCTTCCATCATCCTGGTTGCGGGCGGTTATCCGGGAAATTACGAAAGAGGACTGGAAATTACGGGAATCAACGAGGTGCAGGACAGCCTGGTCTTCTACGCCGGCGTGCGGACTGACGGCGACCGCCTGCTCACCAACGGTGGCCGCGTGCTGGCGGTTACTTCCTACGGGGATACCTTTCAGGAAGCGCTGGCTATTTCCCGGAAAAATGCCGAAAAGATACACTTCAAGGGGGTGAATTTTCGCCGCGACATTGGCTTTGATCTGTAAATGCCCTACTAATCGTTGAATAAAAAAAGCGGTTGACCACGTGAAGTAGTCAACCGCTTTGTATTTGAAATTGTGCCCAGAACAGGACTTGAACCTGCACGCCCTTGCGAGCACCAGCCCCTCAAGCTGGCGTGTATACCAATTTCACCACCTGGGCTTTTAGCATAAAACTCCTGCTTTCCTGCAAAAGTTTCGCAAAGATAAAAAAAGGAGGAAAACTAGGTAATGGTCTTGGCTATTTATTTTCACCGACCGTCATTAACCCACGATAGAATGGCAAATATGATCGGGAATGATGCCCGTGGAGCTGATCCAATTAGCGGCGTCCTTGCTATGGGTATTGCCCGACAGGACCAGTGCGGTGGCGATGCCAAACTTATTGCCGCCCAGGATATCGGTATGTAGGGTATCTCCCACCATAAGCACTTCTTCGCGCATAAAATTGCCCTCCCTGCTAATATCCTCGAAAGCGTAATTGAACATCTGGGTATCGGGTTTGCCGAAGTGGATAAATTTGCGGTTCAGGATACTCTCCACCAGTTTGGCAATCCCCCCGGTAGCGATGGACACATCGCTTTGGGTTACGGGGTACAACTTGTCGCCATTGGCCACTATGACGGGGATATTGTTTTGGTTGAGCAAATTGACCGTTTTGTTGATATCGGTATTCCAGTCGAAGCCCTCGTCGTCGAGAAAGACCATGGCGCTGATATCCGCACAGTTTTCCAGGTCAACGCTACCCACCGGAACGCAAGGGAGCTCGGCCTGCAGAATGCAACTGGCAGCAGCCGTGGTGCCCAGGTAAGCCACCCGACCGCTCTTCACTTTTTGTGCCAAAAACAGCTTGGCCATCATCCCCGAAGTAATGATTTCAGCCGGTAAAATCCCCGGCAAACCCTGTTCGGCAAAACGGCTGGCCTGTTGTTCAGGGCTCCGCGAGGCGTCGTTGGTGAGAATGCGAATGATCTTGCCCTGCTCCCGCAGCAGGCGAATGGTTTCCGGCGCGCCGGGAATCAGGCCCTGGTAATTTTTTACGACGCCGTAGGAATCAAGAAAAATAGCCCGGTAGGGTGCAGCAATGTCGAGGAAGGAAGCGATGTTAAGCATGATAGCTGATTTTTGTATTTTACAATTCCAGCGCCCGCAGTAGCTTATCGGCGTCAAATAGCTGGTCAATGGCCTGAAAATGCACCGTAAATGCCTCGTGTTGCAGTTGGCGGGCAAATGATGCCTGAAAAAAATTACGGCCAGCCCGAACCACGTAGTTCAGCAAAAAGAACCGGTAGGCTTCTTTTATAAACAAGACCTCCGAACGGGTTAGCGGAAAAATGGCGTGGTATTTTTTCAGAAACAGGAGGAAGCGGTCTTCCATCAAAGTACCGACATTGTAGGTGAAGGAGGTGCGGTCACCTACGTCGGAAACGACCCTGCTGATGAAGTAGAAGTCAACGATGCGGGAGCTCATCCGGAACCAGTCATAATCCCAGCGGGAGAAAAATTTACCCGTAGCCGTCACGGAAAAATTACCGATGTTCCAATCCACAAAAACGGGAATTTTATCGAATCCGTGGGCATTGATCTGGTGCGTATTGTCCAGAAACAGGTCACATTGCCGGCGGATGAGGGTAGCGTGGGCAGGGAATGCCTCATCGACGGTTGACAACAGCAAATTGATGTCGCTGGTCATCGTTTTCGACGTATTTGGCAACGTGTGGCGAATGAGCTGGCAGCTCTGGTGAAAATTCGCAAACTCGGTGGCCAACTGCTCAATATTCTTTTCGGACAACCGGTCAGGCATCCGGTTTTTGATCCGGATAGGCCGGAAGAACACCACCCAGGCGTCGATCTGGTCGTTCTGGAAACGGTGAAAAAACAGTTGGTTGCCTTTCATCAGGGCCCGCGCCAGGAAATTCTCGAAACGGACGGGCAGGTTATTGGACAGGACGTTGATGATCTCGTGGTCTTCCACAAAATGCTCGTAACGGCCAAAGTACGACAGCTTGGCAATGATGTTGTTGCCGTCAGCCAGGCGGACTTTGTAGACGTGGTTGGTAGACACCATGGCGCTGATGTCCGAGATGCGCGCAATGGGCCGGCTGCTATCGTAAGCCAGCCAGGCGTAGCGAATAATGGTAATAAAATCCATATATTAAAAAGCTTTAGCGCGTGTAGTGGTTCCAATCCACGATATTACAATTTTACCACCAAACCAAAAATAATCCAGGAACCTTAACTAAAAAATCGAACCGTACAAACAATAAGACCTACCTTTTCCTTGTTTTAAGGCATAATTATTTCTATATTATTTCAACGCTACACAATTGCCTTTCATGAAGCACATCTTTACACCTGAGGATTTAATTCCATACCTTTATTCCGAAGCTACCCTGAGGGAACGGCTAGCCGTTAAAGAAGCCCTGCGCCAGGATCCGCTACTGGCCAGCGAACTGGAGGAGCTACGAGCTGCCAAGCTACAGTTCCCCCAGGTAAAATTCAATGCTCCCAAGCGCAGCCTGCAAAGCATCCTCAACTACAGCAAGTCAAATGCCCTGGAAGAACACGTTTGAGCAGGAAGCATTGGCCCCGTACAGAAAAGGTCTTGCCCTCACCGGAGCGCAAGACCTTTTCTCGTTTAGTACCCAATAAAAAAAGAAAGAGCGCAATGAACTTGTATCATTGCGCTCTCGTCCTATCCAATTAAAACCGCTGGTGCCCGAAGATGGTATTGGCGCGCCTGATGGACGCCGAAGCACCAGCACTTCCACTGGATCAACACTGGCTGGCGGGTATCATGTACCAGCCCTTACCAATGGCTTGGCAAGTTAGGCACTAAATACGGCGCGTGCGCGCCACATTATAAGGTGGTCGAAGTTTTTTTGGGGGTGAAGTGGCACTTTGAAAAGTGGCACTTACGCGTCAGGCTTCAAAATTTTTCAGGTATTCCCGGGGCGTGATACCCAGGTGTTTCTTAAAAGCCCGATTGAACGCGGTTTTAGAATTGAACCCGACCTCCAGTGCCAGGCTCAGGATGGTGTGCTGGTGGTGATCCCCCTGCTCAATGCGCGCCCTAAACGCTTCCACCCGGTAAGTATTAATAAAATCAAAGAAATTTTTCTGGAAGCCCTCGTTGATGAGTTTAGAAAGATGGTGCGCCGGCACCTGGGCCAGCTCTGCGAGATCTGCCAGGCTCAGCCCGGGGTTGAGGTAGGGTTGCTCGCGGATGACCAAGGCTTCCAAAGCGGCCACCTCCGAGGCATTGAGGGCAGCCGACGGCTTGATCGGCCGGGGCAGGCGCGGGGTAGCCGCCACTGGCGCGGGAGATGCGGTCTCCAACGGATGGCGGAAGATCTGGGGTTGCAGGATCATAAAATATCCCATCGTGAAAACAGCGATGGCCAGGACCAGCCAGGCCAGGTCTACCATTTTAGCCGCTACCAGCCCCCCATCAAAAGACATCCACCAGCCTATTCCCACTACCACATAAGTGGCTAACCACAACCCCAGCGCACCCCCCTGGAGGAGGAGGAGCGTTTGGAGAAACTTGTTTTTGGCCGGATCAATTTCGGCCAATTGCCGGATGAGCCTGCTACATTTAAACCAGTAATACAGACTATACAATGCCCCGGCCCCGGCGGTCAGCGCGAAGAAATGCCCCAGCTTGAGGTTAACAATTTCCAGCATCAGGGTAAAATTATCCCTGATGATCAGGGGCGCATACACCAGCAGCGCTAGCAATAGCGGCAGGAAGCGCCAGGCAATAGCAGCGAACGGCTCTTCCTCCTCGTCTTCACGTAAGGCACGCAAGTACCACCAAAACAGTGGCCCGTAGAGAAAGTAGATCAGGTCGGGGATGAGTGTCAGCTTGGGGAATTGCTGAAAAACTTCCCGGTTAAAGGCAGCCAGCCGGGCTAATAAAACCAGCGCCACCACCAGAATTAAAGCAGACAAAATACGGTTGGCTTGCCGGTGGCGGTCTTTAAAACTATTGATCACCACCACCAACAAAAGCCCCTGGATGGCCGCCAGCAACAAGACCAGGTTGTAGCCATTGAACAGGCTGTTGGTCAGATCCTCCCAGTTGGCGATCCGCAGGTTCTGGAGTTCGGCAGCGTGATCCAGTTCGTAAACAAACTGCCGGTTCGGGCGGGAAAGGCCATTTTTATTGCTTTCGATAGCAGCCCAACTACCCCGGCAAATTTTGAACTCCGTCAGGCTAGACCGGATTGGCATGGTAGCCACAAAGCTACCGTCGGGTTGCCGTTTCAGCTGGTATTTTTTATCCCCCGGCGACCACCCATTGAAAGAACCCACCAGGTAGAGGCTGGCATCCACGGGCGTATTCTCCGGAATTGCGACCACCCGCACCGGCAAGGTGTCCACAAAAGGAATCTGGTCTTTGAGGTCTTCCCAGCTGAGCACCTGCACGCGAAGGGTATCCGAAAACACCTTGGCACTTTGGTAGAAATGGTTATTAATAGCCTGCCCGAAGCGCCCACCCTCGACAGACTTCCAGCTCCCCCGCGTTATTTTGTAATCAAAATCAGGCATGGGGGTCAGGAAATGGTAGATCCAGCGCCCGTCGGCCAGGGGCTGAAAGCGAAAATTGCTATCGCGCGGCTGCCAGTTGTTGAAACTGCCGACCAGGTACAAGCTGTCCGTTGCGGGTGTGTAAACCGGTACTTTATCCAAAAGAACCGTCAACTGGGCCACCGCCAAGGTCGGAAAGCAACAGCTAAACAGAAAAATACAATTGGATAGAAAACGCTTCATGCCAGCTCAGTAATTCCCCCAAAGGTACAAAGTAAAGCAGATAAAAAAACCGGTGCAGGCTTTGGTTCTTCTCGGGCTAAACCAACAGGGCGAAGAGAATTTGGACAAATAAAATCTTCATGATCAGCATAATGGGCAGGATGAGGGTGTAGCCAATAGTCGGCAGCTTGTTGTCGGCCTGCCCGAGGGCGTACTCGAGGATTGCCGGTTGGGTAGCCACCATCCCCGACAGCAAGCCGTAGGGAATGCGCAACCAACGGTAGCCCAGCCACAAGGTGACAAAGGCAGTGGTGGTGGCAATGATGGCACCGGCCAGGAACAGCCAGCCGCCGCCCGCCAGCATGGTATTCAGAAAGGTGTGCCCCGAACGAATCCCAATACCGGCCAACAGCATGATCAGCCCCAACTGGCGCAGCACCAGGTTGGCGCCGTACGGCAATGTCCAGACAATGGGTCCGGTGCGCCGCAAAGCCCCCAGCAGGAGCGCTACAATCAGCGGCCCACCCGCAAAACCCAGGCTAAACGACAACCCTCCCGGCAGGGTAAAGGTGACCATTCCCAACAACAGGCCCAGGGCCATCCCGGAGCCAAAAGAAAGCAGGTTGATGTGGTTGAGCGCTTCGTAGCTGTTGCCAAAAAGGCGGGCCAGTTTCCCGAAGTCCGTGCGCCGGGCAATCACCAGCACCCGGTCACCCAACTCCAGTACCGTCTCGCCATTGGCCAGCAGATCTACGTCGCCGCGCTGAATCCGGGTGATGATAGTGGAGAATTGCTCCGCCAGGTTCAGCGAAGCGATCTTTTCGCCCGCAATTTTAGGGTTCGAGA
>Ga0213861_10000806_pt1 | contig 27970 bp, 28 predicted proteins | sample PICome_4_FD_160110 | JGI IMG/M metagenome (GOLD analysis project Ga0213861, IMG submission 160110) | Coastal seawater microbial communities near Pivers Island, North Carolina, United States - PICO131 | ecosystem: Environmental > Aquatic > Marine > Coastal | place: USA: North Carolina... | reverse complement strand
TCGCTACTTGGCGATGTTGGCGGGTGTGGTGTTGCTCACGATGCCTCTCTGGCCAGCGATTGGCAAGACGGTCAATGGGGCAACGCTGTGGGTTGAAATTGGCGGGATTACTCTTCAACCAGGAGAGATAGCCAAAATCGCCCTCGCAATTTTCTTTGCTGGTTACCTCATGACAGCTAGAGAAAGTTTGCAAAAAGTGGGCCGCACGTTCTTCTCGATTCGCTGGCCTCGCGTGCGGGACCTGGGCCCACTACTCGTCATTTGGGCGATCGCCATGGCAGTTCTGGTCTTGCAACGTGATTTGGGAACCTCCTTGCTCTACTTCGGGCTCTTTCTTGCCATGTTGTATGTCGCGACGAACCGTGTCCTGTGGTTGGGCTTGGGGGGTGGCCTATTTGGTCTGGGTGCCTTGATTGCAGGGAGCCAGATTGGCTACGTTCAAGGACGCGTTGCGGGGTGGCTTGATTCTTTCAACCCCGAGGTCTACGACGCCGTGGGTGGCTCGTATCAACTAGTCCAGGGGCTCTTCGGCTTTGCGGAAGGTGGCATCATCGGCAGGGGCTTAGGTCAAGGCCAGCCAAGTTTGGTTCCCCTGGCCAACTCCGACTACGTCGTGGCCGCCTTGGGAGAAGAACTGGGCATTATTGGCATCTTTGGGCTCTTAGCTCTCTACTTGCTCCTGGTCTCACGCGGCTTACGAGTCGGTTTCACCGGCACCGATGATTTTGGCCGCCTCTTAGCCACGGGACTGGGTTTCGTCATTGCTTTGCAAGTGTTCATTGTGATCGGTGGAATTACCCGGATTATCCCGGTGACAGGGCTAACCACACCGTTCCTGGCGGCGGGGGGATCCTCTCTGGTTGCTAACTGGATCATCGTGGCGTTGATTTTGCGGCTGAGTGATGATGCTCGGGCTTCAGTGCGGGCAGATGCGGGGGTGAGCGCATGAGCACACCGCTTCGCCGCATAGGAGTCGTCGTCTTGGCCATGTTTTGTGCGCTCTTTATTTCGGCAAGTTGGCTTCAAGTGGTCGCTGCCGAAGAGATTGCCGATGACGATCGCAACGTCCGCAAACTCTATGAAAGCTTCTCTGCCGAGCGAGGTGAGATCGTGGCCGGTGGTATTCCCATTGCCACCTCCGTTCCTGTTGATAACCAGTTCAAGTACTTGCGCTCCTACCCCTATGGCGAGCTCTATGCCCCGGTTGTCGGCTACTACACACTCAATCAAGGAAATGCGGGAATTGAGAGTGCGCTGAACCCGTTGCTCACCGGCCGCGCCAGCTCGCAGTTTGTTGCTCAAATTACCTCCCTATTCACCGGAACGTCTCCCCAGGGCGCCAGCGTGATGCTGAGCCTGGACCCGGTCCTTCAACAAGCGGCCTGGGATGCCCTAGGCGATCAACGCGGGTCTGTGGTTGCCATCGACCCGGCCACGGGTCGCGTGTTAGCTATGGTCTCCAAACCATCCTTTGACCCTAATAAACTCGCCTCTCACTCCTCGTCCTCCGTGTTTGATGCCTACCTGCAACTGGCAGAGGACCCGGGTAACCCCCTGGCCAATCGGGCCATTGCAGGGGATCAATATTTCCCAGGCAGCGTGTTCAAAATTGTGATGACAGCGGCAGCGCTGGAATCAGGTCGTTTTGATGCCACTAGTGAATTCCTCAATGTCCCGGAACTGGAGTTACCCCTTTCCACCAAGTCCATCAAAAACTCTGGTGGGCGCCTCTGTGGTGGGAGTGACACCGTAACGCTGGAAGAGGCCTTCCGCCTGAGTTGCAACATTCCTTTTGCAGAGCTGGGTCTTGAACTCGGCGAGGCAGAAATCGCTTCAGTGGCCGAAGACTTTGGTTTCGGTGCCACCTTAGAAATTCCGCTCACCGTCACACCCAGTTCGTTCCCTCGGGGAATGGATCAGGCACAACTTATGTTGAGCTCGTTTGGGCAATTCGATGTTCGCGTCACACCGCTGCAAATCGCCATGATTTCTGCCGCGGTCGCTAATGATGGTGTCGTGATGAAACCCAGCTTGGTGGATGAGATTATTGCGCCAAATCTCAGTGTTATTCGCTCGAGCGAGCCCAGTATTTACTCCAGGCCCTTATCCACTGGAACCGCTGCCGAACTGACCCGAATGATGGTGGGCAATGTGGAGCGCGGTGTGGCCAGTGGCGCCATCATTTCCGGGCTGAACGTGGCTGGTAAAACAGGCACCGCAGAGACCGGCATTGGTAGTGGTCGAACGTTCTGGTTTACCGGGTTTGCCCCCGCGGAATCCCCACGAGTGGCCATCGCTGTGGTGGTCGAAGGCGATCGCGCTGATGGAACGGGTAATACTGTCGCAGCCCCTATCGCCAAAGCTGTTCTGGAGGCGGTGATGGCGCAATGAGACCCACCGCAGGACAGGTATTCGGTTCACGTTATGAATTGCTCTCCCGTATCGCCATCGGTGGCATGGGGGAAGTGTGGAAAGCCAATGATTCTGTCATCGGGCGCACCGTAGCCATCAAGATTTTGAAGGATGAGTACATGGGCGACCCGGGCTTTCGGGAGCGATTCCGCGCCGAAGCCCGGCATGCTGCGCTGGTCAATCATGAGGGCATCGCGAACGTCTTTGACTACGGCGAGGAAGACGGCAGCGCCTACCTCGTGATGGAACTCGTACCGGGTGAGGCCTTGAGCATTGTGCTCGAGCGGGAGAAAATTCTTCCCGCCACCAAGGTGTTGCATATTGTCGCTCAAACGGCTGCTGCGCTTCACGCTGCCCACCAGGCAGGGTTGGTCCATCGCGACATCAAGCCCGGTAACCTGCTGATTACTCCCGACGGCACGGTCAAAATCACGGACTTCGGTATCGCTCGCCTCGCCGACCAGGTTCCCCTGACGGCCACCGGCCAAGTCATGGGAACCGTGCAATACCTCGCTCCTGAACAAGCCGGTGGTAAACCGGCATCGCCGGCAACCGACGTGTATTCACTCGGAATCGTGGCTTATGAGGCACTAGCTGGCAAGCGTCCCTTTAGGGGCGAATCACAAGTCGCTATTGCCATGGCACAGATCAAAGAGGCCCCGCCAGCTCTTCCGGCTTCCATACCCGAAGCGGTTCGTGCGCTGGTCATGTCCTGCATGGCAAAGAAACCAGAGAACAGGCCCGCCTCAGCAGCGGATCTATCCCAAGCGGCTCTCGCCCTGGCACGAGGAGATGACGAAGCAGGTCTTGCTCTCATTCCGGCCCCACCGGTTTCGGCCGACGAATCCTCCAGCGAATCTCGAGGGGGAACTTCCACCAAAGGTCGCTCGGAAGGATCCGGGGATAAAAAGATCACCCTGGGACGAAACTTCTGGATCTTTGGCGGCGTGGGCGCCGCCGTGGCGATCGCCCTCATCGCGACGTCCCTGACAGTGTTGCTGCAAACGCCGTCTGAGGACATTGTCGAAGACCCGCTGTTGCCCGTGCTGGTGCCTGAAGAACCTCAGATCACACAACCCGATGTGACCACTGAGATCCCGGTCACGGATGAGCCAGAAGTGGTGAGGACGGTAGAGATAACCGAAGCAGAAATTGTGGGCAAAACCAACGCTCAAGTTGCCGAGGTGCTCACCCAAAAAGGTCTTCGTCTCGATGGCATCACCGGCAATATTGCCCCGTCCCCGGATTTGGTGGGCACTGCGTATCGGGTCAACCCTCAAGGAACTGTGGCCAGCAACACCCTTATTGCGGTGTATTTCTATGCCGCCATTCCCCAACCTCCGAAGCCTCGCGACCTCGTCGTCACTCCTGCCTCTGGTCCCTACGAACCACTGCAGGAAATCCTGCTGGAATGGCCTGGATACGCCCAATGTCCTTCTGGGTTTGCCCTCGAGAGCTACACACTTCAAGTGGTGGGCGGAACCATTCTGGATGGTGAGGGCGCCGCAGTGCTCCAACCCGAACAAACCGCGGTCAACATCGCGCTCGGCGAAGGAGCAAGCTTCACGGCAAGCTACCTCGTCAAGTGTGGAACGTTGAGTTCACCCCTGTCGGCGGAAATCTCCCTGGAGATCACCACCCCTGTGGAACCCGCTCCCGATGTCCCCGCCGTAGACTAACCCCGACTTATTACTTACCCAGAATCCAAGGACATATCGTGAATCAGACCACCACCGGCGCTTGGAGCGGCCGACTGTTGGGTGGACGATACGAGGTCCGCGAGATTATCGGTCGTGGCGGAATGGCGGATGTTTATCTTGGTATTGACGCCAGGTTAGGCCGCCAAGTGGCTATCAAGGTGCTCAAATCCACCCTGTCGTCGGATCCCACCTTTAGGAACCGCTTTCGCTTGGAGGCTATGGCGGCATCCAAAATGTCCCACCCTTCGATTGTTCGAGTATTTGACGCCGGTGATGAAGAAAATGGGCCCGATGGCGCAAGCCCTCCCGGTAGCACCACCCCGTATATCGTCATGGAACACGTCGAAGGACACTTGCTCAGCGACTTGATGAAACGAGGTGCCCTCGAGGAGCGGCACGTGCTCAAAGTGGCAGATGGCGTGCTGACTGCCCTCGAGGTCTCGCACAAAGCCGGCATTGTTCACCGCGACATCAAACCCGCCAACATCATGATGACCGATGATGGCAGCGTCAAGGTGATGGACTTTGGTATTGCCCGGGCGGTCTCGGACGCTACCGGGAATCTTGAACAAACGGCGTCGATTTTGGGCACCGCGTTATATATCTCCCCCGAACAAGCCCGGGGCGATGAACCTGACACCCGCACCGACCTTTATTCCCTCGGTGTCGTGATGTATGAGTTGCTCAGCGGCAAACCTCCGTTCACTGCTGATTCTCCTGTGGCCATCGCCTACAAACACATCAGTTCGACCCCGGCACCACTGATCGAGGTGGCTCCTGGGGTTTCCCCCGAAGTCATTGCGGTCGTGGAATGCGCCTTGAAGAAAGAACTGGACGAGCGCTTCGCCACGGCTCAGGCTTTCCGTGCCGCGCTGGAGGATATTGCCCAGGGTCGTCCACCCCGCCTTCCGATATCAGGTGCCCGTATTCGCGTGGAACCTGCCGGGACGGGAAGTGTTCCCACCGCGAGCGTGGAATCGTCCTATCGCAAACCCATTGAGGGCTTTGAGCTGCTCGAAGCTCGGGGAATCAAGCAAGAAAGCGTCCCCACCCTGGCTGTCGCCTTGGGATCCTTGCTCGCTGTGCTGCTGGTTGTGGGAATTGTTCTCTGGGTCTTCACTCTCAACCCCGCCACTACCGCCACCAATGCGGCCCCTCAGGTGCCAGAACTCACCAGTCAGACCGAAGCGGTGGCGACCCAAACTTTGAGCACCTTGGGTCTCAACCCGCAGGTGGAATATGAGGCCAGTAGTACTGTGCCCGAAGGCATCGTTATTCGCACCATCCCCACCTCGGGAATCCGCATCGCCCCCGGCGAACCTGTTCGACTGATCGTCTCCAGCGGAGTGAAGACTTTCGCACTGGGGGATCTACGAAACATCGATATCGAGGTAGCGCGCGCTGAAATTGAAGCCCAGGGGCTGATTGTCGGTGAGGTCATCGAAACCTATTCACCAAGCCTCACGGCCGGGACCGTCATGGCCACAACACCAGAGGTGGATTCACCCATGCGCCCCGGGGACACCGTCACCATCACGGTATCTAACGGTTTGGTCTTGGTTCCCAATGTGGTGGGTCTGACCGTTGGGGAAGCTAACCCCTTCTTGACCGGCCCGTCCATGCAGCTCTCAGTGCGCCTAGAACTGGCCACGGACTGCCTGGGCCAAACGGTGAAGAGCCAATCGTTGACACCGGGGGAGCACCCGCAACGCTCAGAAATTACCCTGGTTTACTGCGGTGGTGTTTCTCCCGAAGCACCCGCGCCGGTGGGCTGAGTCTCCACCACCCGAGGACTGAGATTCTGTGCTCGGTCTTTTGCTCCGGTGAGTCCCGCTACTTCTAACCAATTGGCAATCATCATGTATCCACCTTCGGTGAGCACCGATTCAGGGTGGAACTGAACCCCAAAAATGGGGGCGGTTCGATGATTAAGGCCCATGATGACACCGCCGTGTGTCCGTGCCGTCACGACAAGGTCTTCCGGGACGGTGTCATCTTCCACGGCCAAGCTGTGATACCTGGTGGCCCGGAAATCGGCAGGAACTCCCTGGAACAGGGTGCTGTTATCGTGCGTCACCTGAGAGGTTTTGCCGTGCATGAGTTCGTTGGCGTGAGCCACCGTTGCCCCGAAGGCTTCGGCAATGGCTTGGTGCCCGAGACACACACCTAAGAGCGGAATATTGTTCTTGAGCGCTTCTTCCACGATGGCAATGGAAATTCCCGCTTCGCTGGGATTACCAGGCCCTGGGGAGACAAGAATTCCGTCGTATCGGCGCACCAATTCAGGGATATTCTCAACGCTCACATCGTCGTTGCGAATCACCTCAGACGTAGCACCCAACTGATGCAGATAGCCATTGAGGGTGTAAACAAAGCTGTCATAGTTATCGACGACAAGGATGTGAGTCACGAGGGATAGCCTAACCCGCCGCCCACACCGAAAGCTTGGCTCACCCAGTATTGAGCTAGCGCACTAGACTATCGCGCATGGCAAAAAGACCTCAGAATCCGACCTCCAGTGCCGATCACTATAAAGAAGATGGCGACAACCCCGCGTGGTTTAAGCCAGTGATGTTTGGCCTCATGTTGCTGGGTCTGGCCTGGATTTTGACCTACTACATTTCGGGCACAGGATGGCCCGTTCCGCCACTGGGTGCCTGGAATATCGGTGTCGGCTTTGCGATCATGTTCGTGGGCTTCCTGATGACCACTCGCTGGAAGTAATCACACCACTGTTAGTCACACGGGTGTAATTCTCCCCACTGGGGAAAACCTGTGGATAACTTTTTAGAACAGCACTCCAAGCACGGTGAGGACCACTAGCCCTACCCCCACCAAGGCCAGTTGAGTGTTCTGAGGCGACGCTTTATCCGCGGTGCGGGTGCGCACCAAAATCCAGGCCACCACAGCGCCCACCACGACACCGCCCACGTGCGCCTGCCAGGAAATACCGGGAACGACAAATCCCATCGCAAGGTTTAGCGCCAAGACGATAACCAATTGAATGTTGGCGCCCCCAAAGGACCTTTGGATTACAAATAACGCCCCAAAGAGTCCAAAAATAGCCCCCGAGGCCCCCACCACCGCTTGGGCAGGAGCGAGCCAGAGTACGGCCACGGATCCTCCGATTCCCGAAAGCAGGAAGAGGGTGACAAATCGCCTAGACCCGATCAAGCGCTCCAACAGGGTTCCCAAAATGTAAAGGGAATAGCCGTTGAAAAGAATGTGGAATATCGAGGTATCAGAGTGCACAAAAATCGCTGTGACCATCCGCCACGGTTGGAGCACCGTGAGGGGTGGCCAATAGGCCATCCACTGGGTCAGTGCACCACCACTCAAAAATTGTCCCGCGTACACGGCGAGAATGATCCCCAGCAGGGCATAGGTGGCGCTCGGTCGATACGAAGTCCCCGTGCGGGTGCGGGTTCGGCCGCCCAACACTCGCGCAGGCTTAGCTAGCGCCGGCGGGCTACCCGCACACTCCGGACAGTGCACGCCAACGGCAGCCGGCACTTGGCAGGATCCACAAATGGTGCGCCCGCAGCGCTGACACAGCACAAAGCTTTCGCTTTGTGGGTGGCGATAACAAAAGTCATCGCTGGTGCGAGACTCTGAGACCACTAGCTGGCTGAGACACTCACGTGGGTTAACACGACATCTTCGCGAGGACGATCGCTTCCGTCAGTATCCACGGCCTCGATGGCCCGAACTATCTCTTCGGACGCTTCGTCGCTCACCACTCCGAAAATCGTGTGGTTTCCCTGTAGCCACGTAGTGGGTGCCGTGGTGATGAAGAACTGGCTGCCATTGGTACCTTGGCCACCACGCTTACCCGCATTAGCCATTGCCAAGACATAGGGCTTGGTGAAGTCAAGCTCCGGGTGGATTTCGTCATCAAACTGGTAGCCAGGTCCCCCCATGCCGGTGCCCGCAGGGTCACCGCCTTGAATCATGAATCCGGGAATGATGCGGTGGAAAACCACATCTTGATACAACGCACCTTCACCGGTTGCACCGGTAGAGGGGTGCTTCCATTCGCGCTCACCGGTGGCTAAACCAACAAAATTGTCGACGGTCTTAGGCGCGTGATTTCCATACAGTTCGACGTTAATGTCGCCGTGATTGGTGTGCAGGGTGGCTGTGTGGGTAGATATAGTCATGTCACTATTGTGCCAGGTCCCCCTAGGGGGACCATCCAGAGAAAAACCCCAGGTATTTCATACCCAACTCTGGAACAATAGGGGCTTCAGCGCTAAGGAAAGGGCCGACCCTCATGGATCGTAAAAGCCAACGCGAACTTTCTCGCCTGTCACGTGAAGCCCAGCGTCTCTGGGAAGAACAGCGTGATGTCCTCTCTCACGCTAAAGATGTAGCCCGGCACGCTTCTCGAAGCGCCAGCGACTTGGCCAAACGAGAGGTGCTCCCGATCGCCCACGATACGTATCGCGACACAATCGAACCCGTGCTCTCTCGCATTCCTTGGAAAAAGGCGGAACCAGTGAAAAAGTCTTCCAATCCCTTTGTCTTTATTTTGATGGCCATCGGCACCATTGCTCTGGCCATCGTGAGCTATGCCGCATGGCAAACGCTGCGTGCAGACGATGATTTGTGGGTCGAAGAGGACGCCGACTAAGCCCTACATGCCTTTGGGCTTGAGGTAGCGCTGAGCGAGAGCGCCTAGGAAGTCAAAGACCAGCGCCAAAATGGCGACCAAGACTGCGCCAATCAAAATGGCGGGGTTTCGATCCAGTTTGAGACCCGAGTTAATGGTCTCTCCAAGCCCCCCTCCACCGACAAGAAAAGCCAAGGCTGCCATACCGATATTGATGACAATCGCGGTGCGAATACCGGCAATGATGACCGGGACAGCAAGCGGAAGCTCAATTTCAAAAAGAACCTGGCGCTTGGTGTATCCCATACCGCGACCGGCTTCAATGACCGCTTGATCGACCTGCTCGAGTCCCACAATCGTGTTGCGCAGCACAGGCAACAGCGAAAAGACTGCCAGCGCCAGAATCACCGTATTGATTCCTGCGCCAAACCACGAGAAGAAGATCACGATCAGTCCATAGGCCGGCAGTGCTTGGGCCAAACCCAGTGTGTCGACGAGAAAATTCTTGAGTCGAGGTAAACCACGTCGGGTGACAGCGATACCGATCGGTATCGCAATCAGAATCACCAAAGCGGACGAAGCAAAGCCGAGAATGATGGTCTGAACAAGCTGATTTTGAATCTTCTCGGGCGCCAAAATGGCGCGGGTGGTGTCATCAATGTCGGAGTAGAGCAATACCGCTGCCCCAATAATGGCCAGCAGGCCAGCAAAGACAGGCGCCACAATGAGATCCAGCCGCTCGGCTAGATTGCCCCGCTGCACCGTAGGTGCTGTTACTACGCTCATGCCGTGGCCGATCCACCTGAATCGCTAATAATCATCGAAGCCAGGCTTTCAATACTGCAACAACCCAGATACTTGCCACTACGGTCCACCACGACGGCCATTCCCACCGAGGATTGCAACATCACACCCAGAGCATCCTGCAGGGTGTCCTCAGGCTGAAGGTCAATAGTTATGGGCTTTCCGCTTTTCTCAATGGGCTGAGTGGTGCGATTAAGCGAAGCCTCGGAAATCCAGCGCAGGGGCCGGTGGTCCTTATCGAGCAGTACCGCAGTCTTTTCCGGCGAATTCTCCAACACCTTCAGCGCTTCGTCTCGCAATACAGGCATTTCTAGCGCAGGAATGTCGTGAAGATCGATATCCCGAACCTTTTTGAGGGTGAGGCCCTTCAGGATGGCTCCCGAGCCCAAGAAGTTTTCCACGAATTCATCGGCAGGCTCGGACAAAATAACTTCCGGCGTATCAATTTGAGCGATTTCGGAGCCTTCGCGCAAAATGGCAATCCGGTTACCCATCTTGATGGCCTCATCAATGTCGTGGGTGACAAAAACAATCGTCTTCTTCAAATCCTGCTGGAGTCTCAGAAACTCATTTTGAAGGCGGTCTCTCGTAATCGGATCAATCGCGCCAAAAGGCTCATCCATGAGCAACACATCAGGATCGGCAGCAAGCGCCCGGGCCACACCCACGCGTTGAGCCTGACCACCAGAAAGCTCTTTCGGGTATCGATCACGATAGATGGCAGGGTCCATCGACACGAGGTCCAACATTTCATCAATGCGTTCATTGATGCGGGCTTTATCCCAGCCCAACAGTTTGGGCACCGTTGCGATGTTTTCCGCAATCGTTCGGTGAGGGAACAAGCCAACCTGCTGAATGACATAACCAATTTTGCGTCGCAGTACACTGGGATCTATGTCGGTGACATCTTCTCCGTGGAGATAGATCCGACCGGCAGTGGGTTCAATCAAACGATTAATCAAACGCAAGGTCGTGCTCTTGCCACACCCCGAGGGCCCCACAAGGACCAGGACTTCACCTTCATAGACATCCATGGTGAGATTCCCCACCGCGGGTGCCTCTGTTCCGGGATAGGCCTTGCTCACGTTTTCTAACCGGATTAGTGGCTGACTCATCTGATTCCTCTCGAGATGGTTGCTCTCTTGGTTGCCTGCAAAATCAAATCGATGATGAGTGCCAACACAAGACACAGGAGTGTTCCTGTCCAAATTGCTTCTAACGAATTAGGCAACGGCAAACGCGCTAAGCCGCTCTTAATGAAGTCGCCAAGTCCACCACCGGCGACGAGGGTGGCGATCGCCGCGACACCCACAATCAACATGGAGGACACGCGAATTCCCGCCAAAATGACCGGCCATGCCAGGGGCAGTTGAATGCGCAGAAGAACCTGGCGAGAAGTAAGGCCCATCCCTTTGGCGGCATCTAAGACACTGCTGTCGATGCCATCAAGGCCCGTGATGGTGTTACGCAGGATGGGGAGTAGTGAATATAAGAACAAAGCGATAAACGAGGGGGCAAAGCCCAGGCCAACTAAGGGGATGAAAATGGTGAACAGCGCCAAAGCGGGCAAAGTGAGAAAGACAGAGGTAATTGCGAGGGAGAGTTCCCTAGCCAAAACACTACGGCGAGTAAGAACACCCAGTGCTATCGAAAAGACACTGGCCAGGCCCAGAACGCTCACCACATACAAGGAGTGCTCGAGAGTGCTTTCTTGAATCTGATCCAGCCGGGTCGACATGAAAGTCCACCAGCTTGCTAAGAATTCCATAACTCACCTTCCGCCATCACAGCGAAGACCGGGGAGCCCTGGGGCTCCCCGGCTCGCTATCGATCTAGCCGGAGATCAAGCCTTCTTCCACCAAGAATGCCTTGGCGACGTCAGCAGGATCCTGCCCTTCGGCAGATACCAGGGCGTTAAGCCCTGCCATGCGAACTTCGTCCAACGGAGCGAGGATAGCTTCGATGATTCCATCGAAAGCATCCGGTGCTTCGTTGTACTTGTCCTCACGGATAGTGCCCGACACGTTGTAAAGGATGTTGACACCTGGGTCAGTGACCAAGGTGAGATCCAGTGCGGGGATACGACCATCAGTCGTAAATACTTCACCAAAGTCGCAATTATTTGCCGCGGTTTCGGTGTAGATGATTCCGGTGTCGAGAATCAGTTGCTGGTCAACAGCCAACTTGATACCCGTCGCGTCCTCGGTCAGAATCAGACCGTCGGGGCGAGAGGGGAATTCAGATTCCATACACACGGTGGCGTCCGGGTTGGCCTGGACGTACTCCATCATGGTCTGAAGAGTGAAAGGTTCACCGTTTTCTTCGGTGACCTCAGGAGAAGAAGCGAAACCATAGGTGTTGTTGAACGGCGAACGTCCCACCCATACGATTCCATTCTTTTCCAGATCCATCTCACGAACGCTGGTGGTCAGTTCCTCAGAGTCAAAGCTGGGGTCTTCCTGTCCAAGGTGGACGGTCCAACCGGTGCCGTTGTACTCCATGTAGATGTCGATTTCGCCAGATTCAAGACCTGCGCGAGCGATGCTGGTTCCACCAAGGTTAACCTTGTTCTCTACCTCAGCACCGGCAGCTTCAAACGCAGCAACCATCATCTCACCGAGAATGAGCTGCTCATCAAAGTCCTTGGAGCCCACTGCTACCGATACGCCGGAAAGGTCGTAATCGGCGAGGGTTCCTCCTGATGCCTGGTCACTTGACCCGTCAGCCGCGCAACCCGCCACTGCGAAAAGCGCTGCAGCCCCTGTGAGGGCCATTACATTTCTTATCGATTTTTTCATTAGTTTGGTATTCCTCCTCTAGTTTCGATATCTCCACCGTACGGACTGGCTCCAGCGATGGCTAATAGGGTTGTCCATATATCAACTAAACGTTAAGCTTGGTGTGTGTCCCTTCATACCTCCGGCCTCGCTCGAGACCTCGAAGTTCTAGAGCTTCTCGGCACCGATGAAGCATGGGACGCCGGTGGTTTAGGTGTTCAACGAATCGCCGAAATACTCAAGCGGGATAAAGGGCAAATTTCTCGGGTGTGCCAAACTCTGCAGGCCACAGGGCTCATTAACCGTGACCGACACAGCCGCCGCTACACCCTGGGTCACCATCTCTACGCTCTGGCGATGCGCACACAGGAAGCTCACTTAGCTCTCTTAGCCAGGCCCACCCTGCTCGACCTGATGGCGCGCGCGGAAGAGTCCGCGCACCTCACGGTCCTCCGAGGTGGTGCCATCATGACTGTCCACACCGAATTAGCTCAGCATCCCGAGCGCGATGACAGTTTTGACGGGGTGTCTATTCCAGCCCTCAAGACCGCTTCGGGAAGGGCTATTTTGTCGACCTTCACCCCTGATGAGCTATCCGCGTGGTGGGAAGAACACGGGGAGTTTCGAGAACAACCAGAGACGCTCAGGCAACGACGCCCCCCGGAGACGAGCATCATCACCACCCTGCGCCGAAAACCAGGCTCCATCCGATCACTGTCCAAGCTTCAACGGATTGCCCGGGCGACAACAAAGGCAGGGTTTGCCATTTCGGATGGGGAACTCACCCCCAACATCGTTGATGCCGCCGCGCCACTGAGAAACAGCCAAGGCCTCGTCGTCGGCGCTATTGCCGTCGGAGCCCGAAGCACGCGGATCAAGGACGGTTTCCAGAGCCTGGGGGCGTTAGTTAAAGAATCCGCTGAGACCCTGTCGTGGGAGCTTGGTTGGCACGGTCAGTCCTAGACTTTCGCCATGAACACATCACACAAAGCCATCTTGCTTCCCCTGCTGGGGCTCGCCATGGCCTGGGTCTTATTTATGTTCGCTTCCTGGTCCAATCTGTTCATTCAACCGGAGTACGACTCGAAGGGAATGTGGCTTAACGATGGGCCGACCATTCGCCCCTCGACCTACCTCTATCTGCTGGGCATCGCTCTGTATTCCCTCGCGTCACTCATGAGTTTGCGGATGTCAGCGAAAGAGTTTGTCGGCAATGAATCTGACGTGGGGATCTTGCGAGCGGCCTATCGCTTTGGCAATCTGGCCGTCATCATCGGTCTCGCCGGGGGCGCGATCTTCGCCATCGTCAACTTTCTCACGGCTTTCAATCAAAACCAGTCAGAAGAATCCCTGACTTATCGGCTGATTGGTGTCTACTTGCCGATTGTTCTCGCCACCGCGCTCGTCGTGGTCGTATTGCTTTTTGCTTTTGTTGTGCGCAAAGACCAGCCAAATTCAGCTACCGCGCCCTCGGCTGGAATGACGGCCCGCCAAAAAGCTTTGGGTCTGGGTTATGCGATTCCCATTATCGCTGCGGCAATCGCCATTATTTTTGGTCTCATTGTCTATGACGTCACGGGAACTTCCCTCGAAGCCTGGGTATGGGTCGTCATTCAAGTGATTATCGCCGCTGGCATTATTTTGGGAACCCGCTACGCGCGCCAAGCTAAGGCAGAGAAGCCTGCGGCGCCCCGACCCCGAACGGCCTGGTCGAGCGGGGCATGGAACCTCAATTTCGTGCTCTCGATTGTCTTTGGTGGCGTGGTTTCCGTCATGGCCTTTGCGTTTGGCTCAGGTTCATTCGACAAGTTGCGCGACTACAACTTCGATTACGAAGGCTGGGAAGTTAAACCCTTTACCCTCAATTGGTTTCTGGGGGATTTTTCTCCGGCCCTAGTGCTTATCGCGTTAGTCACGATTGGTCTGTATGCGACCATCACCGAGCGGCATAAAAACGAAGCAGCGGCGGCTTAGAGGGTTTCTGGAATTTCCTCGCCCTTGTCGGCAAGAACTTCGCCGCGCTTGTTTTTTCGAACATACGCATTACGGCGCCTACTCGCTAAGTAGCTGCCCACGACCACTAGTGGGAACCCGACCAGAATGCCCGGCGTGATTGCCTCATCCAGGAACACCACTCCCAGAAGTGCTGCAACGGCCAAGTTGACATAGGTGATGAGGCTGGCTCTCGCGGGACCAATTTCACGAATCAGAGCGAAGAAAATCACAAAAGCAAGGGCAGAACACACGGCACCCAAGACAGTAACCGAAGCCCATGCGCCCACGCTCGGAATGGCTTGGATGTCCTGGGTCAAGGTAACAGCTGCAAACGGTGCGTAGATGATGCTCACCATGGCCAGCGACACGGCAATCACTCCCAGAATAGGCACCTCGCTGGGCATTCGATTAGCAATAATCGGCGCCACTGCGTACCCCACTGCAGCAACCAGCATCATTAAGACCGGGCCCAGCACAATGTGGCCCGAAAAGACGTCAATCCCCACCAGAGACACCACGCCGGCAAATCCAAGGACCAAACCGAGAATGGTGAGTGGGTGCCAAGCGGATCGATCTCCGAGCAAACCGACCAAGAAGGCCGCAATGAAGGGGACCGTCGTAATCAACAGCCCCGCCAAACTCGAGTTGATAGAGCGCTCCGCTTCAGTGATCAAATACCAAGGGCCCACCATTTCAAATACAGCAAAGGCCAATACGGCGGGCCATGCACGCAACGTATTGCGCAGCATCCCCCGACGAATAGCAATCGGCAGCAAAATGAGAGCCCCTAGAAACACCCTGAGGAACACAATGCTGGGGGTTTGAAAATGCTCAATCGCGATTTCTATGAAGAAATAGGGGGTGCCCCAAATCACACCCACACTAAGGAATAACGGGAAAGCTTTTTTAGGCACCAGGTCAGCGTAGTGGACAACGATTGTCTTTCTTTTTTAGCCTGGCGCAGAGTCGCCTTCGTCCTTCGTAGCGCTGGAACGAAGCTTCCATCGCCATGAGAACACCATGGCCAACAGTGTGGCACCGGCTCCTAATGACCCCACGAAAATACTCAGGGTACCCAAGGACAGAGCCCAGAATTGCTCGACGAGCCAGCCATCCTCATCGACAGAGGAGCCGGAGACTTGGTAGTAAAGAAGCAACGCTAAGCCTGCGGCAACCAGCACAGCGCAGATTGCCAAAACCACTCGAAAAGCTCGGCTCATCTCCTCATCGTAAAGGTGCTCTGTGCCTGAGTCTCGCAAGACAGGATGACTACGTGGCAAAGCCCAGTAGCTGGTATCAGGTGCTGGGCGGCCTCATTATTCTCCTAAGCGCTGCCATGGTTCACAACAGGTTGATTGTTGTGGCTCGCCGCCCCAAAAAACGAGGCGTTCGAAGATAAAGGGAAGTGGAACGTTCACTGCTGCCCAGGAGATGCCTACTCCCAGAATGGCGCCGAGAGCAAAGCCCCGAATTATACGGCGGTGTCGCGAGCGAGAGATTTGTCGATCAAAGGAGACAGGATCGAGACTTCTGAGCCGTCGGTTGGGATATTCCCCATAGACTTCGTGCACGGCTATGTTTTCGTATGTCGTCATGCCCACTCCCCCTGTTCTCGTAATGAACGAGCATATGGATCCCAATCTTGGGGGTCTCGAAAATATTCGTTAGCGAACAAAAAGGCCAGCACAATGGGAGCCATCCCACGCGTTGATTAATTCCGGTTATCTCATCCCGCACACGGCAGGTATGCCACTACCGATGGGCATTAGAGTCCCGGGAGCGCAGTGAGTGGGGTTGTGAGCAGGAACCACGTTGCTGTGGCACCAGCGGCACCACCGAGGAATACTCCCCACCACAGTGAGGATTGGCGGGCGCGAGAAAGCTCCTTTTCAAACGGAAGGGAGTCCATATTTCTTAATCGATGATTGAGGTAGTCCCCATCCACTTCTGCCACATCCCAGTCGGTCATGTTTTTTTTCCCCACAGCCAGTATAAAGAGATGTCCCCCTACGGTGACACGCGTACAAACTAGCAACATACGAAGGCGGTGGCAAGATGTCGGGGTGTGGTCGACTACCGCAATCACCACTAACACCATGTACCCCTGGTTTAGCCTGCGCCCGATTCTTTGTGCCACCAATCCCGGTACACCACACGGCTGTTGTGTGGTTTTCTTCTTAACTCGGGACCATCTCGTGGAGATGCTGGGAAAACTTTCTCGTCCAACAGTTGGGAAAAGGTGCGCGGTTGCATCTGCCTCGCTATGACTAAAGGCAAGTGCGCAATTCGATGTGCTTGAGCAGAGGAGTGCTCTCTTACGCCTTCGGGATCGAAATACAACCACAGCGGAACTTGCCCATCAATAAAACCAATCACATCTGAATACCGCGGATCTAAAGCTTGCGGTCGATGACATCTTTCCGTCTTGGCTTGATAGGTCAGCCCGCCCGCCACGCCGCTTGCTGCGCCCACCAAAATCGACGCAAAGCCGCCCGTCGAGGCACCAATCAAATACACACTGGAATATCGATTACCAGCAGACCGGACCCACCTCAACATCTGCTTGATATCCCAATGGTGGAAGCCTTGGACGGTGTTCCAGGCTTCGTAATCAAGGTTCTTAATGACTACGGATGCATCCAGAAATTCCTTAAGAACCGCGTGTTTTACCCTGACGGTGGATACACCAGACATGCCACCCGACGCCGAGACGGCATACGGCGTAGAGCAGCTCGAACAGCTCTCTTCACAGGCCGCAGAGTCCTTCTCGCGAGCCGCAAAATTCTTCTCGCGATGTGCACGAAATGAGCGCCGATAGTCGGCTCAGACAAGGAGTTCACCGCTTTAAGCTACTGGGTTAAGCGCCCCGCGACCCTACAAAAACGGCAACATTATTTTGTCTGATTGTGGAAGCCTAGTTAACCCCACTCGCCCTTACTTCGCCCTGTTTCAGAGCCTTTTTTAGTTTTTCCGACTATTCGACATCCTTTTACCCCAACTGTTGCGACATGCCATCCTTAATCAGAGTGGATTCTTCATCCACCGAAACACTGGTGGCATGTTGTGGTGGATCGCAATGATTGCAATCGGCGTGTGGATGGCCATGAGCGGCTTTACGAAATCAAACGCGACACCGTTAAAATACCTCGTGGCAAGGGCGGCGTTGCTCTGGAAATCCACAGCACACAGCTTCTTAGGTTTCTCAGGTGTAGTAGTTGCTCTCGTCGGAGCTTTTCTCCTACTTGGCGGGTGATTTTGTGGAGCCTAGTTGGATCCACTCAGCCTTTGATCCGCTTGTTTGAGCCTCTGTTTTTCGAAATTACAACTGAAAATTACAACTATTTTCTCGGACTAAAGCTCTCGTGTGGGCAGAAGCTTGATTCGTCCCTGGACAAGAAGTGCGGATAGGAGAATCAATACTCCACCGACTAGTTGGGTCGCAGACAGCTGCTCTCTGAGAAAAAGAGCCCCAATGACCACGGCAACCACCGGTGTTATGTAGGTAACTGAAGAGGCCACCACACTGCCGGCCAACTCAATGTTTCGGTAGTTCCATACATAGGCAATACCAGTTCCAAGTATTCCTAGGAGCCCGATGCCGAGTATGGACAATTGGGTGGGTGCCGCACTCGTGAATCCCCATAACAAGGCTGCTGGAGCGGTAAGAACTGTGGCCGCTGAAACTTGAGAGGCCGCTAACACATATGGGCTGTAAGGAAGCGAAGATACAAAGCGTTTGGCGTAGGACATCCCCAACCCGTAGCAAAGCGTTGCAAGCAAAAGAATCGAAACGCCAACCACGGAGCCACCGCTGCCTGAAGAGAAAATTTCCATCAGCAACAAGATGCCGCTAAACCCGATGATCACTCCTACGATTTGATTCACCGTCGGCCACTGATCTCGAAATAGGACAATTACGACTAAAACTGTCATCAGGGGAGTAGTCGAGTTGACTACTCCAGCGATTGCACTGCTAACCGATTCTTGGCCAAGGGGAAAAAGGACAAACGGTACCGCATTCAATAAGGCGGCCACAACGAAAAGGTGAGCCCAGTGTTTCCAGTTTCGGGGAAGCTTTTGTTTAGAAATCCACACGATTATCAGCAAAGATGCTCCGCCCAGAAAACTGCGGAGGAAAGCTATGCCAATTGGACTGAAAGATTCCAACGCCAGTTCAATGAAAAGAAAGGATGAGCCCCACACCAACCCAAGAGCAATAAAGCCGGGCAGCCACGATAATGGCTTCGTTACCTCATTAGGTTGCGACACCGCTCAAGTCAAACACATTCGCCGAGGAAGAAGGGCTCGACGTGCTCGTGAGGCCTAGTTAGTTCCACTCGGCCTTAGATCGGCTTGTTTGAGCCTCTGTTTTTCGAAATTACGACTAAAAATTACAACTATTGGGGGAGTGTTAGCTTTTATGTGTGAAAAATGATCGGATTGCCTCGTTATTCTCTTCGCTGGGTCACAAACATCTGAACTTCACTGCCGCATTGAGCCTCCTTGGCACGCTAACGGTCGTGCTCCTCTATGCGATTGACGCGCGGGAAATTCTCGGGGTGCCTGTGTGGGAGAAGCCGCTCAAGTTCCTAATCTCTGCGACAGTCTATGTAGCGACCTTTTCCTGGCTTTACGCCTTCGTCGACAAAGGCAAAAAGCTCGCATCCCTGATGGGGAGCCTCATCGCAATCATGCTGGTTGTCGAACTCATTGCGATCACAGGCATGGCATCGGTGGGCTCCACGAGCCACTTCAACGTATCTACACCGTTCAACATCGGCGTTTGGTCTGTCATGGCGATCGCAATCTCGATCGTCTGGGTAGCAACCTTCCTGCTCTCCGCAGGCTTGTGGAATTCCAGAAGAATGTCCGCCGACCTTCGGCTTGCAGTCCGATGGGCTATCGGCCTCGGGCTTGCGGGGATGGGCATTGCCTTCACCATGACACCCCCTCAGCCACAGCAAACTCTTCCTGAGAATTGGGCTGGAGTTGCAGGCGCACATACTGTTGGGGCTGCAGACGGTGGGCCGGGTCTACCTTTTTTTGGCTGGTCTACTGAAGCAGGAGACCTTCGTGTCTCTCATTTTTTTGGCCTTCACGCGCTACAGGTACTGCCGCTGGTGGCACTCCTTCTCTCGGTGCTTATCGCGAGCGACAGAATTCGGGTGGCGACGATTACTGGAGTCGCTACGAGCTACACTCTCGTGGTTATGTTTACCTATGTGCAAGCATTGCTCGGGCACACCATCGCCCAAGCTTCGACTCTCGTAGCTTTGGGCAGCATTCTGCTCCTGGGGCTCACCGTTGCAGGTTTCACCTACAGACGTGCTTCGAATACGACTTCGGGCAATGTTCGTGGAGCCTAGGAGAATCGAACTCCTGACCTCCTGCTTGCAAAGCAGGCGCTCTACCAATTGAGCTAAGGCCCCTTAGGGAAAAATATTTAGTTGTGTGTGGGGCTACCAGGACTTGAACCTGGGACCTCTTCGTTATCAGCGAAGCGCTCTAACCACCTGAGCTATAGCCCCTAAGACCGCATATGACATTAGCGCACCTTGGCGCCAACGTCACAATCGGTTAGGTATTGGTGAATCCAACGCTTAGCCCACCAGTCATGCGTGCTATCAAATTATAGAGTAGCGCGCCCAGCGACCCAAGCACCGTCAGGGAAACCCAATTAATCAGTGCCCCTACAAAACCCAGTAGGGCAACTTGCCCAAAGTCCAGCAGCGCCAACAAAGCCCCGCCGCCTTCTCCCAAAATGTCGCCGATGACGCCCTCGAGTGCGCCAATGACTCCCACCGTGTTCAACAGCAGCCAGGTGAGAATCACGGACAAGAAAACAGAAATAGCGACTGCGGTGGAGACCAATGACGACACTTTAACCGCCGACCATAAGTCAATGTAGACAAGGTTCAATCGGACCTGCTTGACCACAGGCCTCGAGCTTGATGCTGATCGCGTTGCCTCGGTAGGGGGCATGGGATCGGTCATAGTGTGGGCTCTTTCTCATCAGCTGGTGCTTCTACTTCTGTTTCTGCTTCCCCGACACTACTACCGTCATCGGGCTGAGCGAGATCACGCTCGGAATTGCGAGCGATTCCTAGGATCTTGTCTTCCTCATCCAATCTCGCAAAAACAACCCCCATGGTGTCGCGACCCTTGGCGGGAACCTCTGAAACGCCAGATCGGACAACCTTGCCGCTTTCGAGAACCACCAGCACTTCGTCGTCTTCTCCCACAATGAGTGCACCCGCCAAACCTCCCCGAGTGTCTGAGAGCTTCGCGACCTTGATACCCAAACCGCCTCGCTGCTGTGCCCGATACTGCTCCACGGCGGTGCGCTTGGCGTAACCGCCTTCGGTCACCACAAAGACGAAGCCTTCATCATTAATGACTGAAGCGGAAAGCAGGTGGTCCTCACCACGGAAGTGCATGCCAATCACGCCCGCAGTGGAGCGGCCCATGGGGCGCAATGCCTGGTCAGTCGCGCTAAAACGCAAGGACATTCCTGCCTTGGTTACCAAAAGGACGTCATCGCCTTCGTCCACCAGGCGAGCAGCCACTAATTCATCCTCTTCCTTGAGGTTGATGGCGATAATGCCCCCAGATCGGTTGGTGTCGTATTGGGTCAACGCAGTCTTCTTGACCATGCCTTTTTTGGTTGCCAAGACGAGATATTGGGCCGCTTCGTAATTAGCGATATCCAAAATCTGAGCTATTTCTTCGCCTGGTTGAAGGGCAAGCACATTAGCCACGTGCTGGCCCTTGGCATCACGGCCCGCTTCAGGTACTTCATAAGCCTTCGCGCGGTATACCCGGCCCATATTGGTGAAGAACAGCAACCAGCGGTGAGTGGTCGTCACAAAAAAGTGCTCGACGACATCGTCAGCTCGCAACTGGGCACCTTTGACACCTTTTCCTCCGCGATGCTGGCTGCGGTAGTTATCGCTACGAGTTCTCTTGATATAGCCGCCTCGCGTAACGCTCACGACCATTTCTTCTTCGGGGATGAGGTCCTCATTCGACATCGCACCGGCAAAGCCCATCATGATTTCGGTGCGTCGGTCATCGCCAAAGCGAGTAGTAATCTCGCTCAGTTCCTCAGAAACGATGGAGCGCTGACGTTCTTTGCTCGCCAAGATTGACTTGAAGTCCGCAATCATCGTCTCAAGCTCGGCCGCTTGATCGATAATTTTCTGGCGCTCCAGCGCCGCAAGTCGGCGCAGTTGGAGATTAAGAATCGCAACAGCCTGGTCCTCATCAACGCCTAGAAGCTTGATGAGGCCAGCTTTGGCTTCGTCTACCGTCGGCGATTTTCTAATCAATGCAATGACGTCATCCAGTGCGTCGAGAGCTTTGAGATAGCCGCGCAAAATATGCGCATCCGCCTCAGCTTTATCAAGGCGGAATTGGGTGCGTCGCACAATGACATCAATCTGGTGTGACACCCAGTAGGTAATGAAGGCGTCCAACGTGAGCGTGCGGGGCACACCATCCACGATGGCGAGCATGTTGGCGCCAAAGTTTTCCTGAAGTTGAGTGTGCTTATAGAGGTTGTTGAGCACCACCTTGGCTACGGCATCACGCTTGAGCACAATGACCAGGCGTTGTCCTGTGCGGCCAGATGTCTCATCCCGGATATCGGCAATTCCGGTGAGTTTTCCATCCTTAACCAAGTCTGCAATCTTGATAGCGAGGTTGTCTGGGTTTACTTGATAAGGAAGCTCGGTAACCACCAAGCAGGTTCGGCCTTGGATTTCTTCCACGGTAACAACGGCACGAATCGTGATGGATCCGCGCCCTGTGCGATACGCATCTTGAATTCCGCGGGTTCCCAAAATTTGCGCGCCGGTGGGGAAATCAGGGCCTTTAACCTCAGCAAGCGCTGCCTCAAGAAGCTCTTCTCTACTGGCGTCGGGATGAGCCAGGTGCCACTGTGCAGCCTGAGCTACCTCACGAAGATTATGGGGTGGAATGTTGGTCGCCATTCCCACGGCAATTCCGACAGATCCATTGACCAAGAGGTTGGGAAAACGAGCCGGCAAAATACTGGGCTCTTGGGTGCGCCCATCGTAGTTGTCTTGAAAATCAACCGTATTTTCTTCAATATCCCGAACCATCTCCATGGCCAATGGGGCCATCTTTGTTTCGGTGTATCGAGGTGCTGCTGCGCCATCATTTCCTGGGCTACCAAAGTTTCCCTGTCCCGTGGCCAGTGGGTATCTCAGGCTCCAGGGTTGAACTAGGCGGACTAAGGCGTCATAAATAGCACTGTCGCCGTGGGGGTGAAACTTTCCCATGACGTCGCCAACTACGCGGGAACACTTAGAAAAAGCCTTGTCTGGACGGTAGCCGCCGTCATACATCGCGTACAGGACGCGTCGGTGAACGGGCTTGAGGCCATCACGCACATCCGGAAGGGCACGTCCCACGATGACACTCATCGCGTAGTCCAAATAGGACCGTTGCATTTCGACTTGGAGGTCGACTTGATCGATTTTATCGATGGGGCCTGGTGTTGCTGTGTCTTCTGCCATGGTTCCGCCCTAAATATCTAAGAATCGAACGTCGCGAGCGTTTTGTTGGATAAATGTTCGTCGTGCTTCAACGTCTTCACCCATCAGAGTGCTGAAAACGGTGTCGGCCACGGCCGCATCCTCCAGAGTTACCTGCAACAACGTCCGGGTGTCTGGGTTCATGGTGGTGTCCCACAGTTCCTGGTGGTTCATTTCACCGAGACCCTTATAGCGCTGGACCGAGTTGTCTTTAGGAAGTTTTTTACCCTCTTTTTTGCCCGCCTCCATCAAGGCATCACGCTCTCGATCACTAAAAACGTATTCATGATCACTGTTGGACCACTTAATCCGATACAGGGGTGGCTGGGCCAGATAGACATAGCCCTTTTCAATCAGTGGCCTCATGTATCTAAACAGCAAGGTGAGAAGCAATGTGGTGATGTGTTGTCCATCCACATCAGCATCAGCCATCAACACAATCTTGTGATACCGAACCTTCTCGACATCAAAGTCTTCGCCGATACCGGCACCAAAGGCGGTAATCATGCCCTGAATTTCTGTGTTCCCCAAGGCTCGATCAAGACGAGCTTTTTCCACATTGAGGATCTTGCCGCGCAGGGGCAAGATTGCCTGGGTTTCAGGGTTGCGGCCTGACACTGCGCTTCCCCCGGCGGAGTCACCCTCGACGAGGAAAATTTCACTCAACGCAGCGTCTTTCGACTGACAATCTTTAAGCTTGCCCGGCATACCACCGGATTCCAGCAGACCTTTACGTCTGGTTTGTTCCCGAGCTTTTCTCGCAGCAATCCGTGCTTGAGAGGCCTGAACACACTTGCGCACCACATCTTTGCCCTGGGCGGGGTTTCGCTCAAACCAATCACTGAGGTGCTCACCAGCAACTTTTTGCACAAAGGACTTGGCTTCGGTATTGCCCAGCTTGGTTTTGGTTTGGCCTTCGAACTGTGGTTCGCCAAGTTTGACTGAGACCACGGCCGTGAGACCCTCACGCACGTCATCTCCAGTAAGGTTTTCGTCTTTTTCTTTGAGTAACCCCGATGCGCGAGCAAAACGGTTAACCAGTGTGGTCAGTGCTGCACGGAAACCTTCCTCGTGAGTTCCACCTTCATGCGTGTTGATCGTGTTGGCATAGGTGTGAACGCTTTCGGAATAGGCATTTGTCCACTGCATCGCCACTTCTAAGGCAATTTTCCGCGTAGTGTCCTCAGCTTCAAAAGAAATGATGTCGGGGTGAACTACCTCTGTCTTTTTCGCACGGTTGAGGTATTCGACATAGTCCACCAAGCCTTGGTCATACTTATAGGAATCTTTGCGTCCACCAGCAGAAGGTCTCTCGTCGGATAAATCAATCGAGAGTCCTTTGTTAAGAAAGGCCATTTGTTGAAATCTGGTGCGCAGCACTTCATATTCAAACTCGACTGTTTCAAAAATGTCGGAGTTGGGCCAAAAAGTGATTGTTGTTCCGGTGTCCGCGACACGGGAACCCTCTTTAAGAGGTGCCGCGGGGACTCCATTGGCGTATTCCTGGTGCCAGGAGCTTCCTTGGCGGTGAACTTCCACTAACAGTTTTTGAGACAGTGCGTTGACCACACTGCTACCGACTCCATGGAGCCCACCTGATACGGCGTATCCGCCGCCGCCGAACTTTCCGCCCGCATGCAGTGTTGTCAGCACGACCTCCACGGTGGATCGCTTTTCCACTGGATGTTCATCGACCGGAATTCCTCGCCCGTTATCGGCTACTCGAACACCGCCATCAGCAAGTATCACCACATCAATGTGGTCGCAGTGCCCAGCGAGTGCTTCATCCACCGAATTGTCGACAATTTCATACACGAGGTGATGCAAACCCCGGGGCCCGGTCGAGCCGATATACATTCCGGGACGTTTACGAACGGCCTCCAGGCCTTCGAGAACTTGGATATCGCTAGCGCCGTAAGAGTCGTCTTGAGAACTATTTTTGGGCGCTGTGGTCATGTTTTCGATATCTCCTGAAGTTACTCGAAGGTCACGGTAACTTCCGCCTGGGAAAGTGCCATTTTGACCTGACTCAAGTGTACCGAAGCGGGGTGCGAAAAACCGGGATTTGGCGTCTCTGGGGAGATAATCTTTTCTTCTCCACCAATTACATCTTTCTACCCGTAAGTATCGCGTGGACCGCGCCCTGGAACCGAGCGGCGGCCATGTTTCCACGAGGGGGCACCCGGGGCCTTCACGGAAATTTCTTGGATGCCCGCTTCAGGAAACTTTTCTGACAACGCTGCCACGAGATCTGAGCGCATTAACCGCAGCTGGGTCGCCCATGCACTGGAGTCACAATGCACTTCCAAAACGGCGTCGCTGCACCCGGTGGGCGAGGTGTGAGCTGCCACATCATCACCCACGATGTCAGCCCAATGTTCTACTAATTCTGCTTGGGCGATATTGGCATTCCACCCCATGGAATCTGTCAACAGTTCCACAGCGTGAGCAAAAGTGCCGGGATCGCGGTTATTCCCATAGGGAACGGATTCACCCTCAGCGAGCACACGATCAACAGGCCGGGAATAACCGCCAAATTTTTGTCTAAGACGTTGATAAACGCGTGCGGGCTCGGATCGTTTCATCGTGGACTCACCACACCCTGCGACACATCGAATATCTGGCCGGTGAGTTCACTAGGGACATCTTCTTCCACTGCACTGGTAATCACAATTTGTTGATAATCACGAATAATCTCTACCAACCGAGCTCGGCGTTGAGCATCCAATTCCGCAAAGACATCATCAAGCATGATGATGGGATCACCACTGGGCCTTTCTTGCCTCAACCACGCGGCCGTGGCCAAGCGCAAGGCCAACGCGAGAGACCATGTCTCTCCTTGGCTTGCGTGAGATCGCGCTGGTTTTCCCGCAATAAGTAATTCAACATCATCTCGTTGGGGGCCAATCAGCGATAAGCCACGATCGAGTTCTTCACTACGGTGTTGGACCAATGCCTCGTAAATCAGGAGGGCAATGTCGGCACGACTGGGCGAGGCCTCTCCCAGTGCATAGCCCTTGGGAAGATAGCTTGCGCTAACACTGTGACCTCCGGCGAGATGACCGTAATTGTCATTAACCATCGGCATAATCGACGATAGGTGGCTCATTCGAGCTTGCGCAATGTCAGCGGCCAACGCCACAAAGTTGCTGTTCCATATCTCAAGGGTTGATAAATCGGCGCGCCCACCGCTCGAGCGCAACGACTTGAGTAAGGAGTTGCGCTGTTTGAGTACTCTCTCAAAATCCTGATACACCGCCGCCATAGAGGGGGAGCTGCTGATTACTAGTTCATCCACGAAGGCGCGGCGGAAGCCGGGCTCGCCGCGGATTATTGAGACATCTTCAGGCGCAAATAACACAGCAGACACCCACCGGGGAACTTCCGACACTTTGGCTTTATTACCCGAAACAGTAGCTTCACTAGATCCTTGACGCTTAACCGTCAAACCCACCGACACATCACGTGCTTCATGGCGCAGAGTCGCAAAAATAGTCGCTGCTGGATGATTGTCTCCAATGAGCGCCGCCGATCCCGTGACTCGATGTGATCCAAGCGTCGCTAAATATCTCATAGCTTCCAGAAGATTCGTTTTCCCTTGGCCATTAGGTCCCACAAAAAGCGTGACGCCGGGTTGGAAACTAACCTGTGTTTGCTCATGGTTTCGCCACCGAGTAAGGGTGAGCTCACTAATCCACACGGCTAACTAGCCGACTATCGCATTAATAAATTGGGCTGCAATAAATAGCGGTAGTTGTGGGAATCATCACTATCTTTGGATGTTTGCGCCGTAATCAAGACAGGCCCCGGCTTATTGGGGTTATCTGTCTGAGTAAAGGCCACTCGCACAAAATCACTATGGGCTGCAGAAAGGCCATCAATCAAGAACTGTGGCTTGAGCGACACGACACATTCTTTGCCCACCAGGTGACCATCAATATGTTCGGATGCCTGAGCTTGGTCAGACCCGAGAGCTTCAAGTCCTACTCCATCAGCGTTAAACGTAAAGCGAAGCGGTGCCTCTCGTTCCAGAACGAGGGCAACTCGTCTCGTTGCCTCGATCAGATCGGACGTACTCACCACGGCATAGTCGGGGGTTGTGTCAGGGAACAGTTTTTGAACCGGTGGGAAAGAACCCTTGATCAACAAAGTGGTTACTGTTCTCTCGGCGGAACTAAACGCTACTAATTCGCGTTCGCCACCAACATTTATCGTGATGGTCAAGGAACCTGCATGAGCGAACGTCTTGCCAATTTCGGCCAGGGTACGAGCAGGAATCAACGCTTGCAAGCCCTCTTCAGCAACACCTGCTGCACTCCATGCCAACTCTTTGGCAGCCACTCGATAACGATCAGTGGCCATCATGGTCAGACTTGATGCGGTGATATCCAAAAGGACACCTGTGATCACAGGAGTGACGTCATCTCGAGAAGCTGCAGTAGCGACCTGGCTGACAGCACTGGCAAATTCATCTCCGGCGATAGACCCAGCAATCCCTTCTACTTCGGGAAGGTTCGGGTATTCCTCGATGGGCATAGTGGCAAGAGAGAATTTGGCTGACCCAGACTTCACACTCAAGGAGGAACCAGAGAGTTCTAGGTTCACTACATCATCAGGTAGCCGAGAGGCGATTTCCGCCAACAAGCGTCCCGAGACTAAAACCTGACCTGCGGTATCTACCGCTGCGTCGACTCGAGTTTTAGCGGACACTTCGTAATCAAAAGAAGAAATGGTCACAGCGTTATCTTCGGCAGAGATCAAAACGCCACTAAGAATGGGAAGTGTGGTGCGCTGAGGCAACAACTTCACCGCGAACGATACTGCTTCACTGAAGACGTCTTTGTTGACTTCAACTTTCACAAAACACCTGACCTATTCACTACATACACGAGTACTTGATTGTGGCACAAAGCTTGCCAAGCGGGGGCTCGGGTTATTGGTCACAGAAGAATAATTAATTAACGGAAATATTCATAACCCTTGTGGATAACGCGAAACTTCTGATTAACCTCAGAAACCGTATGGGAACTACATCGTTGTGAGATGTGCGAAGTGGGTGGGAAAACTTGTGACTAATCTCCGTGCCACAGGGCCGATGTGGGGAAAATATTT
>Ga0213861_10000803_pt1 | contig 28032 bp, 26 predicted proteins | sample PICome_4_FD_160110 | JGI IMG/M metagenome (GOLD analysis project Ga0213861, IMG submission 160110) | Coastal seawater microbial communities near Pivers Island, North Carolina, United States - PICO131 | ecosystem: Environmental > Aquatic > Marine > Coastal | place: USA: North Carolina... | reverse complement strand
CCGCGTAATAATTCTCCCGATTACACTCAAATCGAATAAAGCAACGCTTTGGCGCACGTGTCTCTTTTGGCTTATTAGAAAAATGAGCTGACGGGGCAATGTCACTTACCTTAACTCACGCCCCTCTCCCCCATGAAAACTTCTATCGGCCAATATCTCATCGATCGCCTGCTTGCCACGGGCACTGATCACCTCTTTGGTGTCCCGGGTGACTTCATTATCAGCTGGATGTCACGCGTTGAAAAGTCGCCCTTAAAACTCATCACAACAAGCGACGAACAAGGTGCGGGATTTGCGGCTGACGCTTATGCCCGTCGACGTGGCTTTGGCGTGGTGGCCATCACCTACGGCGTGGGCGGATTAAAAGTAGCCAACAGTACCGGCCAGGCGTATGCCGAACAATCGCCGGTCTTGATCATCAGCGGTGCACCCGGAATCCTCGAGAGCCAAACGCATGCAATGATCCATCACAAAGTCCGTTCATTTGATTCGCAGCTCAAGGTGTTTCAGGAATTGACCTGCGCACAAGCCATGATCGACAATCCACTGACGGCCTGCCAGCAAATCGACGCCGTCATTGCCCAGATCTTGCTACACAAGCGCCCCGGCTACATTGAGCTGCCACGAGACCTTGAGGCCGTTGAGGTCGAGGTGCCAGACCACTGTCTGCCAAATCCCTACATGCCGCACATGTTGCCGACGCTACCCGAGAACCTCGCTGCCTCGATTCGCGAAGTCGACCAGATGCTGCAAACTGCCAAGCGACCCATCATTGCACTTGGTATTCAGCTCGTACGGCACGGTCTTCTGGACAAGATCGTGCAGTTCGCCCAAACCCACAACATTCCCTTGGTCACCACCTTACTGTCCAAGTCAGCCATCGATGAAACACACCCTCAGTTCATGGGCGTATTTGCCGGTCGCATGAGTCGCGAGGAAATATCAAGTTACGTTGAAAGCAGTGACTGCCTGCTGGTGCTCGGCGCCCACATTAGTGACATGGACACGGGTGTTTATTCAGCACAAGTGGACCAGACCAAGGTGGTGCATGCCACTGACGATAGCTTGCGCATCAGTCGGCACATCTACGAAAAGGTCGGCTTTAAAGACTTTATCGAAGCCATCACTGATCTCAAACCCGAGACCAGCTTTGAATCGAACTACCCGCGCATCGCGACTTTGCCGGGTGCTACCGCGGGCACTGACACTGACAAGCTAACGGTTTCAACCCTGTTTGCCCGATTGGCGCCTGAGATCACCACCAAGACGGTGGTGATTGCTGACCCCGGTGATGCTTTGTTTGGCGCCATTGACCTGCCGATTAAAGATGGTAAGGATTTTGTGGCGTGCGGTTACTACGCTTCACTAGGATTTGCTGTGCCAGCTGCCATTGGTGTGGCTGCTGCAGACCACACTTTACGCCCGATTGTGCTGGTGGGCGACGGCGCTTTTCAAATGACAGGCATGGAATTATCGGTTGCCGTGCGTTACGGCTATGACCCAATTGTGATTGTCTTAAACAACGACGGGTATCTAACCGAGCGACTAATTCTGGAAGGCGAATTCAATGACATCACCCCCTGGCGCTTCGCCAAACTACCCGAGGTGCTCGGTAGCGGCCACGGCGAGGTGGTTAAAACCAATGGTGAGTTCACGCAAGCACTGTCAGAGGCCATCGCCCGACGCGGACAATTCAGCTTGATTGAAGCCAAGCTTGATCGCATGGACTGTTCGGACGCACTCAGACGTTTGGGGGCGGCCATGCACAAGTTAGTGGCAAGTGATGGGAGTTGAGGGATGGCAGATGTCAGGTGAAAACCCAAAGGTCAGCCCTAAACAGTCTGAACCTTGGCTCGATCCAGAAACCCAAAGGTTAACGCAAGCTGAGCTGGCCACGTTATAACGTTACGTTAAGGCCTGCGGCAGTCTTGCCGGTCGAAAGACCTGCATGTTCTCGTAATACGCTGGGTCTTCATTGGCAGGATCAACACCAGGTACACCGAGCAAGGGTAGGGCAAAGAGGGCTGCCGCATTCGCAAACTCACCGGCTAACCAACGCTTGGCCACGAGCGCATCAAGCCCTTCTGGCGGCTTATCGGCTGGGGTGTTGGGTATGGCAGACCATGGTTGATACAGCACCTTGGCGATCATGCCTGGGTAAGGGCAAAGGGTCTTCTCTAAGACAGCGTGCCCAAATACAAACAAGCGGTGCTGTTGCCAAAGTGCGCGGTTTGTCACGAACGCTTGCTGCCAGTCATGGTCGCGTAACCATTGCGCCAAGCGGGGAGCTGGCCCCAGCAAAATCGCACCACTCTCATCAAACACGGTCGCCGCATCCGAGGCTGGACTGCGCATCGATTGCAGAGGCTGAGCGCAATGCACCGCATTGATAGCCGCCTTGGTTTGAGGGTAATTCAGCCATGCACAAGCATTCAAAAAATCATGCCAATTCTCTGATCGAGTCGGCACTTCACCGGTTTTGCCGATGTGTTGCTCGTAGGCGCGTTGACTCAAACGCTCGGTTTGCGGCACAAACGCCACCGCAAGCCCCACCTGATTGCGCACCTGCCGCTGTTTTGCTTGAGCAGTCAACTGTTCATGCGAGGGCCACCCATCAAACCCACGGCATACCGCTCCGTGGCCTTCAAACAAAGGGTGGGTGTAAAAGTCGCTGGTCCAGATTTCAGGTATTGAAGGGCGAGACATCAGAGCACTTAGGCGGAAAAACCGCATCGGTCAAACGCATCATCATAGACGAGCATTGACAGTGGGGTCTAAATTTTCTCGCATACGATATTGCATTCAGAGTGATGAAGGATCGGGAGGTCATGGCTGCCTTCGCGTTTGGGTTTCAGTCTGGGGCTACTGCTCTATTCAATAAGCAGGTCGCAAGGAGGTGTAAGGCCGCACCTAGAATTAATGCAGATGCGCTTTGAAGTTGGCGCAAAACACTTGCCCCCGAAAATTTCGACATTCAGTACAACAATGAGTGATTTTTAATTTATCGTCCAGTGTATTGCCTAAAAATTAACAAGATGGAGGAGTAGCAGCATGCAAACAAGACGTTTATGTCCCGCGATCGGCACCGAGATTGTCGGTGTGGATCTTTCCAATCCAGTTAGTGATGAGACCTTCGAGCAGATTCGAAAAGTGTGGCACGAGTCCAATGGTCTGGTGGTTATACGCGACCAAAAGCTGACTGAAGAGCAGCAGATCGCTTTTTCTAGGAAGTTCGGTAAGCTGCATACATTGCAAGGGCATACCGTCACAAAATATTTGCACCCAGACCATCCTGAGATCTATCGCGTTTCCAATAAGGTGGTGGATGGTAAGCCTCAGGGTCGTAAAGGTGCGGGTACTTATTGGCATTCTGATCAATCATACGAAGCGACACCAGCTCACGCGTCGGTGCTTTACGCCAAGGAAATTCCTCCTGTGGGCGGTGACACCATTTTTGCCAGTACCCAACGAGCCTACGAGGCGCTTTCGGATACCTTCAAGGCATTTCTCTTGCCACTTAAAGCCGTGCACAGCTTTGCTAACGCATCAGGTGGTGGTTTTCGTAATGAAGTCGTTACCAAAGAGCAGCTTGATGCCGCACCGCCCTCAGTGCATCCGATTATTCGTAAGCACGCTGAGACAGGCAAATTCGGTGTATTCGTTAACCCTGGTTTCACTGCTTATATTGATGGTCTAGATCCGGCAGAAAGCCGTGCGGTGTTGGGCTACTTGTTTGAGTTGGTGACCAAGCCCGACTATCAATACCGCCATCGGTGGTCACCCAATGACATGGTGATTTGGGATAACCGTTGCACCTTGCACTACGCTGTGATGGATTATGACGGCAAGGGTGATCGGTTGATGCACCGTTGTACGGTTATTGGGGAAACACCACTGCCCGCCTCGGTTTAACCCAAACAGTGCCAGCCGTAACCAACATAGAGCTGTCGCTTTGGCGACAGCTCTTACCATTTCTTGTTCTGATCATGTGGGTTGGGGAGTTCGGTAGCCTGCTGTTTGGATTGATGCTAGGTAGTCACATTGCCGCCAGCATGGCTGCGTTGATTGCGGCCATGGCCTTATTCACCACACGGGGTACTCCCCGTAAAACCCTCATCATATTTGGGGTGCTCGTTACCGGCTTGGCTTTATACACTGGGGCGTGGCGCGCCGTCTGGGCTGGGTTTGAACGCGCAGCGCTATTTGCCAGTTTCTTGGCCTCACTTTTTGCACTCAGTGCGTTGGTTCGGCTGTCAAACCGATTGGTGTTGATCCAGCATACCTTTGATGCACAGAGCGATACCCACCGTGCTGGTGTGTTGCAATTGCTGGGATTGTTGTTTGCTATTCCATTAGCGGTCGGGGCCGTGGGTGTGGTTGCACCACTCATTTCCGAGCGCACTCAGGGCAAGCAACGCTTGACTGATGCCAGTTGGGCAATGAGAGGCATGGGTCTGGCAGTATTGTTCTCGCCTTTTACGGTGGCCATGGGTGTGGCGATTGAATCATCGACGGATAGTTTGTCAATTGGTTGGCTAATGCTGACCGGTTTGGCGCTGGCTTTAGGGTTGATCGGGGTGTCTTTTTGGCGTGGTGATTGTGCGTTACCCACTCAGTTACCAAGGCAGTTTGTGACAGATTTGGCTTTGATGTTGGGTCCCGTGGTGGCTTTGATTGCGGTTGATTTGTTAATTGTTTTTTGGGCAGGGTACACACCCATGCAAGCCGCTGTCATTACCGTTATTCCGTGTACCGTTGCCTTGGCGTTGTTCATGGGAAAAGAGGCCGTCGGTCGCGTGCATTCAGAAGTTCGTCACGCGTGGCGCTTCTTTGATGGTGAAGTCGCCGTGTTTGTGGCATCGCTGTGCTTTGCTGCGATCATTGCCCAGATTCCTGCAGTCAATCAGTGGGTCGCCGAGTTTGCAGCGGTTACTGGTCCGACGGCGTTGATTGTTTTAACAGCATTGCTAATCGTGGGATTTGCAATGGTTGGCGTTCACATGGTGGTGACCGCAACCCTATTCGTGACGGTTTTCAGCCCACTCATGCAAACGGAATGGCAGCAGATATTTCTCGCGCTCGCGGCCTTATTGGGCTGGTCGTTTGGCACGATGGTGGCATTGGGTTCGCTTGCGTTTGTGGCCGCATGTAAAGTGCTTGCGGTTATGCCCAGTCAGGTTGCTGTGGGCATCAATCTTCGATTTATGGCTTTGGCTGTTGTCTTCTTTTCGGTATTAGCCGTCATATGGCCCAGTTGAGGGTTCGGACTGGAGTGGCTGACGTCGCACCCTAGAGGCTTCAAAGGTACGGTAGGCCGAGCGCAAGTGCACGCGCATTAACTCCTCAGCAAGCAATCGATCACGGCGTTCAATGGCTTGCATGATGTCTTCATGGTGCTGAGCTGAGCGCCGCACATCAGATTTTTGATAAAGATAAAAAGAACCGATGATGATGGGAACATCAACAAAAGCTGAGGCAGTTTGCCGCAAACGTGGTGAGTTACTGGCCTCAAGTAGCGCCAAGTGGAGTTGGCTATTAACCCGTTGCAAATCCGCCGCTACCGTCTCGCCCTTTAGCTGGCTTAGCCGTGTTAACTCGTCAGTTAAGATTCGTAAACCAATCATTTGCTCAGGTGTACTGTTTGCCGCCGCTAAGCCGCAGGCAGCCGATTCCAACATGATCCGGATTTGAAAGACTTCAGCAATATCCCGCTCTGTCCAAGCGGCAACAAAGGCGCCACGTTTGGGGCCTTGTATTAGCAAACCATCAGAGATCAGCTGCTGTATGGCAGCCCGAACAGGAGTGCGGCTCACACTCAGGTCGTTGGCTAAGTGCTCTTCTTTGATTTGTAGCCCAGGCTCCAATTCGCCAGACATGATTTTTCGGCGAAGCGTTGCATAGACTTGATCGGAAATTTTGCTCATGTTTATCAATGGTCTTTGACGTTATTGTACTTTAGCCTTGTCAAAATCATCGAATCCAAAAAGCCGCTGGGCAGAGGCTGTGTGAGGGTATCTCATAAAAGCTTTCACTAAGACAGTGCCACAATGATTGGTCCCCATACGGCAAAAAGCACATTCGAGACGGCATAGCAGACCGTGAAGCCAATGACTGGTGTCTGGCTGCCAGACTCTTCAATGATGGTGTTCATGGATGCGGCCTCGGTTTGTGCACCTGCGATGCCGCCCAATAAAATCATCGGGTGTAGTTTGAGCAGGTAGCGACCCGCGTAGAGCGCCACAAGTGGTGGCACCAGCGTCACAAAGATGCCCGCGGCCACCAAAGACAGGCCATGCTCTTGCATGGCCGCGATGGCACGTGGACCGGCCATCAGGCCGACCACGGCAGCAAATGCGGTTAATCCCAACTCAGAAAACGCCCATTGTGCAGCGGGTGGCAAATCACCAAACCCGGGATAGCGTGAGTGCGCCCAGCCAACGATAAGCCCCACCACCAAGACACCGCCACCGACACCGAGCTCAATTGGTACGATACCAATGTGTGCCGTCAACAGGCCCACCAGCGTGCCAAGCACAATCGCCGCTGTGTGCAGTGCAATATCGCTTTTGTGTTGCCCTATCTTGGCGCGACCGAAACGCTTGGCAATGAGCTCGACCTGAGAAGGACGCCCCGAGAGTTCAATCACATCGCCAATTCGATAAACCGTGTGCTCCATTAAGGGTAGTTCATAGCCGGCACGCGTCATCTTGTTCAGAAACACACCGTGGCGGCTCAAAGGACCCACCTCACGACGCAATTCGCCTAACGATTTGCCAATGTATTTCTTTTTGTTTAGCACCACTGTTAAGGTCTTTTGCGGGTATGAGAGCGCAGCTGAGTTATCAACCTCTGGACCAAAGTGATAGTCCATATCGCTCACAAATTCGCGGCGTGCAACTATTCCCACCACATCGTCGGCTTGCAGGCGGCAATTAACATCGCGTTCAATGATCTGTTCGCCGCGTACCACCCGTTCGATGCTTAAGTGTGCAAATTGGGTTTCAATATCAGCAATGGTTTTGCCGTCAGCGGTCATGTCTCGCAAGATCACATGCGCACGCGCAACCATGGTTCGGTAGGTGTGGATTTCTTCATCAGTTTTTGCTTTGCCAGTGCCAGCCAACTCAGCCTCAAGTTCTCGAGCTGAGGTTTTGAGATCAACCTTAAGCAGTATCGGGGCAATCGAGCTGACAAAAACGATCAAACCAATCGTGCCAAAGAGATAAGTGATTGCATAGGCAATCGCCATGTGACTGTTCAGTCGATCGAGTTCAGTCGCACTGATATCAAGCGCATGCATGGCGCTTGAGGCCGTTCCCATCATCGCGGTGTCTGTGAGGGCGCCCGCACCGAGACCTGCCGCAAAGCCGGCATCAAACCCAAAAATGGCATTCATCAATAAAATTGACGCCAAGCCAGTGACACACAAAATCACAGACAGCAACACGAGCTTGATGGTACCTCGGTTCAAACTACCAAAAAATTCGGGGCCGCTTTTGAAGCCCACTGAGTAGATAAATAATGCAAAAAATACTGCCTTCAAAACACTTGGAATTTCGATGTCGATTTGGCCGATGATCAAACCCATCAGCAGTGAGCCGGCGACTGTGCCCAAGTGAAACTTGCCAAATTTGATTCGCCCGATCACCGTACCAATGGCAATGGATAAAAAGATGGCAATTTCCGGGTTTTCTCGAAAAGCGTGCAGCAGGCTATCAGTCATGGGCGTGACAAAGATTAAGGAAGTTAACGTGTTTAAAGCCATCAATTGGCCACCAAGTGTGACACAGTCATTCAATGATTAACCCACGGGGTCGATCGCTGTCAACCCAGTGCTTGCATCAAGCGTCACAAGGATGTCAAAATGTCAGCATAGACTGTCAGTTCATCAATCAGGAAGTTCAGCCCCATGATTATTTTGCCTTCAGTCGTTTTTGCGACCCTTGCCGTGTTCATGACCTTACGTGGCAATCGTAAATTGGCGCTGACAAGTTGGGTCATTGCCGTCGTTTTCATGCTTGGTGCGATGCAGTACCACATGGATGACGTCATGATGATTAGCCTCTAAAAGGACCTGATAATGTCAAATAGCTCGGGTTCAATCAGCGTTAGCTTATTTCCATCCTACCTTTTGAATGTGTTTGCGCTGGCTGGCATTTGTGTCGCTTTGTTGGCTGCTTTTTTCTTTCAACTGGTCTTGGGTGAAATCCCGTGCCCCCTTTGCATGTTGCAACGGATTGGCTTGATATTGGTGGGACTGGGCTTCGCCATGAATATCAGGTTCGGGCCGTCTGCCGTCAATTACGCTGTGGTTATTCTTTCTGCCATGGCCGGTGCCGGGGTATCGCTGCGTCAAGTGTTGCTTCACATCGCGCCAGGTGACACAGGCTTTGGGTCTGTCGTGTTCGGTTATCACATGTACACATGGGGCTTCATCGCCTTTATGGGCAGCATCATATTCAGTGCCGTGATGCTGATGATTGATCGTAATCACATGGGTGGCAGTGCTCATCCGATGCGCACCGCACTTGGCTCTGTATTAATTGGTCTTCTTCTGATTCTCGCCTTAGGCAATGTGGCCTCAGACGTGCTGACCTGCGGTTTTGCACCGTGTGTGGGTGACCCGCAGGGCTATATTTTTCAGCGTTAATGCCCAAGCGGTGACTTGTAGCCCTCCTGAAACCAGTAATTTGTAAAAAGTGTAATACATGGCCTAGTGATGGCCCTGTGTTGCACTTTCACACGCCTATCTCTTTTTATCGATCTGTTCGCTAGATGTGTTTTCTGGTTTCCGAGTAATTACCCTTAATGCGCATGAATCTCCCTAAATGTGTAGACGCTAGGTGTGAATTTGTTTACACCTTAATTAACACCCTAAGCGCGAGCGAGCGGTTGTAAATGCATTAGCCCGTCTCCATGGGGGTGTCAAACCAAAGGAGATAGACATGAAGACACGTTTATTTATAGGTGCGTTGGGTGCGGTATTTGCGATGGGTTCGGCTCAAGCATCAGGCTATCCTGACCGGACCATTAAAGTATTGGTCGGTTACAGCGCTGGGGGCGCTGGGGATACCATTGCCCGTATTGTCACAGGCGCCATGTCGCAGGTCTTAGGCCAACCGATTGTGGTCGAGAACAAAGCTGGCGCTGGTAGTAGTATTGCCTCTAACGCTATCGCCACCGCACCCAAAGACGGTTACACCCTTGGTCTGGCGACCGGTAATATCTATGGTGTCGACCAGCTCGTATACAAAGTATCTTATAAGCCAGAGGATTTCACACCCATCAATCGATTGGCAAGCTACCCCTTAATACTGGCGGTCAACCCAGAAAAGGGGCCAAAGACTTTCCAGGCGTTCATGGCCAAAGCCAAAGCCAACCCCGGCACCATGTTTTATTCAACCTCGGGTATCGCAGGTTCGCCGCATACCTCATCGGTGATGTTGCAAGATCTAATGGGTACTGAATTTACCCACGTACCATTCAAAGGCGGCAAAGGGGCTCTGCTGGCAGTGGCTGCCGGTGATGTTGACTTCTCAATGGGCACTGCTCCTTCCGTGTTACCGCTCGGTCGTGGTGATAAGGTTCGGATGTTGGCTGTGTCCACTGCTGAGCGCTCACAATTGGCGCCAAACCTACCAACCATTTCAGAGTCGGGTTTGCCTGGGTTTGAATTTAGTTTTTGGTTTGGTTTGTTTGGTCCAGCTGGGCTAGCCCCAGATGTAACCCAAAAACTGGCTGATGCAGTTGCTGTTGTACTCAATGACCCTGAAGTACAAAAAAGGCTGATTGCTGCTGGTAGCGAAGCGGGCCCATTTGCTTCGCCAGCTCAATTTGAAGCCTTCGCCCGTAAAAATGGCGCTCAAGTACTTGAGGGTGTGAAGAAAGCACAAGCTGTCAAGTAATACGAGGGGATCTCAAATTGTGACGGATAGGCTTGTGCCTATCCGTCTTGTATCACCGCTTTTTTTAGGAAAATAATAAATGGGTACTCCTGAACTGAAAATTGACGATCACGTCGCTGTGATTACGCTGCAGCGTCCCGATCAGGCCAATCGCCTCGGTCCAGACGACTTGCAATGCATCCATGAGTACTTGCAAACGGTCAACAATAATCCAGAAATACGCGTGTTACGTTTTGAGGCGACAGGTCAATACTTTTGCAGTGGTTTTGACATCAAAAAGCTTGGTGGCGATCGACTGGTCGACTTTGACACGGTCGTTGACTTGGTCGAGAACGCCCGGCCAGTGACCATTGCCGTTATCCACGGCGGCGTTTACGGTGGCGCCACTGATTTGGCACTCGCGTGCGATTTTCGGATTGGCGATGCAGCCACCAACATGTTCATGCCCGCTGCCCGTCTTGGTCTGCACTATTACCCATCAGGACTTGAACGATACGTCCAGCGCATGGGCATCAACACAGCCAAGCGACTATTCTTGACAGCAGAGAAGATCGAAGCCGAAGAAATGATGCGCGTTGGGTACTTGACTCATTTGGCCCGTACACAGTCGATCAAAGACACAGCGCGTGAACTGACTGACACCTTGGTCTCGATGGCGCCCTTGGCTATTCTTGGTATGAAAAAACACCTCACACGGATTGCCCAAGGCAAACTAGACCGAGCTGATCTGGACCATGACATGAAGACAGTGATGGCATCTGAAGATTTACAAGAAGGTCGCAAGGCATGGGCTGAAAAGCGTAAGCCTGTTTTCAAAGGCCGTTAAAGAGAAACTGCTGAGTCCTACGCTTTTATGTTTGTCGTGCGATTAAAACGGTTGTTAACTTTTCATAGGTTGGGTTGATCTTATGCATTCGCCTTTTGCTGTTTTTGTCAGTCGTATCGGAGCACCCGATGTGCTGGAGCCCAGAGCCATTGTTGTGCCCACGCCAGCAGTCGACGAGGTTGTGATTGAACAAACCGCTGTAGCTGTCAATTTTGTCGATATTTATTTGCGTGCAGGTCAGCCCCATTCACACAACCCGGATCCGCCGTTTATCCCCGGTGTGAGTGGTGTTGGGCACATTGTGGCGATGGGACCCGATGTTAAAGATTTGGCAATCGGGCAAAAGGTGACTTACACCAATGCGGGTGTGGGTACTTACAGCACACATGTGGCCGTACGTGCGATTCGCATCATGGTGGTGCCTGAGGGCTTAGACGATATTCGCGTGGCAGCAGGTCTGGTTCGCACGCTGACTGCGCAGTATTTGCTTAAACAAATGCGCCCATTACCATCAGGTACTCGGGTATTGGTGCACGCTGCAGCTGGGGGTGTTGGACAGGTTTTGGTGCAGTGGGCCAAGCGCATGGGATTGTGCGTCATCGGTACGGCCGGTTCGGATGAAAAAACCGCGCTTGTTAAGTCTTTGGGGGCTGATCACGTGATCAATTACCGCACTGAAGATTTTGTTAAAGAAGTTCACGCCTTTACCGAAGGCAAAGGCGTGAGCGTGGTGTTTGATTCGGTGGGTAAAGATACTTTTGAAGGTTCGGTAGATTGTTTGGAGCCTCGAGGCCTGGTGGTGAACTATGGCACGGCATCAGGTCAAGTGGAAAACTTTGCCCTACAACGATTGCATGCCAAATCGCTGTGGGTCTGCCGCCCAACACTCAAAACCTATACTGGTGAACGCGCCAATATGTTGATCATGGCCAAAGACGCTTTTGAACTACTGCAGGACCCCAGTATTCGCTTGGATATCGAAGCGGTCTTGCCTTTGAGTCAAGCCGCAACGGCTCACGAAATGCTTGAGAGTCGCCTGACGAAGGGCGCCATTGTGCTGGTACCCGACGATCTGATGGAACCTTAATAGCAACCAATAAGGGCTGGTTATTCTTACCAGCCAAAAGGAGTGCGCATCATGGGGAAAATAAATACATCTGAAACACTAAAGCCGTTTCGTGTCATTGACTTGTCAAGAGTCAGGGCAGGTCCGAATTGCGTTCGGGTACTGACTGACTTTGGGGCGGATGTGATCCGAGTCGAGCCCCCGCGTGGGATCGATCCCAACGAAGGGATGTTTGCCAACAATCGTGCTGGGGGCGATTTTCAGAATCTAAATCGTAACAAGCGCTCGTTAACGTTAAACCTCAAAAAACCAGGTGCATTGGACATTTTTATGGACTTGGTTAAAACGGCCGATGTTGTCGTCGAGAACTGGCGTCCAGATGTCAAAAATAAGCTTGGGATTGACTATGAGTCATTGGCTCAGGTCAACCCACGCATCATCTTGGCCAGCATCTCGGGCTATGGTCAAACGGGCCCTTACGCCAAGCGGCCCGGGTTTGACCAAATCATGCAAGGCATGGGTGGCTTGATGTCGGTGACAGGCCATCCCGGCGGTGGCCCAGTTAGGGCAGGGTTGGCCGTGGCAGACATGAGTGCGGGCTTATATGCCGCTTTGGGCATCTTGATGGCCATCATCGAGCGCGAGCGTTCGGGCAAAGGACAGTGGGTGCAGTCTTCGCTACTGCATGCACAGATTGCCATGATGGATTTTCAGGTGTCACGCTATTTGAATGACGGGGATATACCGACACAAGTGGGTAATGATCATCCAACCAGTAGCCCCATGGGTTTGTTCACGGCAAGTGATGGCGTCTTTAACATTGGTGCCTCGGGACAAGGCAATTGGCGCCGCCTGTGTGAAGTACTCGGTCGCCCAGAGTGGATTGACCACCCTGACTTTAAGAGCGAAGTGCCACGCCGCGATAATCGCAAACAACTGACTGAAATGCTTGAGACTGAGTTCAGTAAGAAAACGGTTCATTACTGGGTGCAACGATTAAATGATGCGGGAGTGCCAGCAGGGCCCGTCTATTCTGTGCCAGAGGTCGTCGAAGATGAGCAAGTCAAACACCTTGGTGTGGTGGCAACGCTCTCTAAGGCACTCGATGGTCGCGACCTGCATTTCATTACGCAACCCATGAGTTTGTCGCGAACCCCTTCAGCCATTCAGACAGCGGCCCCAGGCTGGGGTGAGCATACTGTTGAAGTACTCACTGAGCTGGGCTACAGCGATACGCAAATCAAATCTTGGCAAGAAAACGGTGTTGTCTAGCATCATGAAAAAGGCAAGCCGTAACGCTAGCTAATGTAGTTGTAGATGGCACACAAAGTGCGAGTGAGATCGTTTTTGTCGCGCAAGGGTAAATCCTTCAAACGCAATGCTTCAGGATAGTAGTAAACCGTCATGGATAAGTCAAAAGCGCGCTTCGGCCCAAGTTGCGTAAAGGTCACATAGTTGACGGGGTCTTGGCCACACAAGAGATTACCGTTTAACAACTCAGGATTATTTTTAGACACCACTTGGTAGAGTGTTGTGCCGGTCTCGAGGTCTTGGTCAACGGCTTTGATCTGGATGGACGCAGCATTTTGAAAAACGATTTGGTCTCGAGTCACGGTGATGTCACCCGTCACACCTGTCGCTGTGCGACTCACTGCGCGCCATGTTTGTGGCGCTGTGGGCAATTGCCAGCTCGCTTCGTTTGATTGCTTGGCAACCGGTGCATCAGTGGGCTCGCCCGTTTGGCAGGCAGCCAAAGTGACAGCGCTTAAGAGAACCAGCAGTCGTAGGCCAAACGGTTTCAATATCAGCTCGATTGTTTCTATCTTTAAAAAATTGATTTTTGACACTTTAGTATTGTAAGAGCTGAATTCGCATCGCCACGTTAGTGTCAAAATTACGCATTTGCACAGCATCGATCTACAATTAGTCATTATAACTGCTCATATAATAACTAAGGAGATAGACATGGCGATGAAAAAAAATCTGATGGGGCTCGTATTAGCCACCACCATGGCAGCCTCTAGTGCTTGGGCAGCGGGTGCTCAAGATCGCATGGTGATTCAAGTCAGCGATGGCGATCCCAAAAAATGGAACCTTGCTTTAAACAACGCTCGTAACGCATTCAAAGACTTGGGCAAAGACAACATTCAGATTGAAATCGTTGCCTATGGCCCCGGCATTGGCATGCTTAAGATGGATGCGGTCACCGCAGGTCGCGTCGAAGAGGCGATCAAATCAGGCATCTCGATTGTCGCTTGCGAAAACACCATGACCGCACAGAAGCTCGTCAAAGACGACATGAATGAGTCCATCAGTTACGTCCCTGCGGGTGTGGTGCAATTGATGCGTCGTCAGCAAGACGGTTGGGCTTATATTCGTCCGTAGGCCCATTTCTCAAAGATTATGAGAAAAAATCCATGTGAGGCGATGTTTGATCGTCGTCTTGCATGGCTTTCATGAAGTATGCGACCGAATCCGCGCAGTACGCCAGGAACGCATCGCTGGTCATTAAATCGTCGTACAAGTTAGGCACTAAAAAACGGGCCATTTCCTTGGCGAATTGGCCGCTGTTGATATGCTGCGTTACCCGTTGCGTGGTTTGGTTCCAAAGGTCTTGATTAACCGTTTCACCATACTGGCTTGCCTTTGCGTGAACCCAGTCTTTTCTTGGTATGGCGCCTTTTTGACGACAAAATGCCAAGTCAAAGATATCCCGGACTCTCAGATACTTCTCTTGTGCCGCTAACGCGAGCGTCTTGTCAGCAGCAATTTCTTCAATTGTTTTAACGGGTACCAGCACTCGTGGGGCCGATGAAAACGATTTTCAGGGTGCCATTAATGGCAAGATTTCACGGCTAAACGAGGAGATTTTTGCAAAGTCGATTTCGATATGCTGTGATGGTTCTCTTCGATTTAATGCAGTATCAACAACAATTTTCCAGCTTTTGGCGGACACATGTCTAGCCGATGAGCGATTGTTTGATTCGGGAATTTTGACTCAATCTTTAAGTCCGTAAGCACGATTTAAAGCTTGGTCCAGGCGATTAGAAAATTCACCCAAATGCATATTGGAGAAGCTTGTAACCGCAAAATCAGGTTCTTAGCACGCCCCGTTCGATTGGCATCTCGTAATGCCAAAGTTTCATTGGCCCATGGCAACGGTCCGCCGAATTTTTGGGTCTGGCGATAGAGCTCGCCACCGAGACGATCTATATGCGTCAGTTCAACCATGCCAAAGGGCGTGTCGAATCGCCCGCTGCGCCTGTGATTACCTCTTGGGCACCACAGCAACTAAAAATACCCGCCGTACAAGCGCGCCGCTAGGGTAAAACATATCAAACTGTTTAAATTTAACTTATGCCAGATACGCCACCCGCTGCCGCTAAAACGCTCGCACTCAACCGACGAATGGTGTGGCTCTTGGCATTGGCCTCGTTTGCCAGTACCAGCACTTTTCGGGTACTTGATCCAGCCTTGCCGCAACTGGCTTTAGAGTTCGACATCACCACCGGTCAAGCCGCCAAGGTGGTGACTGTCTTTGCGATCGCCTACGGGTTGATGTTTTTTGTTTTTGGGCCGGTCGGTGATCGTTTTGGTAAATATAAAACCCTGTCGCTAGCCACCTTGGCCTGTTCGGTCAGTAGCCTGTTGGTGGCATTGGCCCCCGGTTTTGAGTGGTTACTGGTCGCGCGAGTGGTTTCAGCTATTACGGGTGCGGCGATTGTGCCGCTTTCCATGGCGTGGATTGGCGACCACATCCCTTATGAACAACGACAAACGACCTTGGCGCAATTCACCATCGGTACGATTTTGGGCATCACTTCAGGCCAGTTTATTGGCGGCATCTTTACCGACACGGTGGGGTGGCAGGGTGCCTTTTATTTTCTGGCGGTGTTGTACCTGGCGATTGGCAGCATATTGTGGTCACAACGCCACTTGGCTCAAGAGGTGCCGTCGAGTGCTGGTGCCAAGGGTTGGCGCGCCATTGTCATGCCGGTAGCCACTGTTTTACGGGTGCGTTGGGCGCGGGTGGTGGTGCTAACGGTTTTGTTGGAAGGCGCACTGGTGTTTGGCGTGCTTTCTTATATTCCCGCTTTTTTGCAAGAGCGTCATGACATGAGCCCTTCAGCGGCTGGTGCGACCGCCGGCTTATTCGCCGTGGGCGCCTTTGTTTACGTTTTTAATGCACGCTGGTTGGTCGCTAGGCTCGGCGAAATCCCCATGGTGCGATTGGGTGGCATCCTGATCTGTCTTTGTTACGTCATTTATCTCTTCGCACCCGGTTGGGGCTGGGCTTTACTCGCGAGCGCGGCAACTGGTCTGGGCTACTACTTTGTACACGCGGTCTTGCAAACCCGTGCCACCCAAATGGCCCCGAGCTTGCGTGGCACTGCTGTCTCGCTGTCATCGTCTTGTCTGCTGCTGGGCCAAGCGATTGGTGTTTCATTGGGCGCCATCGTCGTTGACAGGCTAGGCATCGATTGGTTGTTGGGTATCGCCATGGTTGGTTTTCCAGTCCTGATCTTGTGGTTCGTGTTTGAAGCCTCACGCCACAAAGATCAGGACAGCCGTTAGGTACTGCGTAATCAAAATCAACCCACCTGAAAGGTTTGTTCCATTTCACGGCGAAGTTTGTAAGCCTGTAGGCTGTCGTCAACCGCCACATCAGCCCAAGACAGTGACTGTCCGGCTTTCACAGGTCGCACGACTTTTAAATTGTGTGCCAAACCAAGCGGCAACCCGCCGAACTTCAACGACTTTGCGGCTTGGAACAGTTTGCCAACGACGGTGTAACCACCTTCACCATCAAGCATCTCGCCCGGTTTAAGATCGCGCTTGGCCGTGGCCACCACATCGGCATTCAAGCAAGTCGGTGAGCCCGTTGATTCGCCGCGCAAACCCACCGACGCCACAGAAATACCCACTTCCAAGCCAATCAAATGCCAGCGCTTGTATAGGCAAGCGTAGCGACCCGATGGGTCGGTACGCACCATGTACTCTTTAAAGCAATGGCGGATGTAGTCGGTGTCGCCTTCAAACACAACGAACACCCCAAATCGAATGTCGTACGGAATCACCCGCCCATCACGTTCAAGCGAAGACACCACTTCGACTTGACCTTTGCGATGTAAGACACCACCTTCCTCAATGGGTCGGCACACAAAGGGAATGTCATCCACGCTCGCTGGTGGGTAGGTGAGACCATCGGGTGGCGCAACGAGGCCGGTGGCATTGCAAATGGCCGTCGATTCGATCGCGGGTTTTGAGCCATCGAGAAACGAATTGAACATCTTGGGATTCAAGCCACCGAGTTCCGCTTGCTCTGGCGTTAGGCCATAGTGCTGCCAAACGGTTTCAGGTGTTGACTGCGCAAAATGCGGTAACCACTTATGGCCACGCCCAGCAGACACCACCTCAAAACCCGCGGCACGAGCCCAATCCACCAAGTCGCAAACCAATGCTGGCTGGTCGCCATAAGCCAGGCTATAAACCACACCCGCTTGGCTGGCTCGCTGGGCTAGGATTGGTCCGCACAAGGCATCGGCTTCGACGGTGACGTTAACCACATGCTTGCCCTTAGAAAACGCATACAAGCAATGGTCGACAGCCGCAATCGGTGAGCCCGTGGCTTCAATCACGATATCCACACCAGGGTGATCGATCAAGGCTTGCCAATCGTCAGTGATGTGGGTGTTGCCTTCTTTGTGTGCGGCGTCCAAAGACTTGGCACCAAACTGCTCAGCTGACCAGCCTACCCGAGCCAAGTTGCGCTGTGCATTGGCCGGTGACAGGTCAGCCACACCAACCAAATGGATGCCTGGTGTTTTGGGGATCTGGGCCAAATACATCGATGCAAACTTACCCGCACCTATTAATCCGATACGAAGGGGTTGGTTTTGGGCTTGGCGCTCACGCAGCTTGGCGTACAGATTCATGGGTTATCTCCGTGCAATGGATTTTTTTGAAATGATTGGTCGATTGGGACCAAGACACTATAGGCTTGCCCTCACTTTAAACCGAAAAAACGAAAACTCTCAAACCACAAATCTAAAAAACGAGAGGCGATTGACCAATCAGTAATAACCAATCTCGGCTACTTCAATATCGGCTTGGTGATCGCGCCCAAAAGCCACGATGGCAATCGATTTGATCTTTTGCGCAATCGGCGTTTCACGCAGCAAGCTGCTAGAAAAACCGGCTGATGGGTTAAAGGCTGACCACGGCACTTTGACGACTTGCCAATCTTCACCCGCTTCAAACTTGCCCTGGTAGTACTGCCACGGTAGCAACGTGCCTGAGGTGCGCAGATGCACAAAATAAGGCTGCTGATTGCCCCTGACTTTTAACCAAATGCCTTGGGCGTTGTCTGGCAGTGGTTGGGCCAACAGCAGGCGCACTTGAATGAAGCCACCCCTGTTTTCCGTGCTGACTGTGCCACTGAGTTTTAAAACGCCCTTGCCGTCGATGGTCTCAAAACGCACTTGACCTTTAGACACCCCACCCATCACCGTATCAGCGATGTATTCCCAGCGCTCTGGCGCACCCGCACCAAAGTCATCGATCACGGTTTCGGCATGTATAGGATTGGACATCGATACGCTCGCAAATGAAACACACACAATAAGCAACAGCTTACGCCAAAGGGGTTTGGCGGCAACAGAACGGGTATTTGAAAGCTCATTCATGGTGTTGTCCAAGGGTTAGGGGTACGCAAGCACTGTGATTGAGGAAGACTCATGAATCGCCACATCAGCTGGTGAGCGCTCACTACCATCTCCTTTGCGGCTCTTGTGGTGACTTTACTAAAGAAGACTTGCAACAATCAAGCCAGCATGTAAAGAGGGCTTACTGATGTGCCGCTTGATTGAAGAGGTCTACACAAGACGGCCTTTTTATGGCGAAGCCTAATGGTCATATACCTGAAAAAGTCTGGACTACCGGTTAACCGCAAGGCGGGTGCAGCGCTAATGTTCCTTGAGATGTGACACTAGTTTTGACTTTTAGGTCTTTCAAACCCCCAACCCTTTAAAGAAAGCCGCTAGGTTGTTAGGCAAGGTGTCGTAGTGATAGCCGCCTTCTTGCACGATCACCATGGGCAGATTTAGTTGACTGACTCGATTAGCCAACCGCTCGATACCGGCCGTGGTAACACTTACTTTGGATTGTGGGTCTTTTTCGTAGATATCAAACCCAGAACAAAACACCAACGCGTCGGGTTGATAAGCCTCGATAGCTTGGATGGCCGTTTCGAGCCGGTTAAAAAAGACGGACTCATCTGAACCATGCGGCATGGGTAGGTTAAGGTTAAAACCAAGACCTGCGCCCGTACCAGTTTCGTCTTCAAAGCCCGCAACCACGGGATAGAAATTGGTTGGGTCGGCATGAATTGAAATGTAAAAAACATCAGGGCGCTCATAGAAGATTTCCTGCACGCCCTGGCCGTGGTGTACGTCTGTGTCTAAGATGACGATCTTTGCGTAGCGCTGTTGTAATAAATTAGCCGCCACGGCTGCGTTGTTGATATAACAAAAGCCCCCAGCCGCGTCACGACGCGCGTGATGTCCTGGTGGTCGGCACAAGGCGAAGGCGCGTTTATCCCCAGCCAGTACCGCGTGACTGGCTGCAATCGCCGCTTGTGCAGCCCAGTAGGCAGACGTCCAAGTGTGTTCGCCCACCGGGCAGCTGCCATCGGCCAAGTAACGGGCGGTCTTGCCCAAGATGCCGCGCATTGGATTGGGTTCGCGGACATAGACGTTAGACATGACCTCATCGCCCCAGTCTGGTCCGAGCGCTGTCCATTCCTTCCATGCCATTTGTAAGAAATCCAAATACCCCGCATCGTGCACGCTCAAAATTGGTTCTAGGCCGTGATCTTTGGGTTCTAGCAACAATCGATTCATGCGTACAAAGCCTTCGACTAACTTGTCGGCGCGAATTGGCAGCTCTTGCGGCGGTCGCATTTGTCCGCGCGATAGATAAGTTTTGGGGTGATGCAGGGCTTCGTTGGGGTGATAAAAAGATTTCATGATGGCAGTCTCTTGGCCACAGGCTTGGCACTGGGGGTGTTTGTGGGGCGCCACTGTGTCTGATCAACGGTGAAGGTCAGTGTTTGTGGTTGGTTGCTTGAGTCCGTGTACTTCAGTGTCAGCACATCGCCGAGCAGGCGGCCTTCGACTTTGATGGTTGGGCTTTTGGGGTTGTTGGGCTGGGACAGTTCCCCATCGACAAACTGAAATGACTGTTTCAAATTGATTTCGCCAGTTGTATTGTCTGCGAATCCTGGTAACCTGCTGATCTGCCAGCGCCCCGCAATATTGCTCGGCACGACCCAGAACATACCGATTGTGCCATTGGGGGCTTGCACCGCGTTGTCGGGTATCCAAAGCCCCATGCCAAAGCTGTTAGACACCACTCGCGTGCCTGGCTTCATTTTGAGTAAGGTCGGCTTGAGCTTCATGTTAAGACTCTCAAGCAAATAAAGCGTGACCACCGTGGCGCTCGAGAAGTCCTCTTCAAAAATATCACCCGTGATAATGGTGACCTTGTTTTGCAGACCAGCTTTCTCGACATTGAGGCGGGCAAACTCGGCTAACTTCGGGTTGTATTCGATGCCAACAGCGGTGGCACCATAAACACGCGCAGCCTCAATGGCGATCCGTCCGTCACCGGCACCGAGATCGTAGACCTTATCACTGGCCTGTACGTTTGCCATGTCAAGCATGGCCAGCACCAAGGGGTCACTGGTGGGCATCCACATGACATCCTTACCGTGCTGCGCCTGTAGGGGCTTATAGGGCTCGTTCGGGTTATGTGCGCAGGCGCTCAGCAGTAAAGACAGCAACAGCGCAATGAGCGGTGAAAAAAAGACTGGCCGTGAAAGTAAGCGCGGGGTCTGGGCGGTTTTGATGGGCATGGTGGCAACAATACGAACTGGTGGATGCGACCACATGAGTGTATGAGGCACGTGCGCCGCCCAACGCACGTGCTTTTCTCTAAGACTATTTAGGTGCTTTCAGAGTCGTAAGAAGGATGTTGCGGCGCCCGCTGGGTTGCTTTTTTGCCACTGACGTAAAAGTCGTAAATGGCCAAAAAAACACCAAATACCAATAGAACGAGCAATGGAAATTCGGTGATTTTCCATATGTAAGGCAATAGAAATGCCACCAGTAAAACCATCGAGATAATCGCAGGTATTTGTTTCATGGATTTAATCTCCGGTAATTTCGTCGAAATTTTTAAGTAACCAACGGCTTGTACGCAGTAAGCGACCGTCGTCGTGACGAGCGCCCACGAGTTGAACACCGATCGGTAGCCCTTCATCAGACTGCAGCAATGGCAAACTAATCGCTGGCATGCCGGTATAGGACCACAAAGCATTCATAATTGGGTCGCCCGTGCTGTCCAACCCTTTAAGCGCAGAACCGAGCGCAGCGGGTGTCAATATGGCATCAAAGCGCTCAAAAAACTCATCGAACCCAGAGGCAGTTGATTCGATGGCGTCTTTGGCCTTCAAATAATCGATCGCTTTGGTCTCTCGGCCACGCTTGACAATAGCCAACACGCGGTCGCTGACTTCTTCGGATGAGTGAGTTAGGTGCTCTTGCAAGGCATTGGCGAACTCAGCCTGAACAATCGTGTTCAAGCGCTCAACCGCCACTTTGGCGACATCGGGCAAATCGATGGTGACCACGTGCTCGCCCAACGCTTGTATGAGGGCCTCAAACGCCTCTTGCGCACCTGAGTCCATTTGATCCCAAAACGGCGTGCGCATGAAAACGAATTTCGGGGCGAACGGTGGCTCTTGCTGGCAGGTGGACAACAAATGCCGCGGCAAAATGCCCTTGGTTGTCGGATCGCTGTCGTCGGCACCAATCATGACTTCGCTGACCAGCGCCACGTCTTCAATATTTCGACCAAAAACGCCGACTTGGTCCAAAGTTGTTGACAGTGGTTGCATGCCCGCGCGTGAAATCAGTCCACGCGTCGGTTTGAAGCCGATCACCCCACAAAACGAGGCGGGTCGTATGACCGAACCACCCGTTTGGCTGCCAATGGCAACTGGCACCATGCCAGCGGCCACCGCTGCCGCGCTGCCACTCGAAGAGCCGCCCGGTGTGTGTTCTAAGTGGTGAGGGTTACGCGTGTCTGCGGCTTGGCCCAGACAAAAGTCAGGCAGTTTGGTTTTACCGAACACCACCGCACCGGCTTCACGCAGCTTCTTAACGGCTGTTGCATCCCAACGCGGTTGGCGACCTGCCAGGCTTTTAGAGCCGTACTCCGTGGGCATATCAAACGTATCAAAAACGTCTTTAACCGCCACAGGCACGCCAGACAAACGACCAACATCGCCACCCCGAGCGCGACCCTCGTCAAGCAGTCGTGCCTGCATTTGAATCGAACCACGATCAAGGTAAGCAAAGGCGTGGATCGATTCGTCAGTGGCTTGAACATAATCCAGAAACAGCGTTGACAGTGCCTCGGCACTGACAGCGCCACTCTGAATCATTTCTGCGATGCCGCGTGCGGTAAGTTCTTGTAAGGCAGCGTTAGGGCTATTGTGGTGATTCATGGATTACTTACTTTGCAAGAAAAATGATGGATCAATGACACCTTCTGGCAGAGGTCCGCTGTCAACTTGAGTAGGCTGGTTATATATTAGGTCAGGTAATAAAGTCACAATCTTTGGTTGGATGTAAACCAAGATCAATGTGAGCAACACCATACCCAAGAATGGGAAGCAGCCTTTGAAAATATCCCATAGCTCAATTCCTTTGGGGGCCACTCCTTTCAAGTAATAGGCCGACATGGCCATGGGCGGCGTTAGGAATGAGGTTTGCAAGTTAATGGCAATCAACAAGCCGAACAAGAGAGGGTCCACATCAAAGATAACCAACATGGGTAAGAAGATCGGCACAAAAATAATGATGATCTCACTCCATTCGAGTGGCCAACCCAAGATGAAGATAATCAACTGCGCCATAATCAAGAACTGTAGCGTACTCAGGTTGAGTGACAAAATGAAGTGTTCGATCAGGCCCTCACCACCTAAGTAGGAGAAGACCGAAGAGAAAGTCCAAGAGCCCACAAATAACCAACACACCATGGCGGTGGTTTTGGCGGTGAGGTAGACCGACTCGCGCATGCGATCCCAAGTAAACGCCCGGTAGGCAACGGCAAGGACCACGCCACCGAGCGCACCCATGGCAGCGGCCTCACTGGGAGTCGCCAAGCCAAAGAGAATGGACCCCAGCACAGCAACGATGAGGAAGGCCAGCGGGAAAAAAGCCGTCAGTAGAAGCTTGAAGCCTTTCCAGAAGGTCACGCCATCCGCGTTTTTGGGTTTGGGTGCCAAGCTTGGATTGATTAAGACGCGCACCACGATGTAAACCAAATACAAACCAGCCAGCAAAAATCCAGGAATCAGTGCAGCGGCGTAAAGTTTGACCACAGAGACGCCAGCGGTTGCCGCGTAAACAATCAGCATGATGGAAGGCGGTATCAAAATCCCGAGCGTGCCGCCAGCGGCAATAATGCCGCTAGAAAGCTTTTTGTCGTAACCGGCCTTGAGCATGGATGGCAGGGCCAACAAACCCATGAGCGTCACCACAGCTCCCACAATGCCGGTTGCTGTGGCAAACAGCGCGCAAGTCACCAAGGCTGCAACCCCCATGGAACCTGGCACATGCCTGAGCGCAACCTGCAAGCTCTCAAAGAGTCGTTCTAGGATGTTTGATCGTTCAATGATGTAACCCATGAATAAAAACAGGGGTATCGAAATCAAGACATCATTACTCATCACACTAAAAGTGTTTTGCACCAACAGATAGAAGATGTTGTTATCCCAAAAGGCTAAAGCGGGATCGAAGTAGGCGTAGAACCCGAAACCAATACCCATCGCCATGAGCGTGAAGGCAATCGGAAAGCCCAAAAAAATAAAAACAATAAATAGCCCAAGCATAAACAGGGCAATGACTGGATCGCTCATTTGCGGGCCTCTTGATCGGTGCCATAGGTTTCGAGCAGTATTTGCTCTAGCTCTTTGATATCTTCGTCGCGGTCCAGCCAAACGCCTGTCTTGATGCAGTGAAGGCAACGACACACCTCAGCAGACCCTGCTAACAACAGGCTGACACCAGCAAAGAAGATGATCGCTTTCAGTGGCCAGACAGGAACACCGGCAGGGCTGTTAACACTAACCTCTTGAATGCGCATGGATTCGAGCGCATAAGTCGCCCCGGTCAACACCAGCGCCAAAATGCCAGGAAAGAAGAACAAAACGTAAAGGGTTAATTCAACTTTGGCCTGCGTGGTCGGTGACCATTTTCGGTAGATGAAGTCACCGCGCACGTGTGCATTTTTCGAAAGTGTATAGCCACCCGCCATCATGAATAGGGCGCCGTAGAACATGTAGCTCATGTCGTAGGCCCAGGACGTCGGCTCGTTCAGCACGTATCGCATGAATACTTCATAGCATGTGCCGAGCGTCAACATCACAATGCACCAACCAAAGGAGTGTGCGAGGGCTTTAGATAGACCGTCTATCCAACGTATGTAGCCAACCATGTGACTCTCCAGTATTAAAAAAGAGACCGCTAGCTAGCCAGCAGCGGTCTCTCAGACGATCCCCTCGGGTGTGCTGCTAGCCTGAGGGGTCGATATCGCTTTAAATACGAGCTATTAGAATGGTAACTTGGTTTTGAAGACGTGCTCGTAAGCCGCTTTGTAGTCAGCATCGTTCAAGAAGCCGTAGTAAGCCACGCGACGTGCCCAAGCTTTTTGTGACTCAGCCACTTTCTTAAAGAATGGATCTGCCGCTTCCAGTCTTGCACTGATTTTGTCCCAAGCCGCAAGCTGAGCCTCAAATATCGCTTTCGGCGTACGCACAACTCGAACTTTATCCTTCACAATCAACTCTTGCAAGTCGCGTGAGTAGTTGTCTTGTGCGGTCCAAGTGTTCGAAGAGGAAGCGGCCTCAGCGGCGTACTTCAGGATGGCTTGCAAGTCAGGTGCCAAGGCGTTGTACTTGGTCTTGTTGAAGACGATTTCGAAGAACTCCATCGCTTGGTGGAATGAGCCCATCGAGTAGTACTTAGCCACGTCTTGCGCACCGAAACGGCGGTCAGAGGTTGGATTGTTGTATTCGAAAGCATCAATCACACCACGCTCCATGGCAGGCACAATCTCGCCACCAGGCAATTGGGTCACTTTCATACCCATTTCTTGCAACATGTCAGCGGCTAAGCCCACAGTGCGGTATTTGTAGCCAACCATTTCTTTGCCGTTTTGTGGGGGCATGTTTTTGAACCAACCAAACGGCTGCACTGGCATGGGAAACGCAAAGAAACCCTTGATATTGAGCTTTAGTTCCTGGAGCAGTTGGTCGTATAGCTCGATACCGCCGCCCTTCTGAATCCAGCCCAGCGTCTGTTCAGCGTTAGCACCCGTGACTGGGCCCGAACCAAACAGAGAAGCCACTTTAGACTTACCGTACCAATACACAGCCACAGTATGACCGGCATCGAGCACGCCGTTGGAGACGGCATCAGTGACTTCGAAAGGCTTAACCACCGAACCAGCAGTCAAATAGTCAATACGCAAACGGCCGCCGGCCATTTCATTGACCTTGGCCACATATTGCTGAGCCATCTCATTGAAAATGTCGTTGGCACCCCAGGCGCCCTGCATTTTTAAAACCACAGGTGATTGCGCAACAGAAATCATGGGAAAGCCAGCCAAGGGGGCGGCTACGGCAACAGTACCGGCTTTCTTAAAAAATTTACGGCGCGATGACGATGCTTCAACTTTTTCAGTTGAGACTGTCGTTGACGCTTTCTCGATTGTTTTCATTTCTTGTCTCCAAACAGCAATAATTGGGATACGGTGTTTAAGAACTACTGAAGCATCATTGTTCTTGCTGTCATATTGGGCAATTGGGGTTTTCGCCTAAGTATTAGAAATAATTCGATTTTTTTGAGGTTTTAAGGTTCATTTGTCAGTTCGGCGTAAGTTACTCGCTTTTGTAGCTTTGGTGCGTCGCACCATCTGTGATGGGCCCGTGCATTAAACAAGAATCACAAATGGCAAACTGGTAACCGGTTTATGATGACCGCATCGTTACATTAATGAATTCAAACCGTCCAAGTCTGGCTTTACTTTGGGTTTTGGCTTGTTGTTAATCGCGAGGATTAAAAATGAAAAAAACGTTTCCAATGATTCGCAGTGTATCCGGCGCGTTGCTTATCGCAGCGCTCACTTGGGGTGGCGCTGCCAGTGCGCAATTCAAAGTCGGCTTCATGGCCACACTATCGGGTCCTGCCGCTGCGCTAGGACAAGACATGTATGACGGCTTCATGCTGGGTTTAGAGCACTCGGGCGGTAAGTTCGGTGGTGTTGAGGTCGAAGTCATTCGCGAAGATGATCAACTCAAACCCGATTTGGCTGTGCAGACGGTGAACCGTTTTATTGAGCGCGATCAAGTGGATGTGGTTGCCGGTGTCACGTTCTCAAACGTGATGATGGCGATTGCCAAGCCCTTGGCTGATTCGAACACCATTTTCATGGGCACTAACGCGGGTCCTGCGCCATTGGCCGGAGCGCGCTGCGCGCCGAACTTTTTCTTCGTCTCCTATCAAAACGACCAGCAAGCTGAAGGTGTGGGGAAATACGCAACGGACAAGGGTTACAAAAACGTTTATTTGATGGCACCTAACTACCAAGCTGGTAAAGACGCTGTCGGTGGCTTCAAGCGTTACTACAAAGGTCGGGTGGCCGGCGAGGTCTACACCCGTGTGAACCAGCCTGATTACTCAGCCGAGATCGCTCAGCTTCAGGCAGCGAACCCCGATGCGGTTTACGTCTTTTACCCTGGTGGTATGGGGATTAACTTCATCAAGCAGTTCCGCCAAGCGGGCCTGTTGGGCAAGATCCCACTGATGTCGGTGTCTAGTTTTGATGGTTCTACTTTGCCTGCTTTAAAAGAAACAGCCCTTGGTGCGATTTCTGGTTCATTCTGGGGTGCTGATTTTGATAATGCCGTTAATCAAAAGTTTGTCACTGCTTTTGAAGCCAAGTACGGTCGTATCCCATCTCAATATGCAGCCCAATCCTACGATGGTGCGATGCTGCTTAACAGCGCCATCAAAAAAATTGGTGGTCAATACAAAGACAAAAACGCCTTGATGGCAGCGCTACGTGCAGCCGAATTTGATTCTGTGCGTGGTGACTTCAAATTCAATAAAAATGGCTTTCCCATTCACGATATGTACGTGTTTGAAGTCGCACCAGATGCCAAGGGACGCGTGTCACACAAGACCTTGAAAAAGACATTGCCAGCACACCCGGATTCATATGTGGGTCAATGCCCGCTTTAAAACGGCAACGCTGTGACGCTTAATTTGGTTTTGGGCCAAGCGCTCAATGGCCTGCAATTTGGCATTCTGCTGTTTTTGATGGCAGCCGGTTTGACCTTGGTGTTTGGCATCATGAGCTTTGTGAATCTGGCACACGGCTCGCTTTACATGTTTGGCGCTTACTTTGCCGCGACAGTGGCCAGTCACAGCGGTTCATTTGTACTGGCCATATTTTTAGCGATGGTGCTGATATTCCTGCTCGGTGCTGCCATTGATCGAGCGGGACTGTCTATCTTGCACCGGCGCAGTCACCTCGACCAAGTGCTTGCCACTTTCGGTTTGGTGTTATTTAGCAACGAACTGGTGCGCGTTGTATGGGGTAATGCGCCCATCTACATGGACGCGCCAGACTACTTGTCTGATGCCGTCAATATTTTTGGTTTGAATTACCCTGCGTATCGTTTTGCGATCATTGTCGCAGGGCTTTTGGTGGCCTTGGGTTTGTATCTGCTCATTGAGCGCACACGCATCGGGATGTTGATACGGGCTGGTGCTAGTAACCGTAAGATGGTTTCGGCCTTGGGTGTCAACATTGCTTGGCTAAATCGTTTTGTTTTTGCGCTTGGTGCCGGCTTGGCCGGTCTGGCTGGCGCTTTGGTGGGGCCTATTCTTTCAGTGGAGCCCGGCATGGGTGAGCCTGTGTTGATCCTCACCTTGGTGGTGATTGTGATCGGCGGTATTGGATCAATCCGAGGGGCTTTTTTTGGGGCGATCGTGGTGGGATTGGTGGACACCATGGGCCGGGTGTTTGTGCCGATTTGGTTGCGTGCCGCTTTTGATCCCGCCATGGCCACGGCGATTGGCCCAGCCCTGGCTTCCATGCTG
>Ga0213861_10000802_pt1 | contig 28058 bp, 27 predicted proteins | sample PICome_4_FD_160110 | JGI IMG/M metagenome (GOLD analysis project Ga0213861, IMG submission 160110) | Coastal seawater microbial communities near Pivers Island, North Carolina, United States - PICO131 | ecosystem: Environmental > Aquatic > Marine > Coastal | place: USA: North Carolina... | reverse complement strand
GGAGACGTACCATTGATGGTATACTTTCCATTGAAGCTAACGCTAGGTTATACATTGACCAAGAACGTGAGAAGTTTTCTAAAGAAGAACTTGATAAGATGTTTGACATCTTGTACGATGGTGAGAATAAAAACAGAGTATGGGTTCACTCACACTTTGGCACCAACGACATTGATGATATCTTTACCAAGCTTCGCTTTATGATTATTGGTTGCGACTGTAAATGGGTAGTAGTAGATCACTTGCACATGTTGGTAAGTGCAGTACATGAAGGTGATGAGAGACGAGCTATTGATACTATTATGACTAGACTTAGAAGTTTAGTTGAAGAGACTGGTGCAGGGATTATCCTTGTGTCTCATCTCAGACGTGTCGATGGTAATAAAGGACATGAGAATGGAATTGAAGTAAGTCTCTCTCATCTACGTGGCTCCAATAGTATTGGACAACTATCAGATTGTGTTATTGCATTAGAACGTAATCAACAATCAGATGACCCAGATGAAGCTAGGACTACAAGACTACGTGTTCTTAAATCAAGATACACAGGTGATGTTGGTATGGCAGCTAGAGTTATCTATGATGCAGAGACTGGTCGACTATCAGAATTAACTGATGCAGATATTGAGTTTGACAACTCAGGTGAAGAGGTATTTTAATGGATTTAGTATTTGATATAGAAACTGATGATATCCATGCTACTAAAGTATGGTGTATCGTTGCCCAGAATCCTGACTCCGGTGAGATATTTAAGTTCCCACCTAACAAGTTAGAAGAAGGGTATCAGTTTCTTACTACAGCAGACAGACTTATTGGTCACAACATTATTGGATTTGACATCCCAGTTGTAGAAAAGTTTGGAGGAGTAAATCTTAGTGATAAAGAACTCATTGATACCTTAGTTTTATCTAGACTATTTAATCCAACACGTGATGGTGGACACAGCCTTGAGACTTGGGGTTATAAGCTAGGCTATCCTAAGATTGAGTTTGAAGATTATCTTAATTACTCTACTGATATGTTAAACTATTGTGTACGGGATGTACAGTTAAACACTAGAGTACTACAGGAACTTCGAAAAGAATCAAAAGGTTTCTCACCTCAATCAATTGAGATTGAACAAGGTGTTGCTAAGATTATGAAACAGCAGGAGCAAGATGGTTTTGATTTTGATATGCAATCTGCTTTAAGTTTATTAGCAGAACTTAGAGAAAAGAAACAACTGATTGAGTCAGAGGTACATGAAACTTTTAAACCTAAATGGGTAGACACTAAACAGGTCTCACCTTATATCAAGAAAGATGGTAATCTATCTAAGCGTGGACTAACAGATGATGAGTATCAACGTTGCTTAGACACTAACAACTTCAATCCCTTTATGAGACAAACTTTACAAGAGTTTAATCTTGGTTCTCGTAAACAGATTGGAGAATATCTTATTGACTTTGGTTGGAAGCCAGATAGATTTACACCTACTGGTCAGCCTATTGTAGATGAGAAAACATTATCTAAGATAACTCACATCCATGAAGCAAAACTTATAGCAGATTTTTTACTACTGCAAAAGCGTATAGCTCAGATTGATTCGTGGGTAGAAGCTGTCAAGGATGATGGTAGAATACATGGGTTTGTTATTCCCAATGGTACTATTACCGGAAGAATGACACATAGAAACCCTAATGTTGCACAGGTTCCATCGGTAAGTAGTCCGTATGGAAAAGAATGTCGAGCTTGTTGGACTGTACCAGAAGGTTATAGTCTTGTAGGTGTCGATGCAAGTGGATTAGAGCTACGTATGTTAGCACATTATATGGATGATAAGGAGTACATCAATGAAATTATTAACGGAGACATTCACACAGCTAACCAAACGTTTGCTGGACTTAAATCAAGAGATCAGGCTAAAACTTTCATCTATGCACTCGTTTACGGTGCCGGAGATGAAAAGATTGGAAGCATCATTAAAGGAAGCAGAGCAGACGGTAAGCAGTTGCGAGAACGCTTTCTTAGTAGTCTCCCAGCATACAGAACTCTTAAAGACAAAGTTGACAGAGCATCTGGAAAAACGTTCCTCAAAGGGTTAGATGGTAGAAAGTTATATATAAGAAACAAACACTCAGCTTTGAACACATTGCTTCAAGGTGCCGGTGCTATTCTTATGAAGAAAGCTTTATGTATTTTATCTAGTAGGCTTAAGCTTAGTGGAACACCACATAAGTTTGTCGCAAACATTCACGATGAATGGCAGATAGAAGTCTTATCTTGTAGAGCAAACAAGGTAGGACAAATGGCTGTTGAATCTATCATAGAAGCAGGTGAACATTTTGATCTACGTTGTCCGATGGATGGCGAATTTAAAGTAGGAGGTAATTGGAGTGAAACACACTAAACAACAAGAATTAAATATGAATTATATTAAACCTAATGATAGCAGTAGAAAGGGAGACTTAGCTGAATACTATGCAGTTACATGGCTGTGGGATAATGGCTATGAAGTTTTTAAAAACACAGGTTGTACTGGACCAATAGATATGATAGCAATGAAAGATGGTGAAACTATTTTTGTTGATGTTAAAACAGCACAGCCACAACAACATAAAAAAACTGGTAATAAAGTAACTAAATGTCAAAGTCGTAACGAGATACAAAAAAAATTAGGTGTTCAGTTATTACAGTTTAATCCTGTTAATAGAAAATTAGCTTGGATAAAACATAGACAGAGAACATAATATGACTAAATCTAAAAAAACTCTTGACACATTAGTCGAAGATATATATAATAAGATAGGTGTACTTGCTGATGGTGAGCACATTGATCTAGACCCTGAGACTATCGACCAGTTCGGTGAGTCTATGAAAGAGATACTTTACAAGTGGTCTCACCCTGAACCAAGAGGTGATGCAACTTTACGTATGTCTAACATAGGTAGGAAGTCACGACAACTTTGGTTTGATATGAAGTCAGAAGGTACTCCGGAAAGGATGCCACCTTCTTTATTCATTAAGTTTTTATATGGACATTTACTTGAAGAGATAGTTATATTTCTTATCAAGCTATCTGGACATACAGTTACTGATGAACAGAAAGAGATCAAGGTATCTGGAATCAAAGGACACATGGATTGTGTTATCGATGGAGAGGTTGTTGATATTAAAACAGCTTCCGGATTTGCTTTCAAAAAATTCAAGGATGGTACTCTAGCAGAAAACGATATGTTTGGGTACATGGCTCAACTTGCAGGGTATGAAGCAGCACAGGGTACAGACAAAGGTGGATTCCTTGCTCTTAATAAAGAGTCTGGTGAGTTAGCTTTGTACAGACCTGATAACTTTGATAAGCCTAACATCAAGAAAAAGATTACAGATATTAAGAAGGCTGTGAAGTTAGCTACACCACCAGAACTATGTTACAGTCCTGTTCCAGATGGTAAGTCTGGTAATATGCAGCTACCTAGAGAGTGTGTATATTGCAGACATAAGTTTGAATGTCACAAAGATTCTAATGAGGGTAAAGGTTTAAGAGTATTTAAATATTCTAATGGTTTAAAATACTTAACTCAAACACCCAAGCCACCTAAAGTTATAGAGGTAACACAGATATGAGTGGAAGAAGATCAAAACAATTAAGACGTAAAGCAGAAGACTTACTCATAGAGTGGTTAAGAACTATGGTTCCAGATGGAGAAGATACATCTAAGATACACAGAAAGAATCTAGATGAGTTCTTGCCAGAACAAACACACATCTTTGCTAACAATAGATTTCTTCTTAGTGCATATAGTTTACGATGGTTTTACAAACAGGTTAAACGGAATCCACAGCTAACGCTTGGAGACCTTAATGCCTAGAAGAGTACCTAGAAAACCTAGACCTAAAAAGATTAACGTACCTAAAGGGTATGACAGTCGATGGGAGTATGACATTCATTTAGGTATACTTCAAGACTGGAAACACCATTGGGATGTCATACAATATGTCGTTGAACATAAATACGAAGCTGACTTTGTTAGAGACATAGATGGTAAAACAATTTTATTGGAAGCTAAAGGTAGGTTTTGGGACCACGCTGAGTACAGTAAATATATTCATATTAGAAAAGCACTACCAAAGAATACTGAGTTAATATTTTTATTTCAAAAACCTTTCTCTCCTATGCCGGGAGCAAAGGTAAGGAAAGATGGGACAAAAAGAACACATGCTGAATGGGCTGAAACAAATAACTTTACATGGTATAGCGAAGAGACTTTACCGAAGGAATGGAAAAATGAGAAAGAGTAATTATAAATTTAATGAAGACAAACTATTACAAGAGCTTAAAGGATACATTGATGCTACATACAGTCAGCATTATGCATCCGATAAATATCAGGCTACCGATGTTATTATTGATTCGGGACATGGTGAGGGCTTTAGTCTTGGTAATATTATGAAGTACGCTAAACGCTATGGAAATAAAGAAGGAAAGAACAGAAAAGACTTGCTAAAAATCTTACACTATGGTATAATAATGCTTAACATTCACGACACAGAGAACTCATAATGGTAGATGATAAAGTAGGTATCAAGGAATATCTTGGTATAAAAATAAATTATAGTAACGAAAAAAATTTAGATAAGTTCAGCCTTGACACACTTAAGGATAGATACTTATGGGAGAATGAAACACATGCACAAGAAGCATTTGCCAGAGCATCAGTCTTCGCAGCCACCTACAAAGGGAACACAGATTTTGAATTGGCTCAAAGACTTTATCACTACAGTTCCTCTTGTTGGTTCATGTTTAGCACTCCTATACTTAGTAACGGGGGAACAAGTCGTGGTCTTCCTATTAGCTGTTTCCTCAATTATGTACCTGATAGCAGGACTGGTCTATCAGATCATTATGACGAGAATATTTGGTTGGCAAGTTCAGGTGGAGGTATTGGTGGATATTGGGGAGACATCAGGAGTAACGGTGTTTCTACTACTCACGGTAGTAAGTCTACTGGTTCAATTCCTTTCATCCATGTCGTAGATTCACAGATGTTAGCCTTTAATCAAGGCACCACAAGACGTGGTTCTTATGCAGCTTACATGGACATATCTCATCCAGAGATTGAAGAGTTCATTAACATGCGTAAAGAATCAGGTGGAGATATTAATCGTAAGAATCTTAATCTTCACAACGGTATTAACATTACCAATGAGTTCTTGAAAGCTGTTGAAGATGATGCAGACTGGAGATTGGTAGACCCTAAAAGCAATGAAGCTATTAAGGTTGTTAATGCTCGAGACTTATGGTGGCAGATCATTAATGCTAGAGCAGAGACAGGTGAGCCTTACATGGTCAACATCGATAGATGTAATGAAGCTTTACCAAAAGAACAGAAAGATTTAGGATTAGAAATCAAACAGAGCAACCTTTGTTCTGAGATTACTTTACCTACCAATGAAGAGAGAACAGCAGTATGTTGTTTATCTTCTGTCAACTTAGAATACTTTGATGAGTGGAGTGAGAACCCTGTATTCATTGAAGATTTAATTACCATGCTTGACAATGTTCTTCAACATTATATTGATAACGCTGTCGACACAGATAACTTAGGAGAGTACAATGCAAACTTTAAAAGGTTTCAAAAACATATTAAGCCGGGCAAAGAAGGGTTTCTTAAATCTGCCTACTCTGCTTATCGAGAAAGGTCGTTGGGTCTCGGTGCAATGGGCTTCCATTCGTATCTCCAATCACGCAACATTCCTTTTGAAGGTATCTTCGCTACGGGTTTCAATTATAAAGCTTTTAAATACATTAAAAAACAGGCAACCAAAGCTTCTGAAAGACTTGCAGACGAAAGGGGTGAAGCTCCTGATGTCAGTGGCAGTGGCAGGAGGAACGCTCATCTACTCGCTGTTGCTCCTAACGCTAGTTCTAGTATCATATGTGGTGGTACTTCTCCTTCGATTGAGCCATATCGTGCTAACGTTTATACGCACAAGACTCTCAGTGGTTCGTTCCAAGTTAAGAACAAATACTTAGAAGAAATATTAGAAGATAAAGAACTAAGTAAAAAAGAACTTGAGCTAGTGTGGAAAGACATAGCAGCAAACGAAGGTTCAATACAACACATGGGACATGTCTTCACAGACGAAGAGAAAGACATATTTAAAACAGCCAATGAAATAGATCAGATTTGGATTGTTGAACATGCAGCTAAACGTCAAGAGTTTATTTGTCAAGCACAGTCAGTTAATCTATTCTTTACTATACCTACAGCCACCGAGCCACAGGAAGTACACGATGAGTATATGCAGTATGTTAATGATGTACATTGGTATGGCATGAACAAACTAAAGTCTTTGTATTACTTTAGAACTAATGCTGCTAGAAATGCAGAGAACGTAAACATTAAAGTTCAGCGTATTAAATTAGATGATGCTGAATGTATAGCTTGTGAGGGTTGATATGGATTGTTGGCATTGTGGAACACAATTAATATGGGGTGGAGATCACGACATAGAAGATGAGAATGATGAGTATATTATGGAAACTAATTTAAGTTGTCCTAAATGTAATTCTGCTGTTATCGTTTATTTACCAAAGGATTAATATGAAACAATCAGAATTTGATAAGGTGTTTAGTCAGAAGTTTTCTGGCTTTACAAGTAGGATGTGGTTAGATTATTGTGATGAAAATAATAATCCATTCGCAAAAACAAAAGATTACGCAGGATACGTAATTGAAAATTTAAAATATTTAGTTAAGAGATTTAACAAGGAGAACAGATGAGCTTATTAGACACGAGAGATTACTACAAACCATTCGATAATCCTTGGATGTTTGACTACTATGTCTTACAAAACCAAATGCATTGGATGCCGGAGTCAGTACCATTACATACAGATGTTAAAGATTGGCAAGAGTTAGACTCGAAAGAAAAGAATTTACTAACACAAATCTTTAGATTGTTTACGCAGTCTGATGTAGATGTAGGTGCAGGTTATGTTGATAGATACATGCGTATCTTTAGAAAGCCTGAAGCTAGAATGATGATGGGTTCTTTTGCTAACATGGAATCTATTCATCAACATGCCTACAGTTTATTACTTGATACAGTTGGTATGCCTGAGATAGAGTACAAAGCTTTTGCAGAGTACGAAGAGATGGCAGATAAACACGAGTACGTACATAAGATTAAGACAACTAAGTCTGATAAGAAAAGTATTGCAAAAACTTTAGCAGTCTATTCAGCTTTTACAGAAGGACTACAGTTGTTCTCAAGCTTTGCAATCTTGTTAAACTTTCCAAGGTTCGGTAAGATGAAAGGTATGGGACAGATAGTTACTTACTCTATACGTGATGAGTCTATGCACGTTGAAGCTATGACTAAGTTGTTCAGAGAATTTATACAAGAGAACTTAGATATCTGGACAGATGATTTTAAAGCAGAACTCTACGAGATTTGTAGACAGATGGTAACACTAGAAGATAAATTCTTAGACCTAGTGTTTGATATGGGAGACCTTGAAGGTCTTACCAAGAAAGATATGTATGCTTACAATAGATACATAGCCGATAGAAGATTACTACAGTTAGGATTAAAAACAAACTATGACCAACGTGAGAATCCTCTAGGTTGGTTGGATGAAGTGATGGGTGTTGAACATCAGAACTTCTTTGAAGGTCGTGCTACTTCTTATATGAAAGCAGGACTACGTGGTAGACAGGATAAAATAACCTTTGCAAACTTGGAGAGTGATAATGGTTAATAAAAGTGAAGCGAACTTAGTAAGTTTTAAAGTGCTTCTTACACGTAACAATGATATCGTTACAGAGTTTAGTATGTTACCAGAGGATATGGTGGATGAAATATTTCCACCTGATGAAAGAGATGTTATAAAAACTATCCTACGTAATGGTAAGTTAAAGATGGGAGACTTACATAATTATTTTCAAAGAGAGTTAAACGTACTTAAGTAATTAACTTCCTTGAGTAATCTTTATAACAGAATCTCCACCACCATTTATCTTAACTGTGTTAGAGATACCATTCTGAATAAAGATAACGGTATAGCCTTGACCGGAGTCTAGATCAACCTTTACTGATTGTTCTACGCTTCGGGTCAAGCTTATCAATTCACCCTGTACCAACGTAATAATTTGAGTAGTAGTATCTTGACCATAAGCTGTACCTACTACACGAGTCACAGTCTTTTGTTGATTCAATTCATCATCATTTAATTTATCTAGCTCATCTACAACCTTGAGCATATCTTCAAAAAAGTTTACATCTAAAAAGTTTACATCTAACTCGGTAAACTCTAAATCATCTTCAGCTAGATAATCTTTTTCAAGCTCATCAAACTCTAACAAATCTACATCTAAAACATTACTTGCTTGAGTTGATGTATCGTCAGATAATGCTTGAGTTCTTTCAGGAGGATTGACAATCAACATGTTGTCGATTAAGTCTAGAGTTAAATCAAGTATGACAGGTTTTGTTGGTGCTTGTTCAAAGACATTAGTCACCGTAGATTCAAATGGTTTATTAAGAACAACCAAACCCATTGCAGTTTCGACTGTTATCTCTCCACTTGAAGTACCATCAGGATTAGGTAGAAGTATAACCAAAGACCTACCGAGTTCATCCACAGTAATGGTAAAGTCTGTTCCTCTTATACCAACAATTGCACTGTTGGTTCTAATTTTTATATTCTTTTTTGAAACTTTGTTAAGCTTTCCAGTGACAAACCTAGCTGTACCCTTTGCAAAGTTAAGAGCCATCTTAGATTTCTCTGGGTCAGGGTCAAATACAAACTCATCTATTAAAACTTGGGAATGTTCTGTGAGCCTTATCAGCGTATCATCTATGAAAGTGATAGCCATACGACCATTAGATGTTTCTACGTTGTCATACGAGAGTATAGGAGCTTCTAGGGCAGCTTCCTGTGGTGTATCTCTAACTACCCTAGCAGAGCCTTTTAGCTCTGTGATATTTCCTATGTTATCAGCAGCCCAAAGAGGTGCCACCATCATTTTGAATGACACAAACAGTACCACCGTTGCCTGTCGAATCGATGCGTAACCAATCATTTGCTAATGTACTCTGTTGTTGAATGTTAAATGTTCTTGAATTTCCTGTTTGGTCTAGATAAAAATAACCACCATCAGCTCCATCAGCATCTAAGGTTAAAGTATTACTATCACCATCAACATCAATGTAGTTAGTTGCTAAATCATAATCAATATCAATAGTAAACGTATTACTATCTCCTTGAATAATCCAGTCTAAGTCTAAAGTACTTGCCAAGTCAGCAGTAGCTTGGTCATAATTAAATGTATTACTACTCCCTGTTACATCAATATTAAGATTACTTCCATCAGCACCATAAGTATTGGTAGGGTCTACTTGTATGTTAAAAGTATTACTACTACCATCAAACTCAAATAAACCTGTGAAGTTATCGGCTGTGATGTCCCCTAAAAACTTATTACTATCACCAATCTGATTGATGTCTAGTGTCATAGTTCCACCATCTAAATCAAGTGGTGTCATTGACCCTGAAGTCGCTGAAGTACCACCTATAATATTACTTGAACCTAGTTGTTCTAAATCAAGATTTGCTGTGGCTCCACTCTGATTTATATAAATCTCATTATCAGCTACAGCCACCATAGCCAATAATGCAGTTAAACTAATTAATCTTTTCATATTTCCAATATCCCCTCTCGATACCTATTTTAATTATATTTAATACCCCCGTCTCTATAGCTCTTTGTAAAGCAATAGATACACTCTCGTTCTCTGTGAAGCCACCTTCAATCTCTACAAGCTCTGTACCCATTTCAATAAATCTAAATACATCTTGTGAAATACCAGCAGATAAAATATTCTTAGAGACTAACACCTCCATTAAAACTTCACCTGTTGATACAGATACCAACCTTAACGATACATTGACTGTATCTTCTCTGTATTGTTTGTTACTACCAATACCCAAGTATCTAGCTCCAACACCACCACTTGTTATATTAGTATCATAACTAACAACACCACCTTGAATTAATAACCCTGCAAATAGCAGAGGTTTTAGTTTCTGTTCTTCTTCAAACTCTTGTCTTGTACTACGTATAAGCTGACGTTCTTTTGTTAAATCATCTAAGCCTACACGTTCTACAACTTTAAAAAACTTTCCATTTGCTGCATGTTTTAAAGCTCTGATAAGATATGCTTCCGGAGCTTGTGTTACTGCTGTACTAAATAAAGCAAACGTACTGTTGCTCTTACGCTGCCCTGTCAAGTCTTTAAAACTATTAGGATAGACAGCCACTGTCGGCTGTGTCAGAGCTGCCGGTAAGTTTTTAAGTTCTGTTGATTGTAATTGTAAAATTTTAGAATCTTTAATTACAATGTTAGGTGCACCTCCAGAGGTGAGCAACCCATCGTATTTAAACGTACAACTAGAAAGTAAAAGAACCGATAGGTAAAGTAATTTCTGTAGTATTCCCATCTGCATCTGTAATTTTTAAAGTAACAAACTCACCGTCTGTTTCGTATTCAATAGTATTTCCTTCTAATTCTACGACTCCACTTGTGGCTGGTGTCTCACCGAATAAATTATCTACGAGCTGTCTTGATAGCTGGGCATAGATTCTTGATTCTAAATTTCGTATAAACCGTGCAAGAGTTGTATTGTTTGCTTCTCTTTCTAACTCTTCTTGATAAGCTTTTACTTCTGCTTTAATAGCTTCTTTTCTACTAGCTTCTTGGTTCTCAATGGTTAAGTAATGACTAGATGTATTGATACCGCTAAAGCTAGGACTTTTAAACTTGTGTACCATCTCATCAGAAATGCTTTGTATAGAATAAAATACACATAACAAAGACCAAAAGGTAATACAGAAATAACAATTCCTTATAGACCTTTCGCTGCTAAATGTTGGTTTAAGTTTCATTAATCTTTTCTCTGATCGTCTCTATCTGCCTTTGCTAATTTGTCTATATCTATTAAGTTAGGAACACCTAATAAAGTTTTAAGTAACACATCTTGTCTAATACTTTGATTATCTAAAGCTCTGACTCTATCAATCAAAGCTACAATAATACCATACTGACTATCAAGTTTTGTGGATACTCGTTCTTCCATAGTGTCTAAACTTGTTTGAACTTTATCATCTAAAGTTTCAAGCTTAGTTTCCATACCGTCAATGATTCTATTGATAAGCTTCCAAATGAACAAACCTAACCCTAAAGCTGCTGCAATGGGAAAGCCTACTTCATTTATAAGGCTTACGAAATCGTTCATTTGTCTGGGCTGTTAGAAGCTCCAAAGTAAAATGATATGACTGCACTTGCTAGACCACCAAGATAACCAAGCACTAAGTTAATAAGTGCTTCAGAGTTTTGCTCGGGTGGTTGTAATGTAACTAAGAATATATATCCCATAAATCCACCAACCACAGCTATACCCATAATACGTGCAGTCCAGTCTTTACTAAACTTATTACGAGCATCTTGTCCATCAGCCACTTCTAGTTTAAACACATCCACATCAAGCTCTTTCATCTGAACTGCAAAAGCATTCTCAGCTTTTTTAAGTTCTAACATTTGTTCTGGTGTAGCTTCAGCCACAGCTTTTTCTATGGACTTAGGATTATTAGGACAACCTAGTACATCTGCTATCATATTTGCAGCCATACCACCCATTGGTCCACCTAATGCAGTACCTAGTGTTGGTGCTACTGCACCTACTATATTTTTTAATAGTCCTTTCATCTTAGTCTCCTAGTGTTATTGTTGATTCAAGTAAATCGTTTATAGAATCTAATAGATACTCTGGTACATCTGCACCAAGTATATCATCTTCGTTGTATGCAATCATATAAGACTCTATAAGGTCTTCATACAGTGGTCTAAAATCTTCTCGTTGTATCCAAGGCTCGTTACAAATTGTACGAGCTTTACAATCTATTCTGTAAGCTTTGTCTAATTGTTTCTCTGTATAGAGTAGCATTATATTTGATCGAGAACAATCTGTTGTAGTTCAATACTACGTCTACCCACTTGAGTAAACCAACGACTGTCTTGCATTTGAGCAGACATTTCTTTCCAGTTGTGTTCTCTACAAGCTTTCAACATGTTACGAAACTTTGAAAGTCTTGTACCACCTAAGTTAAAACACATATTGACTAACACGTGCTGTATCTTTTCAGGTAGTTTATAAAAAGCTTCTTTGTCTCCAAACACATGTATGGCTTCTGCATAATGCTTATCAAAGTCTATCGTGTAGTATCTATCTACAACTGCTTGTGGTACAGGTGTACCGACTTCCCAATCATATTCAGGGTCATTAGGTTGACATAGATGACCAACTCCTAGAGTCTTATAGCCTAAACTATCCATATAAATCTCTAGGACTTCGCCTTCGTGTCGTTTAATTTCTGCTTTGCATTGTTCTATATTCATATTATTTTTCTTTATTTTTTAAGTATTGTTCAAAGTTTTCTTGTAATACTGGTAAACTTTCAAAAATTTCTTTTGCTACTCTGTCTTTATAATCATCTCTTATATTATAATTAGAAACTCTAAATTTAATTTGTTCTTTTAATTCTTCAGAATCTATTTTTTTATTAGTAAGCGTATGATCATAAGAGTGAGCTAAACCTTCATTAATTATATGTGTTAATTGTTTACCTCTAGCACCAGTTACTTTAGGAGCTATTTTTTTTAAGTTTTTATCCTTATAAAAATTATCTAACCACCCACTTCTATGAGCTGCTCTATGTACAATTTCATGTATCTGTGTTCTTTCAGGAGTGTGTGAAGGAAGTATTCCTGTTATATCTTTGTATTGTATTACATCTGTTTCTGAGTTAAAAGTTCCTTTTTGAGAAGGGTTTATTAAAGAATCTTCTCCCCTCATTCCCAGTTCTTTTGTAGATAATATTCTACCACTACCTTCTGCTGGAAAAGGCTGCATCCCATACTTATCAATTAATTCATTTCCAGTTGTTTTAATAAAACGAGGGTCACTATAACCTTCTCCACTCATAGAACTCATCTGAGCTTCTTTAGAAACTAAACGATTTTGTGAAATATAATTTTCTAGTTCATTTAATTTTTTTTTATATTCGTCAGCACGACCACCCTTATCAAAACCTAACCTATCCATTTGTTCTTGGTAAGGTTCACCAGTGAAAGGGTCAACTCTATCTGCTGGGTCTTCTTTAGTAAAGGGTACGTTGTCTTCTCCTTCGACTATACCACCTTTAGCTTGTTGCTCTCTTTCAATTCTTTTAACTTTTTTACCTAATGCTTGATTATAAAGTCTCATATAAGCATTCCATTCAGCAATAATTTGAATACGTTTTAATTCAGCATCTTTAAAAGCTTGTTCTCTTTGCTTGTAAGATATATCACCCTTTTCAAAATCTTTTCTAGCTTTGTAAACTAAACCTTCAACTTCTTTTAAATCTTTATTAAGTTGTATTTCTTTTATTTTTTGATTAACTGTTGGGTCTTGTGGTCTAAGTTTAATACCCATAGTATAAGCAAAAGCTTCCCAAGGACTATACTCTGTTGCATATTTTGAACCGGGTATTAACTCTCCTTTTTCAAATCCTTTTTGTGTTCTAAAAGAACGTCTCATTTTTTCGTAGGCATATGAGCCGGGTATAATAGCTACATTAGGAGTTAATCGTTTAACAAGACCTTTTGCAATCGCTTTCATATCTTCCCCCACACCCAATCCTTCAACTTCTTGTCCAGTAAATGGGTCGGTTCTAGCTACTGCAACATTATAAATATCACCATACAAACCAAAACTAGGTTGTAGTGGAGCTGGAATACCGGGTACTCCTTTTTCTCTTTCTTCAAAAATATCTCCACCCGGTATCCATCTACTAATATCTAAATATTGAGAATCGCCATCATTAGAATTAAAAGGCATTCTAATAGTAGTAGGTGGCATATATGGAACACCCCATAAAGTTTTAGAAAGTTCTTCACGCATGGTAATTCTTTCTAATTCTGGGTCTCCTCCTCCTACTTGTTTACCTAATTCATTTAAACCATATCCAATCATTGCCCACTTTGCAAACTTGTGAGGTCTTAATGCTGCTGTTTCAGCTAGTAATGGTACAATCCTATATGTATAAGATAAGAAAGGAGTAGCTGTTCTTCTTAAAAAGTTAATTGCTGGAGCATTAATATCATAATCAATAAACCATTTTCTTGCATCTAAAGCTGCTTCAGTGACATCCATCTTTTTATTTATTCTATCCATAAACACAGCCATTCTAAATACTTGATCTTCAAGTTGATAAAGATTTTCAAGATTACCAAGGGTAGCCTGTTTAGCTTTCCTAGCTGAATTAAACATGTCTGTAGAATAACCTAACATTTGAGATGGTCTATCTGCATCAGTAATCTTAGCCAAGGCTTGTTCCATAGCTCCACTTGTATCACGTAATTCTTTTGTTACAATATCAACATCAAATACACCTTGCTCTCTGGCAAGTCTAAAGAACTCTGAGTTATTTCCTTTACGTAATTCAGAAACTGCTTTAGGTAAAAATGAATATGATGTATCTGCAAAATCTAAAAGTACCAAGTTAGACATAACGTTATTAGCATGTACTGCTGGATTCCAAGCTGTTTTAGATTTTTTCCAAATTGATTGCATTTTATCAAATTTTTTTAAGGCATCTTCCATACCTACATTTTCGTTAGTCATTTTAACCATACGACTAATATCACGCATAACATCTTTATGCACATACATTTCTTTGTTAGCCAATTCTCCATAAGACTTAACAGTTGTTCCTCTTAGTGTTGTATTTGGAACTTGTATAAAATCTTCAGGTTTTCCTTTAGCTTCCCAAGATTTTTTAGTTATAGCATATCTTGAATCATTTGATAAGTCTCTAAAGAATTTTGCAGTAGCTATATCATTAGCCATTAATCTACCTGTTTCTGCAATTGCAAAAGATGCATCTTCAATCTCACCCATTTGTTTTCTTTCATCTGGTGTAAAGTCTCTACGTATTTTTACTTTACCTGCAGAAGGTTCTCCAATAACTTCCCAGCCTTGAGTTTTCCATTTAGAACCTGCTTTATTAAATGCACTCTCAGATATTTCTTCAACTAATCCTCTAGGTCTTAATTCATTTCCAGCAAGACTTACCTGTCTCATTGAATCAAAGAGTTTTTTACCTTTAGGACTTTTTAAATGTTTAACATAACTTCGATGTAAATATGTATTAATATTATTATTAAAAGTGGCTTCATCTAACAAACCTAGATCAACATATTTTTGACCCATTTCTTGAATAAGCTTTCTACCTTTTAAATTAATCTCAATTCCTTCTTCAGCCAAATCATCTATCGAATCTAAATTACCTGTCATTAAATGATATAATAATCTTCTTTGAGGTGCTTCTAGTTTTTCGTTTGCTTCTAATGCAACATCTAAAAATTGTTGACCAATGCTATTTTTATTTACTTGTAATTGTCTTCTAAGTAATTTATAATCAGAAGATAAACCATAATCATCAATTAAAAATCTTCCCATGTGTTCTGCTAACGCATCATCACCAACTTTTATTTTGCCTAGTCCTTTTGTAAGACCAGCACCTGCTAATCCAGCTATAAAACCCATACCAAACTTTTCAAGTGCTGTAGCATTTGGGTCATCTACAGAGTTATATCCAGCAATACCAGATGCAGACCCTGTAAGAGCAGAACCCCAATTATCAAACATTTTATTTTTTAAAGCTATACCAAATTTATCTTGATAGAATTTGACAACACTATCTTTCATAGATAAACCTTCATCTGATTGCTCAGAAAAAACCTCTTGAACTTTTTTTTCAACAATCTTTTTCTCAACATCTTCTTGAATAGGTCGACCTTCTACAGGTTTTACTTCTTCTGCAATATCTTTTTGTTTTCTAACAGTTGGTGGATTAATTGACTCTCTTACAAATTGAGTAGCTTTTTCTTTACTACCAAAAATTCTAGTCTGCACAGCTTGTTTTTTTCTTCTATTAAAATCAGCTATACTTTCTCCTCTTTTTCTACCACGTAGTGTAGGTTGTATAGTAACTTCCCACTGCTTTTCAATAACTTCACCTTGCTCGTCAATAGCTTTTTGAACTGTGTAAAGTGTTTTAGTTTCTTGATCTTTTGTTTTGTACAACCATGTCTTAGAATTTGATTTTCTATCTACCACAAAGACAACTTCTTTTGGTGATTGACTCGGTTCAGCTACAGCCCCTTCAGGACTTTTCTTAGCTTCTCCAGTTTTTGGAGGTTGTAATTCATCTAGTGGAAATTTTTTAGTAGCAGTTGCACCTTCTTTACTAACAAATTGTAAAGTTGCAAATCCTTCATCATCTATTTGTATAATAGTTCCTACGTTTTTACGATCTGGAGCAATAACTCTTCTACCTACCGTTAGTGGTTGGTCATTAATTATTACCTGTTCTAACTCTTCTAACTCATCTTCGGCAGTCTTTTTAGGCATTTCAATTTCATCAGCCTTTTTAAAGTATCCCTCTTTACCTCTAATCTTTGCTATACCTTCTAAAGCTGCTCCACCAAGTCCACCAAGTGCAGTACCGGCTGTAGCACCAATAGCAATATTTTCTAATCTACTTTGTTTTTCACCAATTAAACCCGGTGATTCTTCACTAACATATCCCATCCCTGCATGGAAGCCACCAGCCATACCCCCATACTTTGCAAGTTGCCATACATTCTTAGCTTTTTTATATGCTCCTACAATAGGCAAATAACCTACAGGGTCTGCAACAACTGCAGAACCTAAGAAAGCTGTCATAGCTTCAGTACCATATTCAGGATTATCTAAGATGGATTGAAGAGTTCTATCTTTTCTTTTTAATTCTTCAGTAGCATCTTCCATCCCAAATAGACCTGCCCCAAACTGAGCAATACCACGCAATGAATCACTAGCTCCCATTTTGGCAGCATATTTAATTGCATCGGATTTTGAAAGTTGAAAAGTCGGGTCGACTGTTGAACGAATGTATTCGATAAATTCTTTATCGTTATCTTTTTGATAAGCCATAGAACCTTTTAAATGTTTAAGTCTTTATATAAATCTGTTAAAAATTTTCTTCTAAAATATATTTTTTTAAATGGGTCATATTTTTTTTCATCTTCTGTAATATAACCTGCATTCACTAACATTTCATCTGTTACCAAATCAATTGGGTCTTCTCTACCCGGAGCTTGTTGAGTAACACCACCTATTTTAGGCTTAACATTTTTAAACTTAGTTATTGTATCTTCATCTATTTTATACTTTTCAGATATATTTATAGGTTCTCCAGTTTCAGATTTACCACCAGTATCACCACCAGCAATATTTATAACATTAAATTTACGACTCAAATCTCCTTCAGAAGCTTCGATAAAATATTCTGATGTATCGGTGTCATATTGTATAATGCCTGTGCCTTCAATAATATTAGGGAAAAATTTAGAAAGTTCTACCGGTTTTCCATCAGTAATATCTACAATACCTGTTTTATCTTTAGTTTGAGTTAATGTAAATTTAGCTAATAATGTATTAGGATTTTCAATTAAATCATTATATTGTTTTAACTTTGTTGGGTCTGTAATTTGAGACTCAATAGTATTTAATTTAGTGGTTTCTGTGTCTCCTGATTGTTTAACTTGATTAACTGTATAGTTTATACCAAGCTGATTAAGTTGAGTTTGTCTGAATGTTTCAGCATCCCATCCTTCTTTTTTAGCAATTGAACTATACTCTGGTGACACTTTAAACATCTTACTTTCTTGATCGTACATAGCCATTGGTATACCATCTTTTGTAAATTTACCCTGTAGTATATCTTGATATAACGAATCAATAATTTCGTTAGCTTTTTTAGTATCATCTAAATTTATTTTTAAAGCATTATTTGCTAATGCAAAAGAATAGGCTTTAGAAATATTCGTCTTTAAAGCAACACCCTTTCCTCCGTCTTTTAAAATATCTACCACTTGATCTTGAAATTCAGGTTTAATCTTAGCTACAAAAGACAGCTCAGTACTAGAGTCTAACATTAAACTATCATTGTAATTTTTAGAAGAATTTATTACATCAGCTTTTGTTGAGCCATCTTCATACGTAATAACTGATAGTATATCGTTTGTGACAACTCCCGGTGAAGAGTTATAACTTATAGTTTTTGTTTCTTGACTTTTAATTTTTTTACCAATCTCCTTACCATCTTTGTATTGTTCTTTCATTTTAGCAATTAAACCGGGTGTATCATATCCTAGCTTATCATAAGTTTCAGCAACTTCTTTAAACTCTCTAATCTCTTTAAACATAGGAGCATCAAACACTTTATCTTTAGCTACTTTCTTTTTATAGTCTAAAGTATCTGGAGTTTCGACTCCTATAATATTTTTAAAACCTTTGACTGCTGCACCAAATAAACTTCTAGGAGCTGCTTGTTTAGAAAATTGTTCATAACCTTCTATAAACTCTTCTAAAGTTGGTACGTCTCTAGCTTCTAATGCTTTCTTTTCTAATGAACCATACAGATCGTTGGCTTTAGCTTCAGCTTGTTCATTTAACCAGCTTTGAATATTTTTTACTTCATCAAAAGGTCTTTCATTTTTTGCAGCTTCTAAATACGTATTAAATATTTGTTTTTGTAAATAACTTTTACCACCATTTTTTGTAACTGTATCCCAATATGTTAAAGTATCATTAGCATCTTTTATATAACTTTGATACTTAGCTTTCGCAGGTGCATTTGCTGCATCTAATTGATCTGCTCTATTATTTAAAAAAGAAGTAGCTCCTTTAACTACAGTATCAGCAAGTAATAATTTCTTAGAAAATTTTTCTTGCTCTTTAGCTGTTTGCTCTCTTCTTTCTCTAGCTGTATCTAGTTGTCCTTGAACAAATTGTAGTTGTTCATCTACATCATATCTTGCCATTTTATTGTACCTTTTCTAATAAACTATTATTTGTTGGTGGATTTTGTTTTTCTAACAATCCCGGACCTATATCTAAACTTTGTATCTGTTGTGCAATGTCAGTAGGTAATGCTCCTTGTGGCACCTCAGACATATTACCAAGTTTTGCTCTTGCAACCTCTTGAATATTTTTAGCTTTTTTACTTTCTAAATCTGTCTCTGGTTCTTCTTCCTCTTCTTCATCCCCATATAAAACATATTGTATATCAGCTTTTTCAGCAAGTGCCATTAACACATACATAACTGGTTCAACTAATAACAATAATAAATCAGGATTCCATTTACCTTCTCTAAAACCAACATATAATAACTGTGTAGTTATATCTGATAAAGGAACTCCATCACTGACAGACTGCATCATCGGCATATAATTTTCTTCTACCAATAACTTATCTGTAATATATTCTAAAGCATCTTTAAAGTTTGTAAATTCTGGAGGACTCTCCCAAGGATAAGATTCATCAGGACTATTTGTTAAACTTTGCCCCGGTATAGGTCTGCCGGTATTTTCTGCTAATGCATCAATTCCTACTGCATCGTGTTGTTCAAAAGGTAATCTTTCCATAATATTATCCTGCTAGTCCAATAGGTTTAAAGACTTGACGTTGAAAATTTTTCATATAAGATTCATACGCAGATGTTCCATCAGATAATAAATCATTAACATATGATTGATTGGCTAAAGCCCCTCCCATGAAACTATTACCACCTTGAGAAAGTGTTAAATCAACTGTATCAAAAACAGATGGATTTTGAGAACTCATTGCCATTAAAGATGGTATATTTATAGAAACATAATCAGCAGCATCAGGTTGTTTATAACCAAGAGCTTCTGCTACTTTTTGAGTACCGGCTGCTTTTAATCCACCAATAGCTGCATCTGTAACTGAAGATTGAACCGCCTTCTTACCATAATCATAGGCATCAAAACTTGCAATATCTTTTCTAATTGCAGAATCTTTGTCAAATATATTTATGTTATCAAAGAATCCCGGCTCTTTAGATTTACCAGCTAATAATGAATCTTCTAAACTAAAATTAGTTCCTTTAAAACCAGATACATCTGTTAATCCTGTAACATCAGCCAGTGCATCTGTTTTCTTTCCTAATCCTTTATCAATAATTTTTTGAGCATCTATACCTTTAGTAACTTCACTATCTACTTTTGTTAATACATCAGCATCATTAGTAATTCCAAAAAATTCTTTAGTAGACTCAAATGCATTACCAATAGTTTCAGTTACTCCTTTATAAATATTACCAACACCAGTACCAGCTTTATGAATAATATCCATTGTTCTTCCTAAAGCTTTTGAAGCTACATTATTACTTGATAATAGTTTGTTAGCCCACGTACCTGATTGAGAACCTGCAAAGTTTCCAAAAATACCCTGAAGACCTTTAAAAGCATAAGGCATTAAAAACATCATACCTAGTTGACCAACTATTCCAAGTTTACCAAAAGCTTTACCAACTTTTTTTACTACCTTTTTAATTCCACGTGCTATTTTTTTAACACCTTTTTTCAAGCCTTTCCAAGCTTTAGATAATATTCCCATTCTTAATCTCCTGTACCAAATATTCGATCAACGGTAGCTGATGCGTTGTTAAAATTACTAGACCAGTTTTTAGCTGCATCGCCTTCTGAACTAGCAGCAGCAATCATAGCTTGAGTTTTTCTATTTGCTGTATCTGTTGCCCATCTAAAATCATAATCTGCTTGATCTCTAAGCTCTTGCCATAAAAATGCTTGTGCTTGTGATGATAGATTAAATGCATTCTGAGCATTTTGTTGATTCACTGCATTTTTTGCAGCAGTATCTGCTAGATTGGCTTTACGTCTCCACTCAACATTTGATTGTTGAATTGCCTGTGCATTTTGAACATTAAATTGTTCTCGTTGAAAATCAATTGTTTCATTAAATTGTTTAGCTTGATTTATTATTGCAGCGTTTGTTTTGTTAATTTCTAACTCATTAGCAATACGTCTAGCTTCTGCAGCATTTTGTTGTTGTACGTTAAACTGTTTAGCTGCATTCATTTGAGATGCATTAAATTGATTAACCTGTGTATTCAAACTTGCCATAAACTGCTGTGTTTGATTTTCACTAGCAGCATTAAACTGTCTCGCAGCATTTGTTGCAGCTTGATTACTTAACAATCTTTGCTGTTCTTGTTGACCCTTTAATACGTTTGCTTGTTGTTGATTGCTCAAGTTTTGCATATCCATTGTTAAGAATGCTTGAGCATTTTGTATTTGAGATTTCTGATAAAAGTCTGCTTCAGCTAAATTAGCTTGAGACATTAGTACAGCATTTTGAATGGTAGCTTGTTGATCTAAATTAGCTTCGGTAATTCCTACAGTTTGTAAGAACTTACTATTTGAAAGTGCTATCTGTTGGTCAGAACTAAACTGAGCCATATCCATTTGAAAAACTTGCGAAGCATTTGTTAATGCTGTTTGCTGTTGTCTTGCAGCATTAGCTTCTGCTTCTTGAGCTTCTATAGTTTTTTGCTGACTTACACTTGCTTGTATAGCTTGAGCATTTGATTGTGCTAAAGGCATTGCAGCTTGTATAATAGTATTGAGCAAGGCATCTCTACCTACAGTGGATGCTGACATACCACGTTGGGCTAACATTTGTTCAACACTAGCTACAGCAGGTGCTGCCCATGTAGGAACTTCACCCTCTTCAATACCTTTTAATAAACTATCTAACTGATTAGATACTAAGGCTTCTTCTGGTAATCCTTCAATGATACCTCTTTCAGCTTCACTAAAATCAGCTAGTCTAGCTTCTAAAGTTTCTGGGTCGTTACCCAATTCTGTAATATCTGCATCACTTAGTCCAGCATTCTTTAATTGCTTTTTAGCTCTTGTAATACGTGATAAAGAACTTCCAGCATTTATAGCTGCTTGAGATTTAGCTTCAGGACTAATCGTCCCTATAACTCTTTCAGTTAATGCTCCGGGTATAATTTCTACCTGTGCACCTTCTATGGGAGCTACTCTTTCTACACCTGCAGCTTTTGCAAGAGCATCTTCTGTAATCTCACCTTCAGCTACAGCAATTTCTGGAGCTTCAGTAACTTGAAAAGCTTCCATTCTTGCAGCTTGTAATTCTTCTGGAGTTGCAGCTCTAGAAATGTCTTTCATTGTTTGAACATTTTCTAAGCCTATTTCTTTTACAAACTCTGGTGTAACTCCTTTACGTTGTGCAAGTTGTAAAGCTTCTGCTTCATATTCTGGTCCTGTTGGAACTGCTTCTATTTTAGCTGTTGGTATAGCACCTTCAGGTATTTCACCTCTAGCAATTGCTTGAGCTTGTTTTCCTGTTTCAATTATTCTAGCTCCCCGTTCCTGACTAAACTCTTCTTGTTGTTTAGCTTCATCTAACCCTCTAATACGTTCAGCTTCTGCTGCTGCTAATTCTTCATCAGTAGCAGGAGAAGGTGCTGGAGTAGGTTCTGTAGCAGGTTTAGTTTCTAATGAAGGACTACCTCCACCACCGGGAATATTAGGCATTGTCGGTGCTTGTATGTTTGAAGGCATACCACCACCAATGTTTATATCAGGTTGATTCTCAAGTTCTCTTTGAGTTCTTTGTCTATCTATTTCTTCACGATCTAGGTCTGTTCGCATATTACGAACAATATCACCCTCTTGATAACCAACTCTACCACCTTTACGATAGTCTTGTCTTTCTGATGAACTTCTTTTTCTATTTCTTCTTTTTGACATTCTTATTTCCTATATACCTATTTTACTTAACTTCAAACAATTTGTCAAGCTTTTCACTGATTTTATCCATTCTTTCCATTAAGACTGACATATCATCTTTTAGCTCTATTTTAGTGACATACTCTTTTGCAATCTCTTCACGTGTCTTATTGACAAGTATTTCGAGTCTTTTAAGTTCTTGAGTGTTGACACGTATGCTGTTTAAGATTGGTACGAACACCAATGTTATTATCATGTTCCAGACTATCATGGGTATCTCAACCATTTTAGCTCTCCAGTGCTGTGATTCTAGCTTCTAACTCTTTAGTTGTTGCCATCTTATGCGTTCTCCAGTGTTTCTATTCGGGTTGTTAAGTCTGTAATGGTTGTAGCCTGTGCTTCTATTAATGCTTGTTGTTCTTGCATGGCTTTAACTAAATGTGCAACTATACCAGTGGTATCCACAGCCATATCTTTTTGACCATCTGTTCCTGTAGCCACATTACCTTCTGTAATAACTTCTGCAACTTCTTGTGCAATAAAACCAGTTTTTGTGTTTGTGCTAAAATTTTCTGAAGCTAAAAAGTTATATGTTCTAGGTGTTAATCCATTTATTAACGCTAAAGACCCATCAGGAATATCATTAATGTTTTCTTTTAAATCTCTGTCTGAAACAGCAGAGCCTTCAAAATAATAATTACCATTTGAACGCACTACATAAAATTGTGCAGTACTTGTGTTATCACAATAAATATGATTTGTAGAAGTTGACCCTGTTATATATAAACCCATCTTTCCACTTGCACCGCCAATTAATTGCAAAACATCTCCACCAGTGCCAGATATTACTGCTCGGCTGCTTCTTGAATTAGAAGTAGTACCCACAAGCATATTTCCAGTCTCACTAATCCTTACACGTTCTGAGTTATTTGTACCAAATCTTAATGGTTCATTGTCACTTACCCATAAAAAACCACCACCTGTATTGCCCTCAACATAATAGCCAGAACTTGCTCGTACTGCACCTGTAACATCTAATGGGTGTGCAGGACTTGTAGTATTAATACCAACTCTATTATTTGTAGCATCTATATAAAGTGTATCAGTATCAAAATAGAAATCACCTGCTGCAATCTTAGCAGGTGTTACAGTATTCGCAGCCGGTTCGTTAATTGTTGTCTGCGTATGTGTAATAGCTTCTACAGCTACACCAGTTGCAGGGGCTGTAGAGAATGTTAAGGTAGTTCCAGAGATACTATAGTTAGCTTTGCTCTGATAAACTCCATCAAAGTATACTTGAACGTTGTTCTCACTTACAGGAGCTACAGACAGTGTTAAGGTTGTATCACTGTTGTCACCTGTCATAGTGTCAACAATCATATTAGAACCACTAATGCTGCTTCGTGCATGGTAGACTGTAACGACTCTTGTATTAGCCGGAGCTGTAGAGAACGTTAAAGTTGTACCTGAAACACTGTAGCTATCGTGTGCTTGGAAAACACCATCAATAAACACAAGTAAATTGTTTTCACTTGTAGGTGCTGAAGTCAGTGTAAAGTCTACAGTTGAACCATCACCTGCAAAGATTTGAGGTTCAATAGCTGAACCACCACCACCTGAACCTGCAATAGCACCCCAAGCACCATCAGCATAACCTTCAAACTGAGCATCTTCAGAGTTATATCTAAAGTAACCGTTAGCACCTGTAGGTCTTTGAGCTGTTGTACCACTTGGTACGTGTATAGCATCTGTAGCACTACCAACGTCTAATGAAACATCTGGAGAAGCATTTAGAATACCTACACGATTATTAGTTGAATCAACTTTTAAAGTGCTTGTATCGACTGTAAGGTCTCCAGAGACTGTCAAAGAACCTAAAGTACCTACAGAAGTTATTTGTGTTTGAGCAGCATCTACAGATAATGTATCAGTGCTTAATGTTAAACCTGTTCCTGCAGTCAATAAAGTTTTAGAAACTGCAATAGACCCTGCAAGTTGTGCATTGGTTATAGTTCCTGTTAAAGAACTTGTCGGGTAATTCGTTGCATCAGTAAGGTCAAAAGCTGGTGTAGCATCTGAAGCACCTAGTGCTAAACTTACACCACCGTATGAAACTGTAGAGTTTGAAAGTTTATCATTAGCAATACTTCCTGCTAACATAGCGTTGTCTACTGCACCAGCAGCAATCGTTGCAACACCACCACCTGTCATAGTAATATCACCAGATACTACATTGTCAATCCAATTTGAAGAAGTAGCTTCATAAAATAATAAAGCACCATCAGAAGGCGATGTAATGTTAGTATCGTTTAACTCAGCTAATGTATCTTCTGTTAAGATTTGTGCATCGACATAAGCTTTAATAGACTGCTGGGTAGCTAATTGTGTAGCTGAATCAGAAGACATATCATCTTCATCTAATATTGCAGTACCTGAAACACCTGTATTGATTACAGGACTTGTAAGTGTTTTGTTTGTTAAGGTTTGAGAGCCTGTCAGTGTAGCAACTGTAGAGTCTATATTAACTGTTACAGTGTTACCTGAACCTACTGTATCTAAACCTGTTCCACCAGCAATTGTGAGAGTCTCTGAGTCGAGGTCAATTGAAAGTGCACCTCCGCTATCTCCTTGAAAATCTAAGTCCTGTGCAGTCACCTGAGAGTCTACATAAGCCTTTACAGATTGCTGTGTCGGTATAAGTGTTGCAGAGTCTGAAGACATATCGTCTTCGTCTACAAAAGCTGTGGCAGTTATCGTGCCATCGTTAAGGCTACCAAAAGTTAAATCTGTTATGGTTGTTGCAGCTATTGTGCCACCTTCAACCTTGTCACCACTAATTTGATTATCAGCAAGTGTTAGAGTACCTGCAGAGACATCTAAAGTTTTTGAAGCTCCTACAGTTATGTCAGATGTAGCAATGGTTGTACCATCTATTGTACCACCGTTGATGTCTGTTGTAGTCAATACAGAACTTGCAAGTGTTACAATACCTGTAGAGTCTGCTATTGAACCTGCTGAAGTTCCGTCTTTAGCTTTAATGTTTGTGACTTCAATGTTAGTTGTGTCTACAGTTGTAGCATTAACGTTAGTAACGTTACCAGTTGTTGAAGTTAATGTAGTAACTGTTGTAGCAGCTATTGTACCACCTTCAACTTTATCACCTGAGATTTGGTCGTCTGCTAAAGTTAGTGTACCTGATGAAACGTCTAAAGTTTTACCAGAACCTACAGTAATATCTGAGGTTGCTATGGTAGCTCCATCAATTGTACCACCGTTAATGTCTGCTGTATCAGCTACTAAGCTGTCAATGTTGGCAGTACCATCTATGTAAAGGTCTTGCCATTCTTTTGTAGCACTACCTAAATCGTAAGTGCCATCTGTGTTTGGTATAATGTCTGAATCAATCTCTGCAGCTAAGTTAATGCTGTCAGTGTCTGCATCACCAAATGTAAGGTTACCGGAGATAGTGGCGTTACCTGTAACTGTAAGATTACCACCAACTGCTACATTACCTGTAGTAGTGATAGAATCTATATAAGCATCTTTAAAGTACAATGAGCTTGTACCTAAATCAACATCACTGTCTGTAACAGGTACAATAGCACCATCGGCTATGTATAGCTGTTGTACAGGTGATGAAGATACTTCTACATAAAACTCAATGTAGTTATTTGTTGTATCAATTAAAACCTTATTGTTCGGAGAAGTTTCTCCTGCATCTCCAATCAACCCTATAACAGGTCCTTCGGCTGTTGTGCCATCGTGTTTGTGCCCTGTAGAGTTGTGAAAAGCGTTTACAAGTTGGTTAAATTCGTTATTAAATAAAGCAGCAGTGATTGTATCACCGTCTGCAAACGAACTCTGTCTAGTGTAACTTGCCATTATCTATTCTCCGTGTGTTTTTATTTAGCTGTTGTCTGTGATGTAAGTGTTTCCTGTAGCAATTGCATCTGTGTAGCTAGACTTATCTAATGAGTCTCCTACTACATCTGGGTCTGTGTAAGCCAAGATAAGTTCGATGTGGTCAACGTTACGTTGTACGGTTTCATTTATCTCTGCTTGAGTCCATGTAGAAGCTACTACATTTCCTTCTATGTCATTAGATGCTCCTGCATATATTGAATTAGCACCTTGAGTGTTAATGTCATTAATAAGCGTTACGCTATCGGTTGCTGCTGTTAGTACTTCTGATACTGTTGTCATTTTATTCTCCTAGTTGTGATTTAAGTGTTTCAACTTCTGCTGAAAGTTCTTGTATAGCTTTTACAAGCATTGGTACTAAAGCACCATCTGCTACATTTTGAACACCATCGGGAGACTCTCTCCAAATAGAATGTCCTTCTTTTATTTCAGGATGTGCATCTATTGCTGTTTTTACTTCCTGTGCTATAAAACCATGATTGGTTTGTTTAACTTGACCTTGTACTGGTTCTTCTGAATCAGCATCATAATAGTTTACAAATTCCTCAGATATATCTTTTTTAGATTTCCAATTATAGGTTATAGGTCTTAAATCGTTAATAAAAGAAAGTCCTGCTGTTGAGTCTTGAATGTTTTCTTTAAGTCTTTCATCAGAATGAGCAGACCAAGAAGTTGTACTTCCATTAAGTGCAATATGAACTCCATTACCACTAATACCTATTGTTGCTGTTGATGCTCCTTGTCCTAAAGCATAACGACCATAGACACCCTCATTACTAACCGTAGCTGATGAAGTTCTAGCATAAGCTCCTACAACAGTATTATCAGAGCCTGTTGTTACAGCATTTTGATAATGACCTGCTTGAAAGCCTAAGAAAGTATTAGTACCTCCTGATGTTACATTGCCCCCTGCTTCATAACCTATAAAGGTATTTTCAGTACCAGTATTTGAAGTTCCTGCATTATAACCTACAGCAGTATTAGCATTAGTTGTAGTATTGTATGCTAAAGCATTTGTACCCAAAGCAGTATTATAAGTTCCTGTGGTGTTTCTTGTTAAAGATAGATAACCCAGTGCTGTGTTGAAATTTGCGGTAGTGTTAGCATCAAGAGAACCATTACCAATTCCTGTATTACCATATCCTGTGGTGTTTGCATACATTGCATTATTGCCTACTCCTACATTAGAATAACCAGTTGTGTTCAATATCATCGCATAACGACCAATTCCTACATTTTGTGCACCTGTTGTAGAAGCATCTAAAGCTGCATACCCTATCGCAACATTGTGACCACCAGTTGTGCAACTTCTACCAGCAGAAGAACCAAGAGCAACATTTTGTGTTCCTGTAGTGTTTGCAGTTAAAGCAGAAGCTCCAACTGCTGTATTGTGGTTTGCTGTGGTGTTTGCTGATAAAGC